>ERZ773022.1654-NODE-1654-length-14496-cov-7.914618_pt1 | contig 14496 bp, 13 predicted proteins | sample MGYA00580839_ERZ773022 | MGnify/ENA primary metagenome ERZ773022 (study PRJEB29015, sample SAMEA2738020) | human oral metagenome | biome: human oral; feature: human-associated habitat; material: dental | place: China | collected 2044 ... | reverse complement strand
TGGGACGGCGTATGTTGTGTCCGATCATGCCGGGTATGCTGCCCATCCATGCGTCAACGGCGTTGAAGTCCTCAATCTTTGCCCGAAGTCCGCGTTCGATGAAGATTTGACGAATGAGCTTTGCCTTGTCCTCGACACGGGCGCGGGACTCGTCCATGACGACGACGGCGATGGAGGTGTAGATAAATGAGATGTGATCGCCCTCCACGGCATTTGTCGCGTCGCGCACCTCGGCAAGGCGGTCAACGGCAATGTCATCGACGTTCTCGGCGTTCACCGCGCCCTCGCGGATCACTGCGTCGCCGATGGTACTGGTGATGGATTGCAGTTTCCCTTTCCACTGCCGTTTGAGCCTGTCCAATTCGTCCAGTACATCCGTCTTGGAAAGGCAGTAGGCACGCGTCACCCACCGATAGGAGAAATCCAACCGATTGAGTTCATCAAAGAAGCCGAAGACGGTTTCCTTGCTGTAGGTGATCGGCACAATGACACGCATGTGTTTCCTGCCGACCTGCGGTTCAAGTCCGCCGTAAAGCGGCGTATCATAGAGATATTTGTCGATGAAGAAGCGATTTCCCGGATATTTGAGCGGTCGGTTGTTGTCCGAGACGGTGGAATGCAGATAGGTAAGCAGTCCGTCCTCGTCCAAAAAGTCCACGGAGATCCGCAGCCCTTGGAACATATCGTAGAGTTTTTCAATCTGCTCGGCAAAGAGGGCAAGGATATCCTCCGCCTTGGTCACCTTCTTCTCGCGCCCCTCAACGATGAGTTCTTTGATCTGCTCCTGTCGGTCTTTGGGTGGCAGGAAGTACAGTGTCCCGTAAAAGGTGGATTCGTAGTAGATTCCCGAGGAGAACAGCTTGCAGCGTTCGGCATCCATGCCGCGCGTCACGGGATCGGGGAAATAATCCGTCGCCGCGTATGCGGTCGATGGCGTACGCTGCGACTCAAAGTAGAGGACATAGTTGGTCTTGAGTCCTGCGAGTGCCTGATGGAGGCGGTTCGTAATGACCGCCAGTTCCTCCTCCACGGAGGAGTCAAGATCCGGACCCCGATACTTCCACGTCGCCTGCAACGAGCCGTCCTTATTGATACAGACGGCGACGCGATAGCCCTTGACATAAACGGCTGTGAGTTTGGCAAACGGCATCACATCCGAAAGACGATGTACTTTGCGCTTAAACAGGTTCAGCTGGTACAATTTCTTCCTCCTCTCTGATCACTTCTTCCGGTGCTTCGCTTTCCTCCTCATCATCCGTCTGTGCGGGCTGCTCTACATTGAGCAAGTCCTCAAGCGCTGCAAAGCCGCACAGCGGCGGTACAAGCCCCGCCGTGAACATCCCCGGCAGACTGCCCCACCAGAGGTCTTTGGCGTTGTAGTCTTCGATGACGTAGGGAAGCGCGCGTGCATACATGAGGCGGTGAAGGTATGATGCGACGGAATCAAACTCCTCTTTGGGGATCAGCAGGATGATTTCGTTCGTATAGTACCCATTCAGACGCCCAAGCCCGTCCTCGGTAAGCAGTTCCTTGATGTAACGGCGCGACGGACACCATTTCCCCGTATAGCTGCGCAGCTCTTTTTCCGCTTCTTTTTTTCCGAACAGGAGCAGTCGCTGCGTGTGACGGCAGGGAATGCTGCGCCCGGCAAGACTCTGCCACAATTCCTCATAAATATCTGCCTGTGCGCCATAAAGCGCCGGCAGACTCAGCAGCAGGAATATCTCATCCCCCAGACGTACATGGTTCTCCGTGAAGTTCAGCGGCAGCCTGTCCGTTAGGTACAGATCCAAGTCAATCGGCGGATCGGGCATTTCCATGCGCCGCTTCCCCATCGTAAGGGTAAAGCAGAGATAATCGACAATCTCCTGATAAGAGAGAAGGTGCGCCTGTGCCTCGGCAGGAAAGAATGCGGCAAGGGTTTGGAGGAAGCCCGCAAGCGTTTCCTCCAATGCCTCAATCTTGATCTTTTCCCCCGTGAGTGTGTTCCTTACTTTGCCGTCCATGCTGCGAAACGGCATCCATGAGACGGTCAGGTACGAGCGGCGCACGCCGCTATACTCCTGCTGCTCCTCCACCCAGATACTCCATCCGCTTTGCAAGACGGGGAGTGCTATCCGCTGCGTCTCCTCCTCCATTCGATACGGCTGGTACGTGATGATCCCGAGTATGCTGTCATCCTTGCAGCGCAGGATATTGGGGTGCGTGATCCCACCCCACGAGAGATGTTCCGCCGCACTCTTATTTTGCAGCTTGTATTCCTTCCAAGACATTGTGTGCCCTTCCCTTATCACTTAGGTTGAGTAGTAGTCGTGCTTATAGGTGTAGACGACGAAGCAGTCGAAGAACTGTGCATCGTCCTGTGAGAAGTAGCGAAAGGCAAAATGCACAATCACATTCAGTGTGAGGAGATACCAGTACCCGAGACCCAGCGTCAGGATCATAAAGATCGCTGCGCCCGAATTGTAAATGATGCAGCTGCGCGGTACGCCCATGAAAAGAATATACTCCGTCAGTGAGCGATAGAGCGGCAGATGCGTCCATGAGATCGTATTCTGCTGTGTCTGCTGCACCTCCATGTGCCCCTCCCCCTTTCCGGATTAAAACAGGCAGCCTGTGGTGAGTCCCGTGCCAATCACAGACTGCATGAAGCTGCCCGCACCCATTGCAACTGCGCCGCCACCCGCAGCCTTGACACCGCGCATCATGACCTGCTGCTCCCACCCCATCGCCCAAGACATACCGGCGAGTGCGACGCCACATCCTGTGACAAGAATGGGGATCGGACCCGTAAGCGCGTTGGTAACGGTCTGAAGCGGCTTATCCAGCGGCGTGATGCCGACTGTGTTAGAGCTTTGCCCTGCCGCCGCTGCACCGCTTGTATCCCCGCTCGAGGCAAAGGCGATTGCCGCCGGAAGCATCATGATGGTAAGCTGGAGCACGACGGGGGCACTTGCCTTGAGAAACGACTTGACCTGTGCCTTGGTGATGTTGACGTTGAACTTTTTCATGATGAAAAACCTCCTGTAAGATAGATAAAAACACATAAAATAATTATAAGGGCTTGCAGAATTAAAAAACTGCAAACTTTTCGGCAAACGAAAGTTTTTTTAGCGGGATTTTATATCCTTCTGTTCCTGTTCCTGTTGCCCCATGCGTACGCTCCCAGCCGCGGATTTCGCGATGCGCGCAGCCGCGTTTTGCCGAAGATCGGTATTGGGCAGGTTCCGAATGTCGGGCGCGTGCTTTTGCAGCGCGGCCGCGATTTCCTTTTCACCGAATCCCTGCTCCGCCAGCTTTTTCGCCGTGCGCACGGTATACGCCGGATTCCACTTTTTGTGCTGCGCCAGAAGTGTCTCCTTTTCTGCGAGAAAGATGCGCTCGGCGGCGGAAAGGGACTTCTTATCCTCGGCAACGGTCTCTGCGCAAACTGCCTTTAGGGCAGCAGCCTCCGCTTCACGCTCCATTTTCAGCTTGACAAGATCCTCCTCTGTCTTTATACTGGAGCCAAAGAGGTTGGTGAACCTTTTACCCTCCATGGGCAATCGCAGCCCGGCGGACTGGTAAAAGGCATCAGCCTTTATTTTATTGACGTAAACCGTGTTGCCCTCGTTGATATTTTGCCAAAACCAGCTATAATCAATCTCCCGTGTCCCCCCTTTTTGTCTTCCATACGCAGACACAATAAGATTGACTTTTCGTCTTTGTTTGACTGTTTCCAGTTCAAACGGTACAACAACATTCACACCATCTTCATCCGTCAAAGCCAAGCAAGCAACAAGTCTTCCATGCACGGATCTGGATTTGAAAACGATCATGGGATCAGACAATTCATGTGGCAGTTGTCCAAGAACGGCTTCGGACATGGACGGATGATCTTCCATCCGAATCTCTTTGATTTTTGATTCCAACATATAAACAGGAAGCGGTTCTATCCCGAGCAGTTCCAATACAAGCGGTGTCTCCATCACATACGCAAGACCGGAGCCGGAGATTTCTTGTTTAGAAAGTACGCTGTGCAGCGTCTTTTTCCATGCGTTCTCTTCTGCTCTGCGTTGTTCTTCTGATAATTGCATTCAGACTCCTTATTCTTCATCTTTTTGAATAAACGAACATTATCAGCAGGTTTTTCTTTGTCTTTAGATAAGCGGCTGCTTGCGACACCACGACTCAGTTTGTATTGTGCACTCTTCGATAAACGGCTGCGCCGTCTTCCCCTAAAAGTTCTTGGAGACTGTCCCCCATAGCACTCACCTCCTAAATCCGTGTTAATATTTTGTGTTCAACTATTGACGGCGATGGGGCTGCCCTGTATACTAAAAATAATTGAGAAATTGCTTGCGACACCACGGCTTAGTTCGTGTAACGCGTGAGAATTTCTCTGCGACCACGCTTTCCGGCTGCCATGGGGAATTGGACCCCGGCGGGAGTCGGAAAGCCGTGGTCTTTTATATTTTCATCAACTCGCAGCTTCATCCAGTCGATGCGTAATGTACTCGTGCCGCTCACGATCCCAGCCGTCGATGGAGAGAACTTCATCGACGCTGCGCCGAATGGCACGCTTTGCGATGTAGATCACAACGTCGATGGCGCGTGCGATGCCCGCTTGCTGCGCCGAGATGGAGACGCGGCTGACGAGGTCTTCCAGTCGGAAGAGTGTATCGGTCGCGCTGTCACTGTGTACGGTGGAGCAGCCGCCTCTGTGTCCCGTTGACCATGCGTCGATCAGGGTAAGTGCCTCCTTGCCGCGTATCTCGCCGACGACGATGCGGTTCGGTGAGAGGCGCAGCGTCTTGCGGAGCAGATTGTCCATGTCCACACTGTCCGTGGTATTGAGGGCAACAAAGTTCTCTGCGCTGCATTTGAGTTCCCTTGTGTCCTCGATGGTAACGATGCGCTCGTCCAGTTTGGAGATTTCGGCGAGCACAGCGTTGACGAGTGTGGTCTTGCCTGATCCCGTGCCGCCCGCGACGATGATGTTTTTCTTCCCGTGAATCGCTTCCATAATCACCTCACGCTGACGCTCACTCATGGTGCCCTGTGCCACATATTCATCCAGCGTGAGGATTTTCTTTGCGTGTTTTCGGATGTTGAAGCTGGGTGCTTCGACAATCATCGGCAATAGTCCCTGAAATCGACAGTTGGCAAAAAGCCGCGACTCCGGGATATGGGCTTGCAGTGCAGGATCGTTCTTTACGTCAATGACCTGTCCCGCAAGATCGGCGACGGCATAGATGATGCGCTTGGTGTCCTCTGCCTCCATCACAACGCCCGTATCCTGAAACCCCTTGTCGAACGTGTCAATCCAGAGCTTTCCATCCGGATTGACAATGACCTCGGTCACGTTGTCATCGTGCATGTAGTGCATGATGCTGCGCCCCATGTTGTGCTCCAGCATTTGCAGGTGGCGCTCATAAACTTTGTCCTCACGTTCCATCGTGTTCTCCTTCTCCTCTCCTCTTTGCAAGAAGCAGCTTCTTTTTCTGTTCAAAGGTCATCTCTTCCGCGTCTTGGGGCTGTGTGTCTTCGCCCCTGGCTGCATTTGCAGCGGCTTCATCCCACGTTTCATCTTGTCCGCAAGGCGCGGCACTTTCTTCGGCTGCCGGTTCATCGTATTCCTCCAATCGTGTCGGCATCTCCTCTATGGGCGCGGGCGCAGCCGGGAGTGCCGCTGCGCGTGCCTCCTGTACTTCGCGCAGCCGTGCCTCGGCAGCTGCACGATCCGCTCGATGGACGGCAAAGAGTTGGGCGTAGGATTTGACCTCCGTACGCAGGTCGCTGAAGGTCGGCGGTGGTGTCTTGGTGCGGTCGGTGAAGAATTTCTGCTTGAAATAAAAGAGTTTCTTTCCGTAGATCGGTCGGAAGCCCGCAACAAAGATGAGTTCACGATCGGCGGGCATACGCCGCACCTCATCCGGTGTCATGAGTTTACGCGCCATCTGCGAGGTCGATGTTGATCCCTCAAACATCTTCCCGTTTGAGGACTTGGAATAGGAGTATATGGTCTGATCCCCGAGGGTGTCAGAAAGGGTCTTTGCCGTTCCGCCGCCGTCTTCCAAGGTCGGCGTGAAGTAGATCTGCACATGACAGTTGCCGGGGATGGCGTTGTCCTTGGTGTAGATCTTATTGAGCTGTCCCATACTCTGCGCAACAATGCAGATTTTGACACCGTAGCCCGCACAGATCGCAAGTGTCTTTTCGATGGACTCGAGTTTTCCGAGCTGCGGGAACTCGTCGAGCATGAGGAGAAGACGCTGTTTTTTCTGCTCCTTTTCTCCGTCTGCCGCGAATTTCATATCGCGAACGAGCTTGGAGAGCATGGTGTTGACGAAAAGGCGCAGGATCGGGCGCAGCTTGTCAATGTCATTGGGTTGGAGCACGAGATAGAGTGATACCTCCTGCGACGGATCGAGCAGATCGCGCAGCGAGAAATCCGATACTGCCGTATTGGCTTTGACGAGCGGGTCTTGATAGACTGCCATCGAGGTCTGCGCGGTCTGCATGATGGAGGCGCGTGTCTGCTCCGCACCGTTATACATATTGGCGGCGGCTTCGGCGACCTTCGGGTGCACGAGGAGTTTGTACCACGGGGAAGTCACATCCTGCCCGCTGATCATCTGGTCGATGTCCTGCTTCTGTGTGCATTCGGACAAATCGGGCGCGTTAAAATCAATCGTTTCTCCCGCCTCCTCCGCAGCGATGATCGCCTCGCGCAAAAGTTCCAGATTGCTCTTGGGCGGCTTTGCGTGTCTGCCCTCCTGCAAGGCTTCCTCGTACACCTTTGCCTGTACCTCGTTCGCTGCAACCGCTTCGGCGAAACGCGGCAGGACTTCCCTATAGGGGCGAAAATCCTCCACATACTCGCCGTAAATCTCTTTGAGCATATTTTTCTTGCCGTTCTGCTCCAAAAACTCCTCCTTGGAGATGTGCGGATAGATTTTCATGGATGCAAAGAGCTTGTCCGTGCTCATGCCGGGCGAGGAGAGAAAGCTCATCACGTCGGACGGACATGGAAGGAGGCGCTTCTCCTGATAGTGCTTATAGAGGAGATGCAGGATAACACCGTTGATGAGGGCTGCGGCAGAGTTCTCCCAGAAGGGGTCTTTGCTGCCTCCGTCCCCTGTTTTCACCATCATCTCCGAGATGGTCGAAACGTCGGTAAGCTCCTCGAAGGACTGAAAGTCGATTTCTGCGAACGGGTTCCACTTTGCCGCAGAGCCGTCCTTGCAGAGCGGCTCAAATTTCATGACCTTCTGCCCAAAGTGCTTTTTGCGCCATCCTGCGGTAAAGTTCCAAAGTTCCGCTTTTGGATCGAAGAAGAATATGCTGTGCTTCCAGCAGATTCCGGTCGGGATCATGTTGCAGACACCCTTGCCGCTGCGCGTCGGCGCAACGAGCAGGATGTGCTCCGGACCGTTGTGCAGCATGAGTTTTTCGCTAAAAGGGTTGATTCCGACGACGAATCCGTTTTCACGGATCGCAAGCCCCGCCTCTTTGATGTCCTTTTCCTTTGCGAAATCTGCCGTGCCGTGGCTGGTCATGCGCTGACGGCTTTTGTGGAATTGGTAGATCACAAGTCCGCCGACAAGATAGACAATCCACGGCAGAAACGCATATTGCGCGAGGGTGCGCGGAATCGCTGCGGCGATTTGCGGATCATCTCTCCACGTCCGATGTGCAAACGGCTGATAAATATGCCCGGCGATCTCGCCGGGCAGGAGTGGACTGTATTCGAGATGATCGGCGATTGCCTGTGTTGTGAGCCACTGTGCCGCAACATAGGTGATCCCCGCGAGCAAGAGGCAGAGGAAAAGGGTTTTGTTCTGTTCTTTCTTTTCCTGCTCGTTCATATTATCCTCCGAATGAGATGGGCTGTGTCACATAGACATGGAATGTGTAGCCGGGTTCGATGGTGATGGTCGGACGTGTCGAGGTGCTGTCACGAACGATCTGCGAAACAGAGTTCAGAACGTTGCTCATCGCCCCCTGCATCATGAGCTGACCGCCCGTGAAGCTGTTCTGAGAAGAGGAGTCGCCGCTTGCATACGAGCCGAGCGCGGCAATGGCACTGGTGAGAAGCCCCGCACTGAACGCACGATCCAGATGGCGATGTACCTTGCCGGTAATGCCGTTATATCCACTGTCATCCACGGCGACCATGCTGCCGCCGATGTTGTAGGCTGCCCCGCTCGGCAAAATCATCGTTGCAAAGGAGATGGCAATGCGCCCGTTTGCCGCGCCCTCGCTTTGATACGTCCCAATGAGGCGTGTCCCCGACGGGATGAGGAGGTTCGTCTCGGTTGCGCTGTCATAGACATCGCGGCTGATCTGTGCGATAACCTGTCCCGGTGTATCGGTGTTGATGCCAGAGAACAGCATCGCAGGGATCATTGTACCGACCTGAAGGATGTAGGGACTGTTTGTATCATACGAGGCGCGTGCTGCCGTTTGGACGGTGTTGCTGTCCGATGTGTCTCCCGCAGCAGTACTTTCCGTTGCTGCCGTATCTGTCCCTGCGCCCCCGCCAAGTGCAAACGCGATTGCTGAGCGGTAACGTGTTTCAAGTTCCTTTTCTGCACGTTCCTCCGGGGATTCTTCACGCGCTCCTGCTCCCGCTGCCACGGGGGCAGGTGGGATATTGGGGTGTGGTATCGGATAGGCTGCGTCCGGGGCTGCGGACGGAAGGCTTGGTGTTGGAATCTGCTGAACGGTGACAGCACCCGGCGGATTTGCCGCCCCATTTCCTGCGGGTCTGCCGTCTGCACCCGGTGCTGCCTGTGCATTTGCCGTTTTAGCGCGCCCCGCATCCAATGTTTTGAGATCGGCATAGGAAAGTTCTTTTCGCTCCTCATTGGTGTGTGCCGGCTCGCGTGTCTCTGGCGCAAGTCTCTGTGCGGGGATGCGCGCGGGCTGATCAGTCGGTGTGTCCGGCTTTGAGATGTAGTAGCTTCCGATGAAGACGAGAACGCCAAAGGCGATAATGCCGCCGATGATCTTCTTGCGGATTCCGTATACATTACGGTGCTGTCCGCTGTTCATCTTTACATCGCCGGGATTTTCCTGCGTCTCATCCTCGATCTCAAGATCCGTATCGTCCTCATCTGGTCGCTTACGCCTGTTCCGGCTGAAAAAGGTTTTGAAATCGGCAAGATATTTGCCGATGCTTTGCGGGTTGAATCCTGCCATGCCGTCACCCCTTATGCGTGATCGTCACCATGCTGCGGTCGGAAACGCGCAGCTGTGCCTTGTCAAATGGAAGATCGACGATGTAGTAGCCGTCGCGCGTGTGATAATTCACGAGCGTCATGGTCTTCTTGCCGCGCTCGGTCACAAAGAGCGGTACTTGCTGCTTGGGCAGGGTCTTATATTTCAAATAGGTTCGTGTGCCATCAGAAAACACCATGTCAGGCACATAGTCTTTCGCTTCGCCTTTCGTCTTCACCTGAAAGGAAAAGTCGAGATTTTCAACGCTCGTATTCACGCTGCCCGTGCGCAAACGATCTTCCTGCTCATGGCGACGCATCATGTCCGCATGGTCTTCTGTCCCGTACGTCCAATAGACCATCGGATTGTACCAGTCACTTGCGTTCAAGATAAGCTGATAGCTCCGCTTTTCCGTGGTAATGATAAGGTTCGTCGTCGATGTCTTTACCACAGGTTTGATGTAGAGATGGGGAACACCGTCCACTACGGACTGATCGAGCTGCCATGCCGCCGTATCTCCGCCGCCGACGAACTTAATCGTCTCGCCTTTTCTAAGCGCAAGATCGGTGATATACCCCGGACGGCAGTAAATCTTATAGAGCTGTTCGGGGGCGTAGGTGAACACCATCGTCGAATTGCCCTGCGCATTGATCGCGTCCTGCGTGGTATTGATGGAGCGATAGGAGCTATCCGGGTTGACAAGCTGTCGATCCGTCGGCGCAGGAATCGCCGTGCGCCGGAACTCCTGATCCCTCTGGATGGTCTCAAGCTGCGCCGCAAGTGCATCCAGAATACGCAGGATCGACGCTTGTGATTCCGTTACCTCACTTATGCTGCCGCGCAGCTCCGTGACTTCCTGCGAAAGTTTCTTGACATTCGTTTCTTCTTTGGTTGGTGCGTTTGTCTGCTCGCTTGCAAACACATTCCCTGCAAAGCTCAGTGCCAAAAGACCAAGCAGAGCACCACGGGCAAATTTCTTCGGAAACAGTTTCATGTTCATTTCCTCCACTAAATGAATATTTTATACGTATGATTCAGATGTTCAATTTGAACATCTGAATATGTTGCCGTACTTATTCATTTTCCTCCGGCAGTTTGGCTTTTCTTGTTCATTTCCTCCGAGAAGCTGAGGTCCGAAATGTAGAGCCCCAACGGGTTGACGAGGAGCCGCGCCTCATCCCGCTGCTCGATCACGGTGATGGTGAATACCCCCTGATAGCTGCGCTGCCGCTGCGCGCCGGTCGCGATATCAAACTCTTCTTCGATCCATGTCACATGATAGGAGTTCGTATCCGGGATTTTCTCCATGCTGTTGATTTTCGTCTGCGCCGTGACCTTTGCGTAGCGCTCACGGAAGTGTTCGTTGCGCTGGATCGTTTGGTATTTCTGCGCAGCGGACTGCGTCAAAAAGGCAAGGGCTTGATTCTGCATACGCTCCTGCTGCACAGGATCAAGCTGAATGTTCCGCGCGTTCTGGATGAACTGCGCGAGGAAGTAGCGGATCTCCGCTTCCTGCGGTGTGTAGTTCTGTGCAATCAGTGCCCCCGCCTGTTGTACCTCTCCCGTCGTCTTATCCACGGTCACGACATAGGGGACAACCCGCGAGGTAAGTGCAAGCGTCGTAAGACCGCCGCCGAGCATGAAACAGACGACAAGAAGACCGATGGCGATGCGTCGCCAGTTATAATTTTGCACAACAACCGATCCAATCCGCTCATCGTATGCTGCACGGGCGCGTTCTGCCGGTGTCGCAGGACTCTTTACGACACTGGTGTCCGAATATTTTTCAGGCTGCTTAAATAAGCGAAGCACACAATAACCCCCTTCATATCTTCAAAAAACAACGCCACTGCGTTCCAAAAAGAAGTACGGGAGCATGTCCCGCAAACTTCGCCGCTCACACGCCAAGCGATCCGTGTGAAAGAAAAGCTCCACCTTCAAGGCATCCACAGCAAGCACAATGTATTCCGCGACTGCAAGCATCTCACATATACGCTGCGCAGAGTGCTCCATGCGCATCCGTATGGCACATTCGCGCCAGTGAAGCCGCCCGAGTTCCTCATGTTCGGCAATGCCCGCAAGATAGTCCCGTATGGCTTCCGCGTGCTGCGCCACACCGCTTCCATAAAACGCGATCCGAAGGTCATCTGCGCTTTGATAAAGACGTATGGAAACTTCTCCCGCTTCCCGTCCACCGGTGTAATGCAGCGCATGTCTGAGTGCGGGACGAAGCCGATGTGCCTCGCCCGTCGGAAAAAATGCCGGCAGCAGTGGCTCTATACGCCGTCGATAAGTCGTCCGATCCTTACATCGCCATGCACGAATCCGCATCGTTACCACCATGTCAGGAGCGGCACGACAATCGCAATGATATGTGAGGTCGGAACCGTCCCTGTATATCGACCGTCGAAGCTGCGTGTGCTCTCTCCAATCGGCAGAAACTCTCCCTCGGACACGATGAATGCACCTTCCTGCTGCGGGAGCGGACGCTCCATCCGATCACGCTCGAATACATCACCGACATACGTCCCATCAATGAAGAACCTCCGTGTTTCTGCGTCGATACTGTAGGAATCACCCGCAATCGCCCCCACACGCTTGAGGAATGGCTCGGTCGGCTTCGTCACATAACCGCGTGCGACGGCATAACGGCGTGTGACCTCCGTCATTTCGTAGACAACGTAGTCTCCGCGTGCAAGCGGTCGATCCGGCACACGAACATAGAAGCCTACAGGAACACTTGCCGTTTGGTTGTAAAAGACAATATTCTGCTCCGGAAACCTCCACCCGAACGCCGCCGTCGCCAGCATCATAACCGCAAATAGTCCCGTACACCACAAGAAGGGGCGTTCTCTCGGGCGCGGAAATCTTTTCTTCTTCCCCATATCATTCTCCCATCCCTGAACGTTATTTCATCCCTCCCTATTGAACCACATTGCAGAATTAAAAAACTGCAAACTTTTCGGTGTCCGGTATTTTTTTGATGCCAAGACACGCTTCTGCGCGACTCAGATAGTCACGCAGTACGTCCTGTGCCATATTCTTCTCCCGTTCGGAAAATGGTGTTCCTATCCGCTCCAACAGTTCGTCCAGTGTCGTGTGCGGTGTTTTGAGTTTTTGCCGAATGATTCTGTGCGCGATGCCGTCCTCATCCGGCGCAAGATATGTGTCGATGAGAGCAAGCAGTGCGCGGCATCTGCACCGCGCGCGAGCAAGCCGTTCCAGCCACCCCACATCCGCAGGAAGATCGACACGCAAAGAAAATACGGCAAGACGCGCGTCAATAACACGCAGAAGATTTAGGAGCACTGTCCGCGAAAAAACATCTGCAATCGTCGGCTCGTAGAAAAGCAGTGTCTCAAGCCGAAGCAGGATACGGTCATTCATGAAATAGAGATTCCGCTCTGATACAGGCATATTCATGTTGATCCACTGCATACTGCGCCCCATGCGATAGCGATAGTGCACAAAGTCACGCTCGATCTCCGGCAAATCGTCCATGAGCGCATGAACGAGGATGCGATCTATGAGTGCTCGCTGCCAGCGCAGATATGCCGCAAGAAGACGCGGGCGCGTTTCGCTTGCACAAAGCACCTCAATCTCCTCAAGTCGCACGGGCAAAGAGTTTTCTGTGAAGGCTTTGCGGATTGCCTGTGCGGCAAGGTATCTCCCGACATTCGGATTTCTCATACGCAGTTCCCTCCTTCACTGTCAAGGACTTGCCCGTCCCTCTATCCCGTGTCTGCGCCGGAACTCCTGAACAAACACCGATTCCTCACCACTCCCTGCCTGACGGCTCAGATACTCATGCAGATTCCGTTTCACAGGACGTTCCTCTTCCTGTTTTTCCTGAACAGGATCAGGGGAAGGTGGAACGTAGGGAGGTGAGGATGGCGTTTGTACAGTTTTCTCTTCTCGCTGCGGCGTGCCGACTGAAAACGTGTAGCCGTTCTTGAGCGCAGCATGAAGCCAGCCCGTCGGATTCCGAATGCTCTGCGTCTGCATGGCAATCTCCAAGAGACGTGCTTTTTCATGCACGTTCTCCTCCCCATAGTGACGGATGAACCTCTCCAGCGATGTGCCGGATATGCCGAGCGCAGCACAAAGGCTGCGAACATCGCCTGTTGTTGTTTCACGTATTCTATGCGTGTTCTCTGTTGTTGTAGTCTCTGTTACGCGCGTGCGCGAGGAGGACGTGGAAACCCGCGCCGTTATTGGGGGTTCGGCTGGTCTATTCGAGCGTGTCAGATTGACCTCTTCGAGTGGTTCATTTTGAACTGCATGTTGGGTCATTTTGACCTCTTCGAGCGGTTCACCCGTATTGACTTTTTGACCTTCTATATCAATCTCTGCGTCAGCGAATGCGTTGTCCTGTGCTTCTGCATCATCAGAAACAGCCTGTTCTTCGGTATATTCCCACACTCCCCCCTTCGGTGGAGGAGCAGAAACACGTCGCTGAACACTCTCTACACTCGCACGCATTTGCTCATGCACAATTTTTTGGTTGAGTTCTTCAATGCGGTCAATGTTGATGGTGTATGCCTTAGTCTTGTTGAATGCGTCACCGACCGTTGTTGAAAGGAGGGCATTCTGGTCTTCAAGAGAGCGGATTGTCCGCTTGATCGTACTCTCTGACCAGAATGGGAACTGATCGCGCCACTGTTTGACCGTGTTGTAAATCCAGCGGCGTCCGTATTGATCGCAAAAGCCCGCCTCGCGCGTAATCCAATACTGCACTTGTTGAAGAAAGATTGCCTCATTCAACCCGAGCAGAACGGCAAGGCTCGGCTGAACGGTGAGCGGGGATTCCGAAATCAGAAGACTTGTCGCTGCCATCGTTCTCCACCTTTCTCAGACACTTCATCATTTCTTCTATAATGAGTGCCTGTCGTTGTTGACGTTGCTCCTTCGACATGAACCAAGATTTTATCTGTGCAATACGTTCAACAATATATTGATCAAAACGAATACATACCATACACATAGTTGCCGGAACAAATCTGATACAGAACTCACAAAACTTGTCGGGAACAAACATGACCTGAGCATCCCGATCACTTTCAAAGCGCGTATCATTTGTTCCCCACAGCCCGTAGCCTTTCGGCACAAGCTCCACATGTTTGCCATCAATCCACATATAACTTGCTCGTAGTTGAGTATTAAACTTGTCAAACCGTATGACACAAAGTCCTAAAATATATGTATAGACAACATTTCCAAAACCGTAGTATTCGCTGAACACGCGATCGCCTATATCCAGTCTATTAAATGGGTATCGAGATATTAGCGTTC
>ERZ773022.1651-NODE-1651-length-14515-cov-3.981051_pt1 | contig 14515 bp, 16 predicted proteins | sample MGYA00580839_ERZ773022 | MGnify/ENA primary metagenome ERZ773022 (study PRJEB29015, sample SAMEA2738020) | human oral metagenome | biome: human oral; feature: human-associated habitat; material: dental | place: China | collected 2044 ... | reverse complement strand
GGTGCGTCAGCGGGCCCGGCAGCAGTAGCGACCCTGGGTGACGTCGTCGACGGCGTCACCCAGGGTCGAGTTCTCCACTCCTCCTGAGCGTGCGAGCTCTGCAGAGGTCGCACGTGGCGCACCTGGGCACAGTCATAGGTGACGCAGCAAACAGGTAATTGAAGGAGGAACTGCTGTGGCTGATATCGACATTGACTCCGTGACCAGGATGCTGGGGCGCGACCAAGACCAGATCAACGGTCTGCACTACGAGGCCGTCGACCGAGCCGCCAAGGCTGCGGAGCTGAGTCATGAGGAGGTGGGCAAGCTCGCTGCATCACCTCAGGTCCGTGAGGCTCTCGATGAGTGGAGCACGACTGCTGACTCCTGGGAGAGAGCGCACAACCGGTGGTTGGACATACGGTGGGACACGACTGACTACGAGGAGGTGGATCATCGTGACCACATGTCCAGCATTGCCTACGACCGCTTCATGGACAGCCAGTCTCGAATGGATGAGGTGGCTGCTGAGGCCACCGGCAACCCTGCGGCAGGTGAACGCCTACGAAACTTCATTCGTGAGGGTGAACCTCTCATTGAGCAGGCCGGCAGCCAGGAGCTGCGGGGCGTGCTCCACCTCAACCACGCACTCGAGGTCGGTCAGGAGCAGGCTGAGGCCCGCCTGCCTCGTGGGCAGGAGCCGTCGGCCGAGCTGCGGGCCGAGGGCGAGGAGCACCTGGCTGCGGCCAAACAGGCGCTGGCACAGCACCCCGACGCCGACGGCGTCCTCACCATCGTCCAGGACCTCGCGGCCCACCCACACAGCCGTGAGTGGCACGGCAACGACGACATGGACACGCCGATCTATCGTGAGCTCGGGCAGGCCATCGAGGCCACCGGCCTCGGGGACAAGGAGACACTGTCCCGGCTCCAGCAGCAGCGAGTCTTCAACGCCGAGCACCTCCAGCTCGATTGGTACACCGACGGCAAGCGTCTGCCGCTGGAGGCTCCCCCGGCGCCGGCGGCCACGAAGGGGCCGGAGGCTTCGGTGGGCAGGGACATGGCCCCGTCGGTGGCTGTGGATCGGGGTGCTCCTCGGGTGGGGCCGGCGCCCGCGGCGTCGGTCCCCTCCCCCGGTGGCGCGCCGAGGGTCGGCGGCCACGTGCAGGGGCATAGTCACGAGCAGGGCCCGTCGATGGACCGGTAAGTGGTGACTCAAGTGACGGGGGTGCGCTCACCCCCGTCACGATCGCAGGTAGAAGCAACAGATCACACGACAACGTGAAGGAGAGATCGGGAGATGGAGTACCTCAGGGTTACTGGGGCGTGGATGAATGAGATCAACCGACACATTGACGACGTGGTGGCCCAGGCCGGTGTCAGCGACCATGGTGGGTGGCGGGTGTCCTCGATGGACTGGCCGCGCTCCTTCCAGGTGGTCGGGGAGTCGGACAAGGGGATCGTCGGCTTCGTGGGTGACGGCGACAGTGTGTGCGACATTAACAGTGGAACGTGGGCGGTGTGGTGCAAGCACGTAGGTCAGGCCCACGCCGCACCGGCCAGCGGCGTTGAGGAGATCGCCAACTGTCTTGACATGCCCCTTGAGCGGGCTTCGATCGCGGTCGCGGGGATGACCGCGATCGCGGAACGCGGTTACGCCGCACTGTTGAATTACGACGACTGGACGCTGGTGGAGACCAACGGCGGCCGACTGCTGCCGGCGCTTCTGACTCAACGCGGCCCGGTGGTGGTGGACATCGACCGAGCGATACGCGCCGGCAGACTGGGGCTGGGGAAGGCGGCCTACACCATCCACCGTGACGGCGAGAGCGTGTGGGCGGAGCAGCTCACTGACGGTGAGCGTATTGAGCCGGAACGGATCAATACGCGGTGGAGCAGCTACGTTGTCCTGCCCGGGGCTGAGTTCGTCAACGAGGAGGTGTATGACGCCGCCTGGGCAGCATGGTCCGCCCAGGAGCCCGCACTTGGTCGGGTAGGTCCGCGCGAGAACAAAGACGTCAACGAGTGGCATCCGAAAGGTGACTTCAGCATCAGCAGCGATGGCGTTCCAGTGGTGAGGTATCAGAACGGCGAGTGGACGACAGTCGTCAGCATCGACAACACCGAACTGGTGAACCTCGTCAAAGGTGAGTTGACATATGCGACGGGTATCTCGGTTCCTGCTGCGCGCTACTTGATCGAGGCCAGCCTGATCCGTCAGGCCAGCTGGCCTGGGTTGAGCACGCCCGCCACCCCTGAGGGGCCTGGTCAGGAGCTCGTCAAGCTGATCGGGAAGATCAGCAGTTGTGACGGCGGAAGCAACATGCGAGTGGCCTACGTCGACGGTGCTCCCTGTGCCTGGGTTGAGGGAGAGTGCGTCATGGGAGAGTGCATCGTACGTCTGATTGAGGGCGCCGAAGGGGTTGTCGAGGCTGCTACGCCCAGTGGCGTGGTGCGTCGTGAGAGTCTGCGGCAGGCCCTAGGACGTCCGATATCCGTTGAGGATGAGAGTGTGCTGTACGAGGTCTTCCGGCAGCTCGGGGCACATCCCGCCGCTGCGAGCAGCTCGCTGGTGGAGACCTCGTGAGCTCAAGCGGTTCGGGACTGAGGGGCCGGCGCACGTAGTGCCGGCCCCTCTTCTCGTGACGTGGCTGCGCCATACACGGTGTGGCGTACCTGGGCACAGTTACGGGTAACAGAGCAGCCTAGGAGGAGGGCATAGTCATGGAGGATTTTCCGTTGGAGGTCACTGGCCGGTGGCTTGACGACGTCACCGAGGATGTACGTGCTGTGGTGCGTGATACTGGGGTCGGGGACTGGATCGAGTGGTCGCTGGGGACGTTTGCTTTTCCTCGTATTTTCGCCGTGATCTTCGAGTCCCGCGCCGGGGCGGTTGTTTTCGAGGCGACTGATATGGAGGCGCTGGGGTCGCACAGCGTGACGGGCAGGCGTCCTGATGGTGGCAGCAGCGAGCTGACGACAGTTGAGGAGATCGCGGACTACCTGGGAGTCGAGATCGAGGTGGCGCTGGCCTTGAGGGACGACGTCCCGGCGGCGGTATCGCGGGGCCTAGAGCGTCTGGTCGCGGAGTCGGGCAGGAGGACGCTGGTGGAGACCAGCAGCGGCAAGCTGGTGCCGGCTGTGCCCACGCTTGATGGGGCGGCGGTTGATGGTTTCGAGGCTAGCCGGGTGGGCCGGATCGGGCTTGGGCGGGAGTCCTATACGACGCACTATGACGAGACCTGTGCTCTGTGGGCTGACCGTGCTGATGGGGGCCGGTCCAGGCTTGAGCCGGTGGGGCCAGGGTCGGGGCTTTACGTTCTTCCGGGCACGGAGGAGGTCGGCTATGCGGTACGTCAGGCGGCGTTGACTGCGTGGTCGGCTACGCAGAGCTCGCTGGGGCGGCCGGTGAGTGCGGCTGATGACGGACCGTCGTGGCCGCCTGTCGGCCTCTTTCATGTTGGACCGAGCGGCCGGACAGTGACGTACAGCACCGAGGGCACGGTCGCGGATGAGGGCTGGACGGTGGAGGTCGAGGTCAACGGCACGGCGCCCTTCGCCCCTCGTCGGGTCGACCTGTACCGGGACGGTCAGCTCTACGCTAAGGGAGTCTCGGTGGAGGCTGCCCGGCACCTGGTGGAGGCCCGCTTCGTTCAGCGCTTCAGTGAGAGCTTGATGAACGTGGCCCCCGGTGCTGTGGGCGAAGAGCTGCTTGAGCGGACCAGAAGAGTCGTGGAGACGGCTGGGGCACTGAGCACTCGGGTCCTCGTTAGGGACGGATCTCCTTGTGTCGCTGTTGGTCGGGCCGGTGAGGGGCGCCTGATCCGCCTCGTTGACGCCGGCCTGGTCGAGCTGTCGATGCCCAGCGGTCGTGTCTCCTGGGTCAGCGAGCAGGAGGCGGTGAGGCGGCCTCCTAGTCCAGAGGACCGGGCGGTCATGGATGAGGTTGCGGTGCAGCGCGCGGTACGGGGGCGTATGCCGCGCCTGGCGGGCGGTGCTATGCAGCTTGGTTCCAGTCCCGTGGTGGCCAGCTTCCCGGCTCATCCTGAGCGCGGTGGCCGGCGGGTGGAGCCTGCGCTGTGAGCGCCACCGGTACTGGGCTGCGTAGCTGGAGCCACTCCTGGGTCGGCCGCATCTCTGTCGCGGGAACGGCCTTGCTCGCCATCGGTGGTTTTGTCTTGTCGTTCGCGGCGTTGCGCGACCTGGCGGTGAGGGTGGGGATGCCCGCCGACCTGGGCTGGATCTGGCCCCTGCTGATTGACGGGATGATCGTCGAGGCGACCCTGGCGGTCGTGGCCCTGGCACAGCGCGGATCTCGGGCCGTGTGGTACGCGTGGTTCCTCCTGGCAGTCGGTGCCGTGGTGTCGGTGGGCTCCAACGGTGTCCACGCGATGGTCACAGGCCATGGGTGGGCCGGGGCGGCGGCGGCCTCGGTGCCGCCGGTGGTGCTGCTGGCCACCACCCATTTGACGGTGCTGCTTATGGCCGCCCCCGACGCCACCGACTCAACAACGGGGCTCACGGGGGTTCCAGTGGGGACCGAGCTGCAGCCGGGCCCCGATGACGGCGGCTGCACCCCACCTCGCGGCACCGAGGCGCCTGCGGCCGCGGTGGATGAGGCCGAGGAGCAGCAGGCCTCGGTGAGCCAGGAGCCGGCTGCGCCTGGTCCGTCGCCGTCAGCGCCGGGTGACGGCGAGCTGGACGAGCTCGATGGTCCTGCGCCGGCCACTGACGTCACTGACGTCGAGGCCGAGCTGAGCGACGCAGCTGGCGAGGACCCCCAGGGCGAGAATGCTGGCGATGCCAGCGAGCTGAGTCTTGAGGAGTGGGTCGCTCGGCGTGAGGCCGCTGGCCAGGCGGTGACGGGGACGATGGTCGCCGAGCGCCTCGGGGTCTCGCCCTCGACGGGGAGGCGGCGCCTGGCGGCGCTGCGCAAGGCACGCCAGCCGCACCTGCGGCTGGCCAGCAACGAGTAGAGCAAGCAAACGAGATGAGAAGAAGACTTAGGAGGGAGTAGAGAGATGATGAGGCTTAGGCTTGAGGCGAGAGAGATGTGGAACTCCATCTTGCCGGTGACCCCGGTGTTCGTGCTGGCCAACGGGAACCGCCGCCTTGTGGAGGCCTTTGACCAGGAGCTCCAGGTCGGGGTCGTTGACCTGGCCCGGGACCTGGTCGAGCTGGCGCGCACAATGGGCCGTGCCATCGATGTCCAGGTCGAGACGGGCAAGTGGCTACGAATCCGGCCGGACGGGACGATGTCACCGACGGCGATGCCAGCGAGCCTGAAACGGGTCAGGGCGGTCAGGCGCAAGCGCGCACGCCGCCTGGCCCGTCAGGCGCGCTGGGAGGCGCTCAAGGGGTTCCTGAGGATCCGGCGTCGTGGGCGCGCCCAGCCATGGCCTGCTCCCTGGCCCGAGAACCGGCCGTTGCCGTCTGCGCCGACTGTTCTAGCGCACCGACGGAATATGCCGCGTCACTGCCAGCCGGGAGGCGTCGGACGGCGGCTCGTGCTGCCGCTGCTGGTGGGCGGCCAGGGCGCTCCCGGCGGAAGGACGCGTGGCCGGGTCAGGACCATCTCCACGGCGAGCACGACGTAGGAGCCGGCGAGCAGCAGGAGCGAGATGAAGATGGATGCAGCGTAGTCGGGGCTGACGGCCATGAGGAGGCCGCCGGCCCCGACTGCTGCGAGGAAGGAGGCGATGAAGGCCCAGGGGAAACGGCCCCAGACCTTTCTCCACGGCCACACGGCCCAGAGGAGGAAGACGAGGCCGCAGAGGGCGATCATGATCCTCCCGATGCCGGCGCCGGACTGGTCGGGCACCTCGGCGATCGCCTTGGGTTGGGTGGAGAGCAAGAAGATGGTGGCCGCTCCGAGCGGTATCAGCGACCTGATGGCAATGACGACGAGCATCTTAAAGAATGCTCCGTACACGCTGTGCATGGTTCCTCCTCGTTGGTCTGGTTGGTGCGGTCATGGCTGGGGGCGCCGGCCTCGGGGCAGGCGGCCCTGGAAGACGGGGACGGTGCTGCCTCCGGCGTCGGCGACGGCGCGGCGCAGGGCGGCACTGATGACGGCGGACCGTGAGATCGCCCGGCCGTGCAGGGAGTGCTCCTCGACGGTATCGATGACTCGCTGCCTTGTTGCCGGGGTGAGGGTGATCTTGACGATCTGTCCCTCTTCCCCCGCCGGGGCGCTGATGAGAGCGCCCCGGCGGCGGTCGAGGTAGGCGTTGATGACGCCGTCGACCCACTCGACCATGGCCACCTCGTGACCCGGGTGGGCGCGCAGGTAGAGGGTCTTGGCCTGCCCCCACAGGGTGCGGTCGACCCAGATGTTCACGACCGCCCGCCCGGTGGACGGGGCCCCGCGCCGCCGCGCCGCCACATTCTTACGCTTAGTAGCCTTAATAGGTTTAGCAGGGCTAGTGACCGTAGTTGGCTTAGCTGTGAGTACCCCGCGTTGGAGGCCCCGGGCGGGTGCAGCCTCCTTCCGTGGTGGGGCTGGTGGGGTCTGGATGGCCTGGGCGTCGCGTTCGGCGAGCGTGCGCCGCTTGGGTCTAGTCATGATGCGGCTCCTTCGATGATGGCGCCGGCGGCGGCGGCGTAGTCGTTGGCGACGGGGGTGTCAGGGGCGTAGGCCCCGACCGGGAGTCCCTCCATGTAGGAGTCCCGGGCGGTGACGGAGTCGCGCACGGGTGGGGTGACCCGGGCGGGGTAGGTGTTACACAGATGGGTGAGAATCTCCCTGTCGAGGAGACGCCCGCGGCCGGCGGCCGCGCGGGAGTCGAACGCGACGGGCACCACCCAGCTGATGCTCGCGCCGCGGTTGACCCGTTTGGCGATGCGGGCGTCGAGCACGGCGGTCAGGCGTCTCAGCTGGTCGTAGGCCTCCACGCTCGGGGTGACCGGGGCGATGATGACGTGGGCGGCGGCCAGGCCGGCCTGCGTGAGCGCCCCGACGGACGGTGGAGTGTCGATGACGACGTCGTCCCACCGGTCGGCGTGGGCCGGGAGCTCATCGCGCAGGAAGGTGATGAGGTCAGCGGGTGGGTTGGCCTCGGTGTCAGCCAGAGCGTGGGTGCCAGCCAGGACGTCAACACCGCCCAGCACGGGTGAGGGTGTGGCGGCCTGGTCGAGGTCGAGCTCTCCGGCCAGGACGTCGGCGGTTGTGCCGTCGACCTCACTGGACGCGGTCAGGCCTAGACGGTTAGTGAGGTTGCCCTGCTGATCAAGGTCGACGGCCAGGACCCGGCGGCCGCGCTGGGACAGGGCGAGCACGAGCTCCGCCGCTGTAGTGCTCTTGCCGACCCCTCCTTTTGGGGTGGCTACCGTGTACGTCTTCATGATCGCTGACCTTTCTAAGGTATCTGATGCTAATAATGCTACTAATATTTTTGGCGCATTGCAATAGTTCTGGCGCTTTGCTAAGTTAATTTCACCTCCTTCCCGGTGAGTTGATGTATCGCGACCCGTGAATTCCGCGTTGTCGATTCACTGAAAAGGGAAGGAGGTGAAGGAGAGATGGGTAAGAGGTACAAGCCTCAGCATCTAGCTCCGAAGAACTTGGGTCAGGACAGAACCCCGGCGGCGTGGTGTGACGTCGCTAAGACGTTCGCCATCGTCGTCGGGGTCCTGATTGATCTGATCCAGTTGCTGAGGGGCTAGAGGACTCCTTCTAACCCCCGGGGGAGTCATCCGGTTGCAGCCGGGTGGCTCCCCCTCATTTTGGGCCAGGGGTGGGGTTGGTGTCGAGGGTGGCGCTGGCAACGATTTTGAGGCTGTCGAGGGCTGTCCTTTGTTGGGTGAGGGTGACGCCGAGGTAGCGGCCGGTGGTGGCCAGGGATGCGTGTCTCATGAGGGTCTGGACGATGCGGCTGTCTACGCCGGCCTCTAGGAGGCTGGTGGCGAAGAAGTGGCGCAACTGGTGGGCGGTGGCGTCGATTCCGGCTCGGCGTAGGGCTCGGGCGATGATGGTGCCGACGGTCTTGGCGGCGACGTGCTGCCCGGGTCGGGTTGGTGAGGGGAACCAGTGGCCTTTGCGGGGGTAGTTGGCGGCTTGGTCGAGGATGATGGGGTGTGCGGGTAGGAGGTCGGTTCTGCCGCCTTTTCCGGTGACGGTGAGGGTGCCGCCGGCGGGGTCGATGTCCTGGCCTTTGATCTTGGCGATCTCGTGGATGCGTAGGCCGGCGTATGCGGCTAGGAGGATCTTGGTGCGTGTGGCTGGGCGGAGTGGGAGCGCGAGGACGGCGTCGAGCTGTGGGTGGGTGACGGGGCGGGGTCTTGCTGGTGGGACGCGGGGTCTGGGGACTCGCATGGTGGGGTCGTCGTCGCGGTGGCCGGCTCGCACGAGCCAGGAGCACCATGCTCGGATGATGGAGTAGTAGGCATCGGCGGTGACGGGTGAGTCGATGTTGGCGAGGAAGGTGGTGAGGGTGTGTGGGGTGAGGGCGGCTGGGTCGGTGCCGGTGGTGCGGGCGAGCTGTCGGATGAGGCGCGGGCGCTCGGTGATGGTGGTCTGGGAGAGTCCCTGAGCCTGCATGGTCAGGGTCCAGGCGTCGAGGAGGGTGTCGGGGGCGTCGTCGGCACGGACGACTTTCAGAGAATTTCTCATGACAAGAATAATCTCGGCTGTAGATTCCTGACATGGCACTTTGGAGGGGCTTGATTGCACACTCTCTCTTTGCCTTTGCTGGTGAGCTGCTCACCCCGGGACTCCTTTCATTGCGGTGAGGAGTCTCGGGGTGTGCCGGGCTTCAGCAGGTAGTGGCCGCGGGGGTGGAGGTGGTGGTGATCTCCCACGGGGCGTCGGTATAGCCGGGCAGGGCCGGGATGACGGCGCGGCGCAGGCCTTCTGCGAAGGCCTTGGCGGCGGAGGTGTCCCAGCCGGGCGCCTCGCAGGCCTGGTACTCGTAGCAGCTGATGGCCTTGAGGACGTCGATGGCCTCCCAGTCGAAGCGGACCGGTGTCGCGTAGCTGTAGATGTAGAGCTCGGCATTCTCCTGGCGGCGGGCGCCGGCGGAGGCGGCGTTGGTTTCCAGGAGCATCTGGCCGACCTTGTCGCGGTTGGTGCGGTCGACGGTGAGGGCCTGGCCGTCGCTGGTGTGGACGGTCATGCCGATCTCGTCGGTGTAGCGCAGGGCTGCGTCGAGCAGGACGTGGATGTGCTCGGGGCTGACGATGAATACGGACATGAGGTTCCTCCTGTGGGGGTGCTTGCCGGCGCTGTGCGCCGGTGTCCCCTTGGCTTGTGGGGACACGCCCCCCTTCCAGCCTGCCGGTGGTGATCGTCAAGGCCTTCGGAGTCACGGCCCGCGCGGTGGGGGTGCGCACACGGAGCTTGCGGAGTGTGGGCACCCCCAGGGCCAGCGGGACGGGACGTGCCTTGACGATCGGCCTACCGCCGGCGGGCTACGATGTGTGCCCCCACGAGACAGGGGGGCAAAGGTGACCCAAGACCGGCAACCAACGACGGTAGATGAGGCGAAGGTGACGGCAGGAGGGCTGTGCCCGGGCCGCCCTGACGGGGGCCAGCACACTCGGGCCACGGTGACTGGCGGCCGGGGTGCAGACCGGCCCCACCACGAACGGCGACGACGCCTACGGGACTGAGGGGCGGTGGGCAGACCCGGCGCCCGCTCGGCCCGGTCAGGCGACGAAGGAGCCAGGCCGGCGGCGCCCCGGGCCTGTCCACGGCCCCGGTACGGGGTCCCGCTGTCCACCTGTGCGTGGCCGCCGGCTGTCGCCGGCCCCGGCGGCCACGCACAGGTGGTCAGGGGGCCGCGTGAGTGGCCTGGCGCAGGACTCAAGTGAGGGATCAACGAGGAGGAGCTCATGGTGATCCGTGATGACGAAGTGGATGTGTCGACGTCGGCGGGTCTGGCGTCGGCGTTGGATGCTGTGGAGGCGTCGCCGGAGGCGTGGGATTCGCCTTTGGGTCGCCAGGTAGCGAGTGAGATCGTGCGGCTGGTTCCACTGAAGGTGGGGCTTGGGCGGGTGGCGTCGTTGATGGCGTCTGGTGCGACCTCGCGGGATGAGGTGGTGGCGGATCTAGCAGCGTCGGCGTTGGAGATGCTGCTGATGCGCCGGGACCTGCGCGCCGGTGGTAGTGATCTGTGGGCGGTGCTGGTGAATCACTCGGTGTGGATGGTGCAGGGGCACCAGGAAAGGGATCGCCAGTGTGGTCTGAGCGGTGATCATGCGCATCCTCATCGGATGCGTAAGCGAGTCAGCGTCGCTGATCTGGACACGTCTCACCTCTCGGTTGGGGAGGGGTATACGGCGCCTGGCTCGGTGGAGGTCGAACGGCGGCGGGTCTGGGTGAGAGATGAGGATCTCGGGCCCTGCCTGGAGGGGGTGGCTGATGCTCTGGTGTGGGCGTCGGTGCCTGCTTGCGTTGCTCGGGCTGGGACGTGTCGGGTGGCTGAGCTGGCGGCGTCGACGAAGCCGCGTGAGCGCCACCGGTCGGCGCGTGAGGACGCCAGTGAGGGGGTTCTGGCGGCTCTGGGGGTCTCGCCGGGTGCTGCGGGGGCGTGGATGAGTCTGGTCGTCGGTAGTCGGCGTGGGGGGCTGGAGTCTGCGCTGGTGTGGTTGCTGCGGGAGCGGATCACTGAGGGCCTGGCCGTTGATGGCTTGGCCTGGGGTGAGGTGTTGAGTGCTTCTCAGATGCGGTGGCTGCGGACGGTAGTGGCGGGGGTCGTGGTTCAGGCCCCGGCGGCTGCGCCGGCCCCGGCGCGTAGGGCGTCGTCGCACCGCATGATCGTGACCGGTGAGCAGCTGGCGCTGTTCTCGGTGGAGGGGGTGAGTGCCGGGGCGGCCGCGTAGAGAGGGGTTCATGAGACTCGCCCCCGACCGGCGGACCGGGCGAGGGCGAGAACCAAAACAACAGCACCCGACCACAAATTTTCGAACCCTTTGGTCGGGGGCCTGGATGGAGTACGCCGAAACGCGCTCCAGATGATGGCTAGAGAGTAGTTGATGGACGCAACTTCCGCAAGGGTAGAGCTGGAATCTAAGGGTTCTAATCCTATTAATGCTTTAGATGGTGGGCGGGTTTCCGTTGGCTTCGTGCCGAATTCGTCGGTTCGTAAGTGGCGTCGTCCGTCGACGATGATGGAGCGGTCGCGTCTGCTGGTGGCTGCGAGCGTGCCGGAGGGGTGCGTGCTGGCGCCGAGGGTGTCGGTGTGGTTGGAGGCTGTGCGTGAGGTGGCTGAGGCGCGGGGTCTGCGCGATGTGCAGGTGGTGACGGTGGTGCGTGTGGCTCGGGGCCTGTGTGACTGGGTCGATGGGGCCTCGCGCACGACGCGGGTGGTGAATGAGCGGGTGGCTGAGCTGGCGGGCTGCTGCGTGCGGACGGTGCAGCGGTGGCTGCGTCGTCTGGAGCAGTGGGGTCTGCTGGGGCTGGTGGCTGGTGGTCGGTCGGCCAGGTGGGCGCCGCTGGCGCGCAGTCAGGACGCTGAGGGGCGGGTGGTGCTGGAGCGCCGCAACGAGGCGGCGGTGAGGTCGCTGGTAGTGCCCGAGGGGATGGTGGCGGCCGCTCCGGCGCTGGCTTCCTCGTCGTCGGCGGGGCGTGGGCCTGTGGACAACGAGGGGCCGGCCGGGTCCGGTTGTGGATCGAGGTGTCACCCCTACCCGCTGTTAGGGATTCTTGACCCCCGCACGCGCGCGCGAGGCGGCCTGGGTGGAAAGGGTTTGGTGCCGCTGCGCGGCGCTGAGGCCTTCTTGGGGGCCGCTGCGCGGCCCGGTGGCCAGGTTCGTGGTGATCGGCGGCGTGCGTGGTGGTCGCCTCGGCGCACGAGGAGCACGGAGGAGGCGGTGCTTGGGCTGGCTCGTGAGCTCCAGGAGCGCATGGTGGTGCTTCGGGGCTGCTCGGACCGGTACGTGATGCGCGTGATCCGGCCGTTTTTCGGGGCTGGTTGGTCGGTGGGTGACCTGGTGGCGGCGGTGGACCGGCGTCCGGATGGGTCGTTGTGGCCGCACAGCGGGGACCGGGGTGTGCGTGAGCCGGCCAGGTGGCTGATTCACCGGTTGTCGGCCTGGATCGATGGCGGTGGGGTGCCGGTGGCGTCGTGGAGGCAGGAGCGGGCGGCGGCGCATGAGCGGGCGATGGCGGAGCGTGAGGCCCGGATGGTGGCTAGGGAGGCCGAGCGCGCACGCATCGCCGCGCAGCGCGCCTCGTGGGGTGGTGGACCCGGGCCGGGGCAGCTCGCCGCCCGGAGGGCGGCCATGGAGGCCGCCGGGCGTTCTGGTGGTGGGCGGCATCGGTGGCGTGGCCGGTGAGGATCCCGGCGGCGGCGTGGGTGTGGCGCACCTTGGCACAGATACAGGTGTAAGGGGCATACCGGCCCTTTACACCACATGGAAGGAGGGGCACTGGGGTGGACTCTGATTCGGGTTCGTCGTCGCGGTGGCTGGTTGCGGCCGTGAGTGCCGGCTTAGTTCTGGTGCTTGTGCTTGGGCCGTTGCTGGGAGCGGGAGTGTATGTGTCCCTGTTCTTTCATGAGCTTCCGCGTGGTGCTGCTGGAACTGGGATGGCGTGCCGGGTTGGTCAGTCTCAGGTGGAGGCCCCTGATGGCAGTGGTGGCACGGTGAACTTCAGTCAGGAGCAGTTGAACAACGCGGCAGCGATCATCGCGGCGGGCAACGCCGCCGGGGTGGGGGCTCAGGGGCAGAAGATCGCGTTGATGACGGCGTTGCAGGAGTCCACGCTGCGCAATCTGGCCAACCCGGGGGTGGCCGGCTCGATGGACCTGGCTCATGAGGGCACTGGCAGTGACCACGACTCCGTTGGCCTGTTTCAGCAGCGGCCCTCGATGGGCTGGGGGTCGGTGGAGGAGATCATGACGCCGTCGAAGTCGGCGTCGGTGTTCTACGACCGGCTCAAGGGCGTCGAGGGCTGGGAGTCGATGGCGCCGGGGCAGGCGGCGCAGAGCGTGCAGCGCTCGGCGACACCAACCGCCTATGACAAGTGGGAGCCGACGGCGGGGGCTCTGATGGCGTCCTTGGCGGGGGTGAAGTGCGAACCGCTGGGAGCGTCGTCCGGTCAGGCGGCTATGGGCGTGGCCGGGGTGAGCGGTGGGCGGGCAGCGATCATCGCCTACGCCCAGGCTCAGGTCGGCAAAGCCTATGTGTGGGCCGCGGAGGGCCCGGACGCCTTTGACTGCTCAGGCCTGACGAAGATGGCTTACGCGCAGGCTGGTATCACGTTGGAGCACTCGTCGAGTGCTCAGCTCACGGCTGGTGAGCACATCTCGGCCGATCAGGCCCAGCCGGGCGACCTGTTGTGGTGGCCCGGCCACATCGCCATCTACACGGGCAACGGTCGGATGATCGGTGCCCAGACCCCGGCAGAGGGGGTGCGTGAGATGGCCGTCTACGGGTCCCCGACTTATATCCGTGTCCCTGGCTTGTGATCCCAGGGAAAGAGGCCTGCGCACAGGGGCTGCGTGGGCGGGAAAGAAACGTTGACCGTAGCTCACAGCAGTCCAATGGCAGGTTGGACAAAGGGAGAAGGAAGAGTGCTTAGGAAGGTATTTGACTGGTGGTCGTGGACGTGGTCGCGGGCGCGGCGCGGGACGAGGTTCGTGATGGTGGCTGTCGGGGTCTTCGTCCTGGTGGTGGTGATGGTAGCCGGCCTGGTGTGGGTTGGGGCCAACACCGACCGTCTGCCTTCCCCTGGTGGGGCGAAGGGGCCAGGCCCGACGGTCAGTCCTGGGGCGTCGGCACCGGCATCGGTGTCGGCGGCCCCGGGCGACTCGGGGTACGTGACGTCCTCGACGGGGATGGACTTCGGTTCCTCCCTGCCACGTCTGGGAGCGTCCCCGTTCGCGAAGACCACTGACCCGAAAATCTTCGCGCTAAGTGTCCAGGCATCGGTGGGGTACGACTATTCGAGTGTCCAGCCTGCCGACCCGGGGGCTGAGACTACTCGGATCACGGATTCCTGGCTGGCGGGGATGACCGGTGAGGACGGTCCTCTGGGAACTGAGAAGCACAGGATCCTGCGCCAAGCGGTTAAGGACTCGATCAGCCCGGATTACGTCGCCTACCAGATCGAGGCTCGTGAGCGCGACGAGGTCGATGTGCTTGGAGTCCTGGACACGGACAATACCGCGCTGCGCAACGACGTTGGCAACGACATCTACCTGACGGTTACTCAGAACCGGGAGACTCTGCATGCGCTGACCACGACGGCGCGGATCAAGACGACCACGAAGCAGGTCCATGACGTTTCTGGGTTCGTACGGACCACAGAGACGGCCCTGAGCATGATCGTTCGCTGCGACCCGAACGTGAACGGTGGGGTATGCGAGCTGGTTGGCATCGTGGGAGGTGGTTCGGCATGAACGCGATGAGGCGGGCCTACTGGTGGTGCTGCGGCTTGTTGGCTGCGGGGTTGGGGGTCCTAGTAGCAGCAGTGATCCAGCTGGCGAACGGAGAAGCATGATGTGGAAGCTTTTGAGGAATGTGCTCCTGGTACAGGTGATGCTGACGGGTCTGCTCGCGGTGGGGGTACTGGCCCCTTCGGCTGCCGCAGCAC
>ERZ773022.1649-NODE-1649-length-14522-cov-9.763185_pt1 | contig 14522 bp, 11 predicted proteins | sample MGYA00580839_ERZ773022 | MGnify/ENA primary metagenome ERZ773022 (study PRJEB29015, sample SAMEA2738020) | human oral metagenome | biome: human oral; feature: human-associated habitat; material: dental | place: China | collected 2044 ... | reverse complement strand
TCGGCATATACTTCGTCGTGTACTCGAAGATGTCGCCGATGATGCGCATGGACATCTCCGGCGGGTAGATGTAGGTATTGCGCACCATGAACTCTTTCAGAATATCGTTCTGAATCGTGCCCGCCATGATCTTCTTATCGACGCCCTGTTCTTCGCCCGAAACGATGAAGAACGCGAGGATCGGCAGCACTGCGCCGTTCATCGTCATGGAAACGGACATCTGGTCGAGCGGAATGCCCGAGAACAGGATGTTCATGTCCAGCATGGAGCAGACCGAGACGCCTGCCTTGCCCACGTCGCCGACCACGCGCGGATTGTCCGCATCATAGCCGCGGTGCGTCGGGAGGTCAAATGCGATCGAGAGTCCCTTCTGCCCGGCGGCGAGGTTGCGCCGATAGAAGGCGTTCGACTCCTCGGCCGTCGAGAACCCCGCGTACTGGCGCACCGTCCACGGACGGAACACGTACATCGTGGAGTAGGGCCCGCGCAGGCAGGGCGGAATCCCGCTCGCAAAGTCGAGGTGGTTCATGTGCGCATAGACATCGTGATCGTAGAACGGTTTCACGGGGATGCGCTCCATCGTCTTGTGTGTGAGTGCCTCAAACGTCCGTCCCGTACCGCCTTCGAAAAGGGCGCGCCATTCCTTGGAGTCTGCGGACGGGCTTTCGCCGAGGCTCATGCCCGTGAAATCCGGGTTCGTAAAGCCTGCCATTACGCAATCATCCCTTTCTGTTTCTGGAGACCCTCAAGGATCTCATAGCAGTTCGCGCGGACGGAAATATATTCGTCAATGCCCGCTTCCTTGTACGTCTCAAGCAGATCCTTCGGCGCGGCGCCCGCGAGAAAAACGCGTGCCTGCGGCAGCACCTTGTGGAGCTTTGGTGCAAGGGCAGGGACGATCTCGGGATAGGTCGCATCCGTAGAGCAGATGACGACGGCATCCGCACCGCTTGCACGCGCCGCCTCCGCTGCCTCATCGACGGTCTTAAAGCCGTCGTTGCCGAGTACCTCGAATGCACCGACTTGCAGGAAGCCTGTGGTAAAATCTGCGCGCGCCTTGTGCTGCGGGATAGGGCCCATGTTCGCGAGGAAGATCTTCACATTGTCATCCTTCGCTGCCTTGTAGTCCTCTGTGCGCCGGCGCAGCGCCTCAAAGCGTTCGCTCCAGCGATGCGGGGCAATCGCCGCGACCGTCTCCGCACCTTTCCCCGCCGTGAGCGCCGCCATCAGCTCGGCAATCGTCGCCCCCGCAAGCGCCGCCTCAACAGCATTCTGAACGGAACCATCTGCCTTGAACGCCGCAAGTGCCTCGTCGCGGTGCTTTGTGTCGATATCGGAGAGATATGCTTCGATATCTTTCGTGCGCTGTGCCTTGAGCGCTGCCGTATCCTCGGCGCGTGTCTCGAGCAGCGTCTCCGTCATGTTCGGATACATGTTGTTGCCGACAATACGGTCACGGCGCAGGTCGGCATTCTTAAAGCGGTCGGCGAGCACCTTCGCGATGCCCTCCTGAACCGTGCCTGCACGCAGTGCCGCAGCGATGCCGCCCTCTTTCTCGATGCCTTGGAACGCCGCCCAGATTTTTTCCTTCATCTGGCGCGTCAGCGTCTCAACCGCCCACGAGCCGCCGGCGGGGTCGATCGGCTGCAGGAGACCGAATTCCTCCTGGAGCATGATCTGGACGTTGCGCGCAATGCGGCGCGAAAACTCATCGCCCTTGCGGATGGGTTCATCAAACGGCGCACTCTCAAAGGAGTCGATGCCGCCGACAACGCCTGAGAAGATCTCCGTCGTGTTGCGGAGCATGTTGACATACGGATCGTAAACGGTCTTGAAGAAGAGTGCGGGGCGCGCATGGATACGCATCTTCTGCGCCTCGGCATTCCCGCCGAAGGCCTTCACGATCTGTGCCCAGAGCGGGCGCACAGCGCGCAGCTTAGCGATCTGCAGGAAGAAGTTTGCCCCCATTGAGAACGCAAAGGCAATCTGCGATGCCGCCGCATCGATCGTGAGGCCCCGCTCACAGAGGGCGCGCAGATACGCCGTCGCCGCGGCGAGAACTGCCGCGACCTCCTGTACATCGTTCGCTCCGCCGCTGCTGTAGACATCGCTGCGCACGAATACCGTACGCAGATGCGGTGCGTTCACCGTCGCCCAGCGCGCCGCCGCCGCGAGACTGTCATAGTATGAGTCAAGGGACGCGGGCAGTTTCCCGTCCGTCACAAGAGTGCCGATGGGATCTGCACCGACAATGCCCCGCACATTCTTCATATCCTCGCCTGCTGCACGGCGTGCCGCCGCGACGAGCGCGAGCAGGGGCACGGCATTTGCGCCCGTGTAGACGTAGAGGGGGAACTTCGCGAGGTCAAGTCCCGTGAGGAGGACGTGCATGTCCTCGACCGTCGTCACACTCGTCCCCGTGTCGCCGACCTTCTCCGCCTGACGCGCATCCACACCGGCGCGCGACGCCGTATCGAGCACAATGTGGTAGATCGTTGCGCCCTTGTCGTTCTCATGGCGCAGGAGTTCGTTGTTCTCCGCCGGGAGCGTCTCGTCACACGCCTGCGCGATGCCCCACGGCTTGCCGATGTAGCCCGCCGCATCCACGCCGCGGAGATAGTCCCCCATGCCGGGCATAACTCCCTTCGGCAGGATGTCCTCCGTATGCTTCCGCGTGTACATGGGGTCAAAGGTGATCCCTTCATAGGTCTTCGTGAACATCTTCTTTTCGAACGGCGCGCCCTTCAGGAGTGCCTCACAGGCGGCTTTCCACTCCTCATCCGTAGGCGGCGTGAATTCATCGAGCGGAACATCGGGGAAATCCTCGACATCCGCCGATTTCTTCAGAAGCTTCTGAAGTTCCTCGTCGCTCGACCGCTCTTTTTCTTCCGGCATAGTACGTCCTCCTTTAATTTATTCCGGGAAGGCTCTGTCAGTTCAATGGATGAACTGACGTAGAAAAAAGCAATTCTGTGCGCGCAAGATTTTTGCCGCTGTCAATGAGATGTGCCGAACGCGTAGAAGGAACTACGTGGAGGCGCAGCGAAGCAGAGAGCGGCAAAAAGATAAACGCGCGGAATTGCATTCCTTGAAAAAAAATCGCCCTGAGCTTCCACCCTCAGAGCGTTCCCCCATCACGAGGGAAAAACGAGAACTGAAAAGATGAGCAATGTTTCCCCAAGGAGCAATGCTCCTTCATCCCGGGGAAATCTCTGCGCATGTTCCCATACGTGCGCACAGATCTCCGCAGGATCGCGCAGGGAATCGAGCCTTGCATAGAAAAAGCCCATCCCGCAGCAGCAGAATGGGTCTTTTTCGGTATCGTCACTCAGTTCTCGTGTCGTTTGGTCGCGGCTGCGCCAAACTTTATATCAAGCGAACGAATCCGCAAAATCTCCATCCCCATCACTCGCAGGTCAATCGGTGATTGTTAATCAAGCAGGTCTCCTGGCTTCAGTTCATCGTTCTTCCGCGTCTTCCCGAGGATTTCTCCCCAGTGACTGCTGACCCGAAGTCAGCGCGCGGAATCACTCCCTGTTACAGTGGCGTGACCGCTCCGGCTTATGGAGTCCATGACTCCCATACCGGATTCCCTATGAAGCAATCGAGGCTCTGTCAAACAAAACCTCTGCACTTGATCCAATACATATGCAGTTTTTATGGTACGATAGAATAGTAACACTGAAATCGCTTCTTGTCAACTAAAAAAGAATCACTGCGTGAATTATCTCACAGTGATTCCTTTTGTGCATAAATTCAATTAGTCGATGACATAAACCTCGACGCTGCGGCGACCAAACTGAATCGCCTCGTCGTAACTCTCCATGCAGAGATCGATCGTATGCCCGACGATCGCACCACCCGTGTCAGCAGCAATTGCCTCACCGTAGCCGGGGATATAGAGGCGCGAGCCGAGCGGAATGACATTCGGGTCGACTGCGGCAACACCGTGGCGTGCGGGAATGCCCGTCGCCGTGATGCCGCTACCGCCGCCGTCGCTCGGAAGATATGCCGATGCGTGCATCGTGTATGCCGCACGGTAGCGCGGGATGCCGCGGCTGACGCGGTCTGCCTCACGCTCGCGTGCACGGCGCTGCTCGGCAGCCTGCTCGTTCTCCGTCAGTGTAATCGCAAGATCTGCCGTGACCGGCGTATCTGCCGCCGGCGTCACGTCGACCTCATGCGGGTCATAGCCGTACTCCGCCATGACATCAGCAACAGTACGTCCACTGGTCAAGACCTGCTGTGTATCGTCCCAGAACGTGATGTGCACGGGCACGGCACGGCGTACGGAAATCTCTGTATGACGCTCATCCGCGCTGTGGAGCACCTCGTAGGTATCCTTCGCGCCGAGCGTTATGCCGAGCTTCTCAAAAATATCAGTGGGTCTCGTCTGCACCGTCATGTCGGTGATGGTCTCGCCGTCCACATGCACGCTCACGCGCTGCATATTCTTCGGAAGACCGTTCATCGTGAAGCCGCTTGAGAGTATCATCATACCCGCAAGCGTAGCACAGAACATGGTGTTTTTCTTTGTCCGAATCAACTTTCCAAGGTTCTGCCACTGCATAGAATTCCCCCTTTACGGATAGCATTTTCCCACTTCAAGCTGAATTTTTCATGAAAAATGGGATTCGATATAAAATTGAGAGAGGTTTTCTCCTTTTCCTCGCCACTTGTAAGGAAAATTGTCCCATGCAAAAACCCTGTATGCGGAGAACGTCTCCACACACAGGGCGATGGTTTACGAAAAAACAAGAAAGGTGTATGAATTTTGTTTCAAAAGGATGGGTATATTGGGACGGCACGTTGCTGCGGTGGGGGAGGCTTGGAGTTCCGGCAGCTTAGCTTCCCCCGCCAAAGCGGGGGAAGTGGCACGCCGCAGGCGTGACGGTAGGGGTGCCTCTGCCGAGAGCCGTCACGCCTCTGCGAGCTTCGGATACAGCCGCCGCGCGTTCTCCGTCGTATACTGTGCGACCTCCTCGACGGACTCGCCGCGCAGCTCCGCGATCTTCGCCGCGACGTGCACGACGTAGGCGGGCTCGTTGCGCTTGCCTCGCTTCGGCACGGGCGCGAGGTAGGGGCTGTCCGTCTCGATGAGGAGCCTCTCCTGCGGCGCTTCGCGCACAATGTCCGGCAGCTTTGCCGCATTCTTGAACGTCAGAGGGCCGTCGATGCCGATGTAGTAGTCCATCTTCCACAGCTCGCGCGCCGTCTCAAGGCTGCCCGAGTAGCAGTGGAGCACGCCCGTGAGATCACGCCCCTCCGCCTTTAGGATCGCGAGCGTATCCCCGTGCGCCTCGCGGTCGTGGATGCAGACGGGCAGTCCCGCCGTACGTGCAATGTCAAGCTGCGTGACAAAGAGCTCGCGCTGCACGGCACGCACCTGCGGATCCTTCTCCCAGTAGTAGTCCAGCCCGATCTCACCGATGGCAACGACCTTCGGGTGCTGCGCCCATGCAAGGAGCTGTGCACGCTCCGCGTCCGTCAGCACGCACGCACTCTCGGGGTGGATGCCGACGGCGGCGTAGAGTGCGGGATACTGCTCTGCGTCGGCGACGACCTGTGCAGACGCCGCCATCGTGTCACCCATACTGATGATCTGCGCGACCCCCGCCGCCTCGGCGCGTGCAATCATCTCCGCGCGATCCTCGTCATAGCGCTCGTCATAGAGATGGGCGTGCGTATCAATGAATGTCATCATTTTTCGATCTCAATGCGTGGGAAAAGCTGCTCCGCCGTGCCGACCGTATGTCCGTCCTCCGTGCCGCCCCACGCGGTATCCGCAAGCTGCACCGCTGCAAAGTCCGAGGTGCAGCCCAGCTGCTCGTGAATGCGGCGCGCGGTCGCGGGCAGGAACGGTGCGATCAGGATGCTGGTCATGCGCAGCGACTCGACGAGATGATAGAGCACGGAATCAAGTTCCGCCGCCCGCGCCTCGTCCTTGGCGAGCGTCCACGGCGCGGTCTCGTCGATGTACTTGTTCGTGCGCGAGATCAGCGCCCACGCCGTCTTGATCGCCGCAGACAGCTCCATCTGCTCCATCTGCTCCGTGTAGTCACGCACGGTCGCCGCCGCCATCTCCTCCAGTGCCGCATCGAAATCCGTGCGCCCCGCGCTCTTTCGGATCACACCCTGACGATATTTCTTCGCCATCGAGAGTGTTCTGTGCAGCAGATTGCCGAGATCGTTCGCCAGATCGGAGTTGATGCGCCCGATGAGCGCGTCGCGTGAGATGTTTCCATCCTGTCCGAGCGTGATCTCGCGCAGCAGGAAGTAGCGCACGGCATCCGCGCCGAACTCCTCGATGAGCGCGATCGGATCGACCACGTTGCCGACGGATTTCGACATCTTCGCGCCGTCCACGATGAGCCAGCCGTGCCCGTATACCTTTTTCGGCAGATCAAGCCCGAGTGCCATCAGCATACAGCCCCATATAACCGTGTGGAAGCGCACGATCTCCTTGCCGACGAGATGTACGTCCGCCGGCCAGTAGTGATTGAATTTCGCCTTATCATCCATGTAGCCGATGGGCGTGAGGTAGTTCGTGAGCGCGTCGAACCAGACGTAGACGACGTGCTTCGGGTCAAACGGCACGGGGATGCCCCAGTCGAACGAGGTGCGCGAGACGCACAGATCCTCCAGCCCCTGCTCGATGAAGGCGATCATCTCGTTGCGGCGCGAGACGGGCTGGATGAAGTCGGGATGCTCGTTGATGTAGGCGAGCAGACGATCCGCATACTTGCTCATGCGGAAGAAGTATGCCTCCTCGGAGACCTCCTGCACGGGGCGGTGGCAGTCGGGGCAGCAGCCGTCCTCGTCGAGCTGCAGCTTCGTCCAGTAGCTCTCGCACGGCGTGCAGTAGAGTCCCTTGTACTCACCCTTGTAGATGTCGCCCTGATCGTAGATGCGCTGGAAGATGTCCTGCACGAGCTCATAGTGGCGCGGCTGCGTCGTGCGGATGAAGTCATCGTAGGAGATGCCGAGCAGTCGCCACAGCTCCTGAAAGCCTGCGACGATGCGGTCAACGTACTGGATGGGCGTGATGCCCTCCTTCTCCGCCGCCTGCTGGATCTTCTGCCCGTGCTCATCCGAGCCGGTCAGGAAGAACACGTCAAACCCCGCGAGCCGCTTGTAGCGCGCAATGGTATCCGCGACCGTCGTGCAGTAAGCGTGTCCGATGTGCAGCTTCGCGCTCGGGTAGTAAATCGGTGTTGTAATGTAAAATGGAGTCTTTCCGCTCATAAATCATGCCTCGTTTCGATATAATTTCCTGTATATAGTAGCACAGAGTGTGCGGGGTGACAACTGCGACTACAGATATGCACAGATTTCATCGACCACGTGCTTCGTATGTTTTTCCACATCGCTTGCCCAAAAGCGGAGTACCAGCCAGCCCATTTCTGTCAGTGCATCGTTTACGTCACGATCCCGCTCGACATTTCGGGCGAGTTTTTGCCGCCAAAAGGATTGGTGTGTGGCTACCTCCTCACCAGGGTTTTCCCTGTGCTCTCGGGCATGCCAGAAGTCACCATCGACGAAAATCGCGATTTTGCGTCCTGCAATGACAATATCGGGAGTGCCGGGGAGGGAGCGGACGTTCTTGCGATAGCGGACCCCCTTTCCCCACAAAGCTTTGCGCAGAGCTATTTCAGGCTTTGTGTCCTTGGCACGGATACGAGACATACACTTTTTTCGCTGATCTCGGGTCATTTTATCCATGTGAAGCTTTGAAGCGAATCTGCAAATTCAGATTGAGATACAGCCCGCCGTCTTCTCCCCGATAGATAGTACAGTATTCGTGCCGCGCCGAGGAGGCACGCTCCAACTTTGTGTTGCAGAGAAGATACTCCTCGAAGAAATCGCGGTTGTAAATGTGGTAGGCGACGACCACACCATCTGTTCGGGCAATAATATACCCGCCCGATGCTTCCTCTCGTCCGGACCACGGCTTTGCAGGCTGCATACCGAGCGCGACGGCACAAAGAAACTTCTTGAACTTGTATGGATAGTAAACTTCGGAGTTCGGAACATGCAGCGGATTCGACGCTGATAGTATATCCAACAGTGTGTGACAGTCGACTTCACCATGTCGAAAACTTTCAAGAAGCATTGCTGCAATCAGACGGTCAAATGTCGAATCAATCAGCGCCAAATTGTTATGAAAGACAGAACTTGCAGGACGAACGTAAGAAAGTGTACCGCCGTGTTCTTCGATTTCGTGAATACGATCGAGCAATTTTGTTGTCCCATCGATCGCATTAATATGTGCGACTTCTGTTTCGGGCAGTCCTGATACGGTAAATATGAAGTTTGTCGACTTTGAGGCATTAAGTAGTGTCGGAAGATTCCCCATATAGGACTTGATGGAGAACGAGAATACATTTTCAATCCCCGTATGGATATCGTGAAGCATCATAGAAATGTCGGCTTTCTCACGCGAGGAAGCCTTGACCTTGCAGATGGAAAGGTTGTCCATGATCTCCTGCGCCGCAGGGATACTGAAGGAGCTTTTTCCTGTCCGTATCTTGTCCAATAACATTCTTGTATAAGAAATCAGAACTGACCGTTTTACTGTGTTGACCGCATGTCCATTGCAAAGGATGTCAATGCCATGCTCGTGTACGAGCATATCAACATGATGATTCTCATTCTCGTTGCGCATAATTTTGAGAATGGGAAAGAACTGATCGGGGAGTGGGCGGAGTTCGGCATCTGCCGCATCGAGCCGCCCTGTTCCGAGGAGATAAACAAGCACATAGAGTTCACTCCACTCGCCCTGATTGGCTGTGATGGTTTTTGTCGGATGTTGTGCAGTCACGGTCAAGCACCTCCTTGATATTTCGGGCGATTGCCTCAATAACGTTGACGGTTACGCTGTTCCCCAGCTGTTTATACAGATGTGTATCGGCGAGCGGGAGCTTAAACTCGTCGGGGAATCCCTGCAGGCGTGCCCATTCACGCGGCGTCATCTTGCGGATACCCTCGCGGTTAACCTCACCCTTGATGTGCGTCACGGGCATAAAGTTGGTCAACCGTTTGTCTACAATGAGATTACGCTCGCGTCCCATTCCACCGCAGACAATCGCCCCGGCCTGTCCGTCGAGATCACGAATCTCGTAGCCGAAGCCATGACCCAAGGCTTCATGGTGTGCTTTGTGTCGACGCAGGGACGCAATATATACGGTCGAAAGATAGTATTTGACGCTGACTTCATCCTCTTCCATAATATCTCGGATCGTCGTGCCCGATTCTGTTCCTTTGGGGAACGTAAAGCCAGTGGCATCTATATCGTTTCGAAAGGCAACGATATAGATGCGTTCACGATTCTGCGGGACACCAAAATCTTTGCTGTTCAGCACCTTGCTGTAGACGGTATAGCCGATCTGTCGGAATGCTTCCTTGATGACAGCAAATGTTCGTCCTCGATCATGAATGGTCAACCCTTTGACGTTCTCGCAAAAGATGACCTTGGGTCGGTGATAATCACAAATACGGACAACATCGAGGAACAGTGTTCCTCGGCACATTCCGGCGTAGTTGTCGTCAAACCCCATGTGCTTCCCCGCCATAGAAAATGCCTGACAGGGAAAACCTGCCAGACAGATGTCAAACGGCGCAATGTCCTCCGCTCTGATCTTGGTGATATCCCCTGCAATGGAAAACGAATCCTGATAATTTGCCCGATACGTCTCCTGTGCATATTTATCCCATTCACTGACAAATACGGTATAAATACGCTCATGGAATGCGTTGTCGAATCCCTTGCGAATTCCTCCGATTCCGGCGAACAGGTCGATGGAACGATAACTGTCATGCGCCAAGGGTAAATATCTGCTGTAAACGGGGGCATGCTGTTCAAATAGCACAATTGGTTCAACCATGTTATCCCCCTCTTTCTGATGACATATGTTCGCCCTATATATATTATAGATAAAATTTAAGTGCCTAGCAAGTATGATGGAGTGCCGCAGAATTCCATTTTTCTAATCACGATTATACAAATCGTGATTAGAAAAACTGCATCATCGTACACGAAGATAATATCTCAAAGACGTACTGTATCCCCCTCCGCCAGCACCGCCTGATACACATTCCGCCGCGAGATGCCGAGTTCCTGCGCGGTGCGGCGCATGGCTTCCTTCTTGTCGAGCCCTGCGGCGATATGTGCTGCATAACGCTCCGTGAGGGACACCTCCTCCCCATCATCCGCAGCGGCATTCTCATCTGCGCCCGCGACGACGATCACGAACTCGCCGCGCGGCTCGTTCTCTCGGTAGTAGTCTGAGAGTTCGCCGAGCGGCGCACGGCGAAACTCTTCGAATTTCTTCGTCAGTTCGCGCGCGGCGCATGCCTGCCGCTCTTTTCCAAGGCACTCTGCGAGAGCATCAAGCGTCTCACGCAGACGGTGCGGCGCCTCGTAGAAGATGAGCGTCTCGGGATAGGCGGCAACACGTGCCAGCAGTTCGCGCCGTTTCTTTTCCTTGCGCGGGAGGAAGCCGACGAAGGTGAATCCCTCGAGCGGAAGTCCCGCGCAGATGAGTGCGGAGAGTGCGGCGTTCGCGCCCGGCAGCGGGGTGACGGGAATGCCTGCGGCGACGGCGCGTCGTGCAAGATCGCCGCCGGGGTCGGCGATGCCGGGAAGTCCCGCATCGCTGACGCAGACGATGGTCTCCCCCGCCTGCATCCGTGCGATGAGTTCGGGGCCCTTGGCATCCTTGTTGTGCTCATGGTAGCTGGTCATGGGCGTATGGATGTCGTAATGCGCGAGCAGCCCGCGCGTATGGCGCGTATCCTCGGCGGCGATGAGATCCGCCGTGCGCAGCATCTCAACGGCACGGCAGGTGATGTCGCCGAGATTGCCGATGGGCGTTGCACAGAGATAGAGCCGTCCCGTTTCGTTCACGGTGATCCCCCCTCACGATCGTTCACATGCTTCCTTTATACGGAACAGACGGCAGGTTGTCAAGAAAAATAAGAGCAGCATCCTCCTTTCTTTAAGGAATCCCTGATAAAATGAAGTCCGTCAAGGCAGAGGTACTGAATTTATCCGTGCTTCCTTAAAAGTTCGATTATATTTTTCTCTTTTGCCTTTTCATTTTTCTTTTGTTCATATATAGTAGTAGCATCGTTAAGGGATGATTTGAGGTGTTGTATTATGGATGAAAAAACACATGTCCTCATCGTGGAGGATGAGACACGCATTGCACGTTTTTTGCAGATGGAGCTGGAACACGAAGGATTTACAGCAGAAATCGAAGGCAATGGGACGCGTGCCTATGAGCGCATCATTCAGGAGAACTTTGATATTATACTGCTCGATGTAATGCTCCCCGGCATGGACGGCATTGAAATCTGCCGCCGTGTACGCACCGTGTCGAACGTGCCCATCATCATGCTGACGGCACGCGATGCCGTTGAGGACAGAGTCGAGGGGCTGGACATCGGCGCGGACGATTACATCACGAAGCCGTTTGCTGTGCCGGAGCTGATCGCACGCGTACGCAATGCCCTGCGCCGCCGCGATATATCGACGGACGATGCGTCCGACCGCCTGACGGTAAAGAACCTCATCATGTTCCTCTCACGCTACGAGGTGCAGGTAGACGGGGAGACGGTGGCTCTCACGAAGCGAGAGTACGATCTTCTCGAGTATCTCCTGCGCAACAAACGCACGGTGCTGACGCGCGACCAGATCCTGCAGGAGGTATGGGGATTCGACTACACGGGCGAGACCAACGTTGTCGATGTCTACATCCGCTACCTGCGCGCCAAACTTGATGACCGCTTCCACAAGAAGTACATCTATACGGTGCGCGGCGTCGGCTATGTGGTCCGCGATTAGGAAGAGAGCTGCCCGCTGGGCTGACCGCCATCTATACATCCGCATCTCGACTAAAATCACACTGATGTATGCCGCCATCCTCTTTTTCGTGCTCATTCTTTCAACGGCGATTCTGGGGATGGGTGCATACATCTTTTTTTATCGGCAGGCAGAGGTTGATCTCGACCGCAGTATCCGTCACGTGATGAATAATATCGAGAGCGGAAACGCCGCCGAAGCAAAATTTTGGTTTGAGGGTCCGGTCATTCCTGGGGTTATCGTGCGTATTACGGATGCCTCCGGTCGTGTCGTTCTCGATACAGATACACACTTCCCTTCCATTGAGGCAATTGAGAGAGGCCGTGTGCCGACGCCCTTCTGGGCGAACCCTGAGATGGAGGTCTCCGAGTTCCGCAACGGTGCGGTCTATCACGCGCGCCGTACCATTGAGTATGGCGGCATCTCCTATCAGATTCATTTCTTTCGCACGATCACGACAGAGAAGGATTTTTTTTACTCGCTGCAGCGGCTCCTCTTCTACACAGTTGCGATCTGCTTTGTGCTCGCCCTTGTTGCGGGTCATTTCATCAGCACGCGCATCCTGAACCCGATCCGTGCAATCACACGGACGGCAGGCAGCATCGAGGTGGAACGCCTTGGTCAGCGCCTCGATGTTCCGCGTGCACACGATGAGCTGGCAGAGCTGGCACTCACGTTCAACCGCATGCTCGGACGTCTGCAGGAAGGGTTCATGCTGCAGCAGCGCTTTGTCTCGGATGCTTCGCATGAACTGCGCACACCGCTGACGGTTATCCTTGGATACTCCGATATGCTCTCACGCTGGGGGCGCGAAGACAAGGACATTCTCGAGGAGGGCATCACGGCGATCCGTTCGGAGGCGGAGAATATGCAGCAGCTCATCGAAAAGCTGCTCTTCCTCGCACGTGCCGATCAGAAGCGGCAGGCCGTACACAAGGAGTCGGTCATCTTCACGGAGCTTCTCGCCGACACCATCGAAAAGATGCAGACCGTCACGACCTCACATGAGGTGACGCTCGGGGAAAATGCCGAAGCAACGGTGTACGCCGATCCTGTTCTTCTGCGCCAGCTGCTGCGCATCTTCCTCGAGAATAGTCTGAAGTATACGCCGCCGGGCGGTCATATCCACGCTTCCTCCACGCTTGCGCCGGACGAAAAGTCGATCACCGTGACACTTTCGGACGACGGCATCGGCATTGCCAAGGAGCATCAGGCACATATCTTCGATCGTTTCTATCGCGTGGACTCTTCGCGCACGAAGGAGACAGGCGGCTCGGGCCTCGGACTCTCCATCGCCCGCTGGATCGCCGACCAGCACGACATCCGCATCAGGCTGATAAGTGAAGAGGGAGAAGGCACGTCCGTTATGCTGACCATCCCGACCATCGGCAGCAGCTCATAATGTATACCGAAAAGGCGTCGCCCATCAGCGGCGCCTTTTGTGATACAATAAGAGAAAGCAGAGACAAATGCAAAAGGAAAGGACAGATTGCGATGAAAATCCTCATTACAGGAGCAACGGGACAACTCGGCCATGACTGTGTCAGAGAGTTCCGCGCGCGCGGGCATGAGGTGCACGGCGTCTCCTCCGAGCTCTTCCCGCTGTCGGACGAGAACGTCATGCGCGCCGTCCTCGATGCGACGGAGCCGGATGCCATCCTCCACGCGGCTGCGTACACCGCTGTGGACAAGGCAGAGGACGAACCTTCACTCTGCCGCAAGGTCAACGCAGCGGGCACGGAGATCCTCGCACGTCTCGCGAGAGAGAGAGATGCAAAGCTCCTCTACGTCAGCACAGACTACGTTTTCCCCGGTACGGGCGACGCTCCCCACGAGACAAACGAACTTACCGCCCCGCACAACGTCTACGGTGCATCAAAGCTCGCGGGCGAAGAGGCGGTGCAGCAGCATCTCGAAAAGTATTTCATCGTACGCACCTCGTGGGTCTTCGGTGCGCATGGCAAGAATTTCGTAAAGACCATGCTTGAGCTTTCCAAGACGCACAAGAGCCTCTCCATCGTCGCCGATCAGATCGGCTCGCCCACGTATACGCGCGACCTCGCGCCTCTGCTCGTGGATATGCTTGAGAGCGAGAAATACGGCATCTATCACGCGACGAATGAGGGGTTCTGCTCGTGGGCGAAGTTCGCCGCCGAGATCTTCCGTCAGGCGGGCGCGGATGTCAACGTGACCTCCGTCCCCTCGCATATGTACCCGACGAAGGCCGTGCGCCCGAAGAACTCCCGCCTCAGCAAAAAGAGCCTCGATGAGGCGGGCTTCCGCCGTCTGCCGACGTGGCAGGATGCAGTGGGACGGTTCTTGAAGGAGCTGAAAGAGTCGGCAGAATAGCCGCTGCTGCACTGTGAGGAGGCTGTGTGTTTCAAAGCAAACACTAGTGGAGTAAGTGCATAAAGTGCACGATCCCTTGTGCAGTGAGGTGTTCGCGCGGGACAATACACCGCCATACAAGCCCTGCAAATATGTATACCCTGACAAAAGAGTGACAAATATGCCCCATTCTGCTATAATGGGGCATATTTTTCATTCCAAAAAGGAGGAATCCATTTGCTCAGCAACATCAGCCGCAAGTACCGCGAGACGGCACTCATCAAGCTCATCGCGGTCGGACTCATCATCGGTATTCTCATCGCGCTCTACG
>ERZ773022.1647-NODE-1647-length-14536-cov-5.334369_pt1 | contig 14536 bp, 11 predicted proteins | sample MGYA00580839_ERZ773022 | MGnify/ENA primary metagenome ERZ773022 (study PRJEB29015, sample SAMEA2738020) | human oral metagenome | biome: human oral; feature: human-associated habitat; material: dental | place: China | collected 2044 ... | reverse complement strand
TGTGATACGCAGCAGCCTTGACCGCCATCCACTCCGGAACCCACTGCGGATCCCGCGGAAACTGATCCAGCTCAAACGCAGCATCCTTGTTACTGCGGGAGCGAGCTCCAATGATCGGTTCACGCATCCAGTCACACTCCTGATGCAGTACCCCATCAGAAGCCTCCATCCACAAATGCGACCACAACCACGCACCCCGACACGGATCCACCTGAACCCGACGGAGATCACCCACATCGAAACTGAGAGCACTAGAATGACGTACGAGAGAACGCTGATCGTCAACTGTTACCCAACATAGTTCTCTCCCGGCGAGCGCGATTGAGTTTGTCTCCAAGTCAACGCGACTACCCCCAGCCTCATCAAGCAACTCCCGTAAAGCTTTTTCGATACGTGAAAGCAGCTTAATTGCCTCAACACTTTGACTTGTCACGGTTCCTCATTTCATTATCTAGGAATATTTTCAAAGCGCCTGCGGTCGGGGATTCCGTTGGCGTCAGTCCAGGTTGCTTCAAATCTAGTCGGTACTCTCTCGCTGTCAGTGAGCTTCGGCCCCGTAGGCTCAGGATACTTGAACTCCAGCACCAATTTCTTGAAGTTCTCTGGATTGGCAGCGACCTCCTCCTCAAACTTGTAGTACGACTTAAGCTTACTATCGACGCGGTACTGGTTGACCTCCTCCAGCATCGCTATCGTGTTGATCTCCTCCGACGGACCACCAGACCGTGCACCGGCAACATGACCGCCGTTGTACGTCGTGTCATACTCCGAGGCAAGATCATTGCCGTAGTCCTTCACACGCTTCTGCACCGCATCAGACCGAGACCTAAACCTCTCGCCGACATCACCCAGCACATCCACCTCCATTCGAACCGTCCTGGCCCATTTATCCGTCGTGTAGTGGAACCGACCATCCACCGTATACGTCGCATTCGGATACGGCTGACGCAGATCCGGGTTCAACTCACCCGTCACCGCCTTCGAGTTAGTCTCCACATGTCGCACCTCACCACTAGCATCCGTGTAGTAGTGCGTCTTGTAGCTCACCCCGCTCTTCGTCGTACGAGTCACCTCATAATGAGCATTCGCCTCAAGATCCACCCCCACACCGAACGGCTTTGTCCGCTTCGGATACAGTTTGTCACCGGGCTCAATCACCTTCACCTCCGCATCCGGACCAACCGTACGATGCTTCTGGTTGAACGCATCCTGATCACGCCCCTCGTGCAACTGATCAACCCACTCCTGACGCTCCTCAACCGTCAACGGTTTCTTGTCAGGATCCTCCCCAGAACCGTCACCATCCGACTTACCATCACCAGACTCAGCATCTGAGTCACCATCACGGCCAGCCGCATCATGCTCGGCGCTGTTAGCGGCATCGGCGTCGTTCTTGCCAGGCTCAGAGTGACCGTCAGCGTCCGCATGAGACCCGTCACCATCACCCTGGTGGGCACGGTTACGACCCTGAACCGCATCAGAGTCCGTCTTGTCTCGACCGGCGTCAGAGCCATCACCATGAGCAGCCCGATCACGCTCGGTACCATCAGCGTCCGCGCGGCGCCCATCGGCGTCACGAACACGCTCGTGCCCCTCGGCCGCATCACGGTCAGTCCTATCCCGGCCAGACTCAGCATCAGCACCACGCTCAGCACGGTCGCGGTCAGCACCATCAGCATCATTCTTGACTGGCTCGCGACGCCCGTCAGCATCCACACGACCACCATCGCGGGCATGCTCACGCCCATGAGCCGCATCGCCGTCAGTCCTGTTCCGACCGACTTCGGCGTCACGCCCGGCACGGTCTCGGTCAGCATCCTCGGAGTCCGCACGGTGACCATCGGAATCATGAGTGCGCTCACGACCCTCGGTCGCGTCATCATTGGTCCTGTCCCGACCAGGCTCGGCGTCGCTTCCGGCCCGGTCAGCACCGTCCTGAGCAGGCTCACGGTGACCGTCAACATCCGCATGACCAGCCTCAGCGTCAGCGGCCTGGCGAGCGTGCTCCTTGTCAGTGGCAGCGTCACCATCACGACCAGCCGGCTCCTGACCAACGTCGTTCACTTCGTGCTCGCTCCCGACCGGCTCAGAATGACTGCGGTCAGAACCGTGCCCAACATCCGTCTGCTGACCTTCAGCGCCCCCGCTGGCATTGTCGCCGCCCTCGGAAGCACGTGCGTCACTGTCGGCAGCCGGTACCGGCTCGTCGGTACCAGTACGAGAGGCATCGGATGTGCCAGACCTGGACTCGCTATGACTGGAAGTCTCTGCCGCCTGACCGGTATCAGCATGCGCCGCATCGCCACTTCCCAGATCAGGACGACCGGAGCTTCCGGTTGATACTCCTTCACCTGCGTGGTGCGAACCCGACGAGATGTCAGGAATAGACGATTCGCCCACATCAACGCTCGGCGTCCTACCATTACCGTCAATCTTGAGACCAGAAGTATCCGGGTTGTTCATATCGAACCCGGATCCAGACCCAGCACCGACCTTAACGTCCGGATCGGCACCAGTCCACTTACCGATCGATTCAATCAGGTCAAAGTTCGGCAGCACACGAGATACAACCGCATTAGAGACTTTTCCTAGCGGCTTGCTCAACAACGCCCCAAACGGGTCAGTCACATTCAAAAATACGTTGGCCACCTCAGCAGCTCGACCAACTTTAGACAACTTAGATCCCGCGGCACCAAACTTCCCAGCCTTTGAGGCTGCAGCCGCTGGCGGGATCAAGAAAGTTAGAACATTAAAGGCCGTGCCGCCGGCAGCCCTGGCGGGATCCTTCCCCCACTCATCATAGCAAATAATCCCTTTACCCGCCTCCAGCAGCGTGTTACCTACTGTCCCAAATGCATCGCCAGGGTTATGCCACCCATAGTCGCCATTCTCATCCTCATGGAGACCAATGAAACCGCCCAACCCCTTCCAAGTCTGACCGAGACGCTCCCCACTCCAGATAGGGCCATTTCCACTGAAGTCAAAGCCACCTAAACCAGCCAAACCATTGAGGGTACCGCCGATACCATCTACTACCACACCATCCCAAACGAACCGCTTGACAGAGACAGCCGCCTTCTTGGGGCAGTGATCCTTACGTTCAACAGACTTCCCCCAAGGCTTTTCCGCTTCCGCAGGAATGGAGGAGTATCCATACCCGAGCTTGTCTCCTTCACTCTTCGGGTCAGCGTGATATGGCGGCAGAGAGTCCAATGCCCGAATGTTATTAGCGCATTCTCTTTCAGCATCCCACAGGCGAACTTGGAGTGCGCTCGCACGATTCACGAGGCGCGTGTTCTCGTTGACGAGCTCCTGATCATATTGCCAATCCGGCTTCTTCGCAATCTTTGCCTTGAATGCCTGGCCGTCTTTCTTCAGGGTCTGGGCATCGGATTTAATTCCCTTCGCCGTATCAGCGAAGGTTGATACATAGCCCGCAATCTTTTCCAGATCGTCAGCCAAGTCGTCGGTATTAGTCTCAACCGGATTCATTGCCGCATACAATGTCTCCTGCTCGGGCGCTTTATAACACGCCGACATCCCGGACCAGGTCGTCTTAATGGTCGAACCAGCGGAGCGCATATCGCCAGCTTTGGTTTTTAAAGTCGATGCATTGGATGATATAGTTTCGACATTAAGATCCAACGCAGGAATCTTTGTCTCATCGAAAACATCAGCCACTACATTCTCCTTCAACCTACAATCAACCCGCCCGCTGGGGTGAGCCACTATAATGTACTGTGATTACTTCGCCTGCCGCTGATAGACAAGCGCAGAATCTTCATCATGTCGGATGTAAGCATCGACAGCATGAACCGTGTTTCCGAGCACGTTTGATACGGTGGTTCCAATACTATCAAAAGTCGGCTTGTGCAACGAGAACCACTCCCCAATAGCGGCAGCCACAAGTGGCGCCGGAGCAGCAGTACATTGAAGTCCGTTGTCCCCAGTACTACATGCACCAACAATCCCCTCGGCACTGGAAGACAAACCAGTTAACGCAGGAGATAGGCTTTGCTCAGCGTTGTTCTTCTCCGACTCGATGATCGAGCCCACCGAGGCCGGGTCGATATCCCAGGCACTCATCGTCAGCCCATGTCGTCAACGGACTGACGGGCCCGCTGGAGCGCGGTCTGCGCACCATCGTCCGTCGTCTGCATGGATCCACGCAGAGTCGAAATGATTCCTCGAACCTCTCCCGCGGCGTTGTTCCATCGAGTCTCCTTGGCCTGATACTCCTCGGAGACACCATCAGCCTGATACTGAGCCATCGCCGCCTTGACGTCGCCGTCGCGCTGCGTAATCAGCGTCTCCAGGCGGGAGGCCACGCGATCAAAGTTGCTCTGAGACTCCTGAGACGCATTGATGTCATAGGAACGCATTTCAGTCTGGTTTGCCACGATATTCTCGCTTTCGTTTGAAAAGATTACGTAATTCTGTGAAGACCAGAGTCAGGCTCTCCCGGTCCCAAAACGCGCCGCATCGAAATTCGCAGAAGACTGCGCACTCCGGGTGGAATCAACCATGTCCTGCTCCCCCTGAACAAAAGCGGTGTCCATACCAATGACGCCGCCTAGAATGGCGGAAAGTGCCCCGTTCAGCTCGGCAGCAATATCGTCAGTCCGCTCCTTGAAGCCATCAAAAGCAGCACGAGCGCTCCCGTTGAACTTCCCCTCAAGCGGCTCCGCAGCAGCAACCAGCTCCTTGACAAGGCCTCCCAGATCATCGTTCGATCCCGAGGTCTGCTTCGTCAGAGTGGACAGCGTCGATGCGCCCATGTCGAATTTCATACGGATCTCCTCATAGGTGATGGCGATATAAGCGATCTTCTGGGGAAGACGGCAACCTGTCTATCGGTTGGCAGGTAGCAGTGGAACCGTATTCTTACATCACAGAGGAATTATGCAACATGGGGCATGTCACACTACTTGTCGGCCGTTTTGTTATGCTCCCTACATTTTGCATGCTAGCCATCGCCTCGGGTCTCACACTCACCTACCATCGACGGACCTCAGTTAATCCCCGGCCTCGGGTGGTGGTCCCGTCCCACCCCTACCATCCTTCAAGGAGGTGCGAAGGTGCAGCCATTATCTGCTGCTATGCCACCGAGCGGACCTGGCTCAGCACCAGATTCCGGCCCAGTTCGCCCGGACCCGCCGGTGCTGAGACGGTGTCGTCCGGCATCATCGCTCACCGTCCTCGGCAGCCTCGTCGTCGACGTCCTCCTCATCATGATCCCGATGACTGTGGGGCTCCTCCCGCCATTGCCACAGCCCGCACGACTTGCTCTGGTACTCGTCGCTTTAGCGACGCTGGTTCTTGTGGTGACGAACCATGCCCTGCGAGGCAGGAGCCTGGGCGGAGCGCTTCTCGGGCTCCGCGCAGTCGACATCGATGCCGGGCTTCCACCGGCGTCCCTGCGTTCCATCCTCGCAGCGCTTCGCCTTGGTTCGGCGGCGGACGTGGTCATCGTCAGCACACGGCGCGGCCCTGACCCCACCCAGGGCACTCTTGCCGACCTTGAGCGCACTCCAGCTCTTACATCATCTCCCACACCCACCGAGCCGGCGCCCGTCAGAGGCCCCGAGACCGCGTACAGCACGTCTCCTTCCCATCCTGCCCATCCTGACGGTCAGTACTCCGCTCCACTCACCGGCCGGCCCGCCGCAGCACCGGTTCCAGCAGCAGGACGCCCGGTCAGTGCCCCACCAGACGTGCCGACGCCCACCTCAGCCAGACCGCCATCGCTGCCTCCGAGCATTCCGGTGCAGCGGCCCCACCCTCCTGCTCCTGGTCCCGACTCGTCGCGGGCTCAGCAGCACACGCATCCCCAGATAAGTTCAGACACAGTCGAGATCCAACCGATTCGCGCCACCTCTCCACGTCCAGAACCCGGCGACTTCCCGCCGTCACCACCACCCCCTCCAGCGCCGTCATCACAGCAGGTGCTCTGAGCGCCAGCATCAACCACCCTCAAGCCGCTACGGCTTCCGCAACAGGACACAAGGTCGCCTCATCCAGGCCTCACGTCGGAAACGAGTCCCCATGTCAGACGAACGCATCCCAGACACCAACCACCACATGTTTGACGCGAGGGTGGGCACCAAGGTCGCCGTCACCTACCTGGATGATCCCTGCATCGGCTGGACGGAGTACCTGTCCGACTTCATCGGCTCCGCCCTTCGCCACGAGAACAAGATAACCCCGGCGATCATCATCCCTGGGACCTCCCACATCACCCCCGCCTTCGATCGCCTCACCGAGGCCACTGGCACACCCGTCTTCATTGAGGACGGAAACGGGCACCGCGAACTTCGCAGCGGGATGTGGGCGCCGAACCTCGCACAGTTCTTCGAGGGAGCCCCCCGCTCGCAGTTCACAGTCTCGCAGCAGTTCCTTCACCAGACTCCCACCCCCGACCTCATCCCGACCCTCATGCTCTCGGCGTCGATCTACCACCCCGCTCGCCGCACCACGAAGCTCGGGCGGGCCATCGAGATCATCACAGAGACGCTCCTGCCCGCCCCATCCACAACGCTCTCCTGGGGACGCTACGAACCAGTGGGGGCCCCATGGGACCGTAACCGGCTTACGGCCCTCGCCCGCGAGCTCATGCCCGAGGTCCACTTCAACCTCGCCGCGCACTCGGACCTGGGCACGCTCAGTGGGACGACGACGGTGGCCAGGACCAGTAACGGCCTGGAGGAGTATGTCGAGGTCTCCGTCGCCATCCCCGATCTGGCTCCCAGCCAGCAGATCGATGTGGTCAACAGGCTCCTGGACACGATCGCTGAGCAGACCAAGCCCCAGTTCCTGCTCGCCGTACGCATCCAGGCCCTTGCGGACACGTCCTTGCCGACGTCGATCCGTCAGCCCCCGGTTCCACTCGCCGTCCTCATCGGCGCCGCCGGTATCCGCCAGCTCGGCGTCGACGTCCGTGATGTCGCCAGGCAGCACGCCGGGCGCACCTACGGCAGCGGCAGACGACAGGGGCTCATCGTCCCGGTTGAGACCACCCAGGCCGACTGGAGCGCGCTGTCCTCCCTCGTGGCGACTCTCGACGGCGACGCCGGGAACATCGCCCGGGTCCTGGAGGATCCTACTGACGGCTCAGGGGCGGGGAGCACTCATGCCTCGTGAGGATGAGGCGGCGATTCTCGACTCCGCGCGGGTCCATCACTCACGTCTGACCCAGGCGCTTGAGCGGGGCTCCGGTACTGGACGCAGTCGCCCCGTGCCCGTGCGCATGGTCGCCTCCCTCGTGATCGCCGCCCTCGCCTGTGCGGGCTGTGTCGGCTACTCCTTCGTCTCCACCCACCTGGACTCAATCCGCCAGACCCGAACCTCCGTCCCCAACGCTCCCGTGCAACCCGCGCAATCCGCTGGCCCCGAACCGTCCCCCGCTCAGAACCAGCCACCCGCTCAGCCCGCCCCCGAGGCTCCGACGGAGCAGGCAGAGCAGGAGCCTCAGCCTCACGATGTCCCCGCCTCCCCTCCAGCAGGCGCAGAGCCCCCCGCAGCCCCGTCAGGTCAAGACACCGGATCAGCATCGAATCGAGAGTGACCGTTGATTCCCTACACCCGACTCACCGTGATCAGCGCCCAGGCACGCGCTGAGGTCGTCATGCCCTCCGATGAGCCCGTGGGAGCTCAGCTGCCGGAGCTCTTGAGCCTACTGGGCACGGCGCAGGGCACCCAGCTCGCACCCATTCAGATCGTCCGCTCCGGCGGCGACATCCTCGACCTGGAGCGAAGCCTCGTCCAGCAGGAGGTGCTTGACGGGGAGATCGTCCGGATCATGACCGACGATGAGGTCCCCCCGCCGACCGAGGTCTCCGACATCTCCGGCCTGCTCACAGACATGACGGACGCGCACCCGGGCCGGTGGAACGATCTCAGTCGGCTGCTCGGGGCGGGAGTTCTCCTGGCAGTGAGCGCCGTGGCGGCGGCCTGGGCGGCACCTCGGGGGCTCATCGCAACCGTCCCCTCATGGGGTCTTCTTCTGCCGGGACTGGGGACCATGCTCCTGGCCGCCTTCATCTCCCAGGGGCGTTCCATCAGCGCACGACAGATCGGCGCCCTGGCCACCTTCCTCGCCTTCGGACTACTCGTTCCCGCGATCTACACCCTGGCCACGGGTCCCGTGAGTGACCGTCTGCTGGCCGTCGCGGCCTCGCTCACCGCTGTCGCGCTGGCCGTCCTGGGCAGGGGTAATGTGGGATGGGCGTTCGGAGCCATGGTCGGTATGGGGCTGTACGGCGTGTGGATCGCTTTCAACATGGTCGCCATCGCCCCCCTGGGTGACGGCCTCTCTGCTGTCACCGCACTGGTGTGCCTGGGCATCCTGCCGTGGCTCGCGCTACTCGTCTCCGGAACCTCGCGGCTCGACGACGCTGCTCTCGCCGGGGCCCTTCCCTCGCGGCGCCGTGTCCTCCAGGATCTGGCAACCGCTCACGAGACCCTCGCCGGCAGCTGCCTCGCCGCTGCAGCCGTGCTGTCCTGGAGCTCCACCATTCTCGCCGCCAGTTCGAACGCCTGGGCTCGCGCGCTGTGCGCCGTCGTCGTCATCGCCGCGCTCCTGAGGTCACGAGCCTTTCCCCTGCGAAGCGAGGTCCTCTCCCTGTGGCTGGCCGCCATTCCCCCGACCCTGGTGCTCAGCGGAGCAATCACCCAGCCCGGGGCGCGCGCCGCCATCCTCCTTCTTTCCGGCCTGGCACTCGCCTCACTGTCGCTCTACCGGCCCGCACCCCAGACCAGGGTTCGTCTCCGGCGTCTTGGGGATCGGCTCGAGTCCTTGTGCCTGGCCGCAACACTGCCCCTGCTGTGCGGTATCAGCGGTCTGTTCACCCACCTTCTGGGGGTGTTCGCGTGAGTCGGGCTCCTGCACCAGGCGGCGCTGCGGTTCTGCCTGCACTACGTGAGAGCGTGTCCGTGTCACGGATCCTTCTGGGCGGCGCGGTGCGTGAACGGCGCAGCGCCGACGACCTGGACCGGGCACTGCGCCAACCACTGCCACTGACCTGCCGGGCGGCCGTCATCCCGACGACCCGTCGCTGCGGTGCAACAACAACGGCCCTTCAGCTGGTGTCCATGATGACGCGGGCTCGACGCCTGCCCGCACTCATCATGTCGGCCTCCCCCAGTCCTGCGAGCGCGGCGGACCACCTCCCCGGTTCCGGAACATGGCCTGCCGATGAGTCCTTCGAGACCCCTCGCAACAGCGCACAGGCACAGGAACTGATCGGCACCGCACCCGACGGACTCACCTCCTGCCTCCGGCTGCCGCAGGCAGCCTCCCCCAGGGAGCCTCATGAGTGGGCGGCCGCCCGACGACGTCTGGTCAGGTTCTTCGACATCGCCATGATGGAGACCGCGCCTCTCGCACCGGGACTCATGCTGGAGCTCGCACACCATCATCACGCCATCATCCTAATGTCCCCAGCCAGGCGAGCGGAGATGGAACGTGACCGCGACACCGTAGCGGCTCTGCGACAGCGTCTCGCCTCACATGGCCAGGCCACCGGCAGCCGCGTCCCGCGCCTCATCCACGCCGTCGCCGCGACCTCATCGCGTCGCCCACTCATACCACCGCTGCAGCAGGGCGAGCGTCTCATCCCCTACGACACGGTGCTCGCGGCCACCGGCCCCGGCCGCACCCGCGCCGCGGGCGTCCTCAACGCGAGGACGGCACGAGCCCTGGCAGGCATCGCCTCGGACGTCGTGAGCAGCGCGACGCCGACGCCGGACGGGAGGGCAGCATGATTCAGCTCGTCCACCGGGCCGGCCGCGTCGTCCACGCGGCTCAGCCTCCGGAGCCGATACTCATCCCACCGCCACCGCAGCTGGCGGACACCGGGTCCCAGTCCTTCCCCTTCCAGATGCTTCTGCCTCTGGTGGGAGCCGGCTCCTCCATGCTCATGATGACCCTGCTGCGGGCCAACCCGATCTTTGCGCTCCTCGGGGCCGTCGTCATGGTCATCACCGCAGTCGGGATGCTCGTCTCCCTCGTCTCGCGCAGAGCCGGGCAGTCCCGGCAGCGCCGGGATCGCCGAGAGCGTTACCTCGATCGCCTCGCCACGACCCACGAGGACGCCACGGCGCTCCAACGGCAGATTCGTGATCAGGCCTACCGCACTCACCCCGCCCCCAACGCGCTCCCGCAGTGGGCCATTTCTCCGGTGAGACGGTGGGAACGGCGGCGTTCTCACGCCGATTTCCTCCTTCTGCGAATCGGTACCGCCGACCTGGTCATGCCCAGTGCGGCCCTCCCCACCGTGGGCATGCCGGCCGAGGTCGATCCCCTCCTCATGGCCGAGATGCGTTCCCTGGTGCGGGCCCACGAGGTTCAGCCGGATCTTCCCACCACGATCAACCTCGACTGCGCCGGCGAGGTCTCGATCGTGGGTCCTCCTGAGGCAACCCGGCACGTGGCCCGGGTTCTCCTGTCCCAGGCCGCTGTCCACCATGCGCCAGAGGATCTCCATCTGGCGCTGGTCTACCCGGACCAGAACGCCCAGGAGTGGGACTGCCTGGCGCGGCTTCCGCACCTGCGCATGAACGGCGTGTTCGACGGGCCGATCTCGCGTCGCCGCGTGGCACCCACACAGCCGGCACTGGAACAACTGCTGCGTGAGGAGATCCATGAGGCGAGCAGGCAGGCGGCCCGTCTCAACCGCACCGGGGGCCGCAAGGCCCGACCCACCGGGCCGAGGCTCCTCGCCGTCGTCGAGCAGGAGGGGCCCGCATCACCGTTGACCGTTCCCGACAACGCCTTGGATCCTGCGGCAATCGGCGCAACAGTCCTCTATCTCGTCACGGATCGTCTCCACGAGCCCAGTGACCCGTCCCTGCGCCTGACGATCCAGCAGGATGGAACCGTTCTCATCGAGGACCTGCGCCCCGTCTCCGCCGAACCGGGCCAGCCCGAGCAGACTCCACCTCCGGTGGCCTGCCGCCCCGACGACCTCGGTCCTGCCCTGGCCGAGGGCATCAGCCGGGCACTGGCGCCGTACTCCTTGGGGGCCGCCGCAGAGCGCCAGGACCAGGACGAGACAACCACCACCCTTGCCGAACTTCTGGGCGTGGACGACCCCCGGGCGATCGATCCTCGCACCGCCTGGTCCCCACGCTCTCCGCGTGACTTCCTGCGAGTTCCCATCGGCAGTGACGACGCCGGCTCCACCATCCTGCTCGACCTCAAGGAGTCCGCACAGCTCGGCGTCGGCCCCCACGGCCTGTGTGTCGGTGCCACCGGCTCGGGCAAGTCGGAGCTGCTTCGCACCCTGGTGGCGGCACTGGCCAGCACGCACGGCCCTGAAGACCTGTCAATGATTCTCATTGACTACAAGGGAGGCGCGGCCTTCGCCCCCTTCGCGCCGCTGCCGCACGTCGTCGGCCTCATGGACAACCTCGCTGATGACGCCGGGCTCGTCGAACGCGCTCGGGCGTCTCTGGCCGGAGAGGTGACCCGCCGCCAGAAGCAGCTGCGCGACGCCGGGTCCTCCCCCGACATCGCCCACTACCGGCGTCTTCGGGCGGAGCACCCGGAGATGGCTCCTATGCCCCACCTGTTCGTCATCATCGACGAGTTCGGCGAGCTCCTGACCGCCAGTCCGGACCTGGTCGACCTCCTGCTGACGATCGGACGAATCGGACGCTCCATCGGCGTCCACCTGCTGCTGTCGAGCCAGCGGATCGAGGCCGGAAAGCTCCGCGGGCTGGACACCTACCTGTCCTACCGCATCTGCTTGCGCACCTTCACCGAGGCGGAGTCCTCCACCGTCATCGGCGTGAGCGACGCCTTCCACCTGCCCGCGGTGCCCGGCTACGGATATCTCAAGGTGGACACAAGCATCTTCACCCGGTTCCGATCCGGATTCGTCTCAGGCCCCATCGACACCATTGACGAGCAACCCGCTCCCGATGAGATCGAGGAGCGCGTACCACTGCTGCTTCCCACCTACAACGGACTGGAGGAGGAGTCCTCCGTCACCATCGAGGACGACGTTCCCGAAGGGCACACCACACGCACCACCGTGGTCGACACGGTCGTCTCGCAGCTCGCTCAGGCCGCCCCGGTCAGCAGCCCGGTATGGCTCGATCCACTGCCCTCGCGCCTCACCCTGTCACGTCTTCACAGCACGTCGCTGCGCCGAGGCCGGAGCGCCGTTCCGGTTCCACCGGTGCCCAGCGTGTCCGTTCCGATCGGGATCGTGGACGATCCCGCCCAACAGCGGCAGGACCCCTGGCTACTCGATCTGACCCTGGGAGGCGGGCACGTCTCCATCACCGGGGCTCCGCAAAGCGGACGCACGAGCTTCCTGTGGACGCTGGCGACCTCGGCCGCCCTGTGCCTGCCGCCGTCACGTCTGGCCTTCTACGGTATCGACGCCACCGGGGGCGGACTGTCACGTCTGAGCGGTCTGCCTAACGTTGGAGGGATCGCCACACGCGGCGACCGGGAACGGATGCGACGCGTCGTCGAGGAGATCGTGACGATGCTCGACACCCGGGAGCAGGTCTTCTCGCGCCACCGGATCGACTCCCTCGACGTTCTGCGCAGCCGGCATGCAGCGGGTCAGATTCCCGAGCTCGCCAGTGCCGACGTCGTTCTCCTGGTTGACGGCCTGGGACTTCTCCGCAGCGACTTCGAGGAGCTCGAGGACTCTCTCGATGACATCCTGCGTCGCGGGAGCGGCCTTGGCGTCCACGCAGTGATGACGCTGTCTCGTAGCAACGAGCTGCGCATGGCGCAGCAGCCACTGGTCGGAACCCGTCTGGAGCTGCGCCTGAACGACCCTGCCGACTCGCTCATCGCCCGCAAGCTCTCCAAGACGCTACGGGCCGACGTTCCCGGCCGCGTCCTGACGCCGGATCAGCTCTTCGCCCATACCGCGCTCCCCATCGCCGACGACACGGACACCTCTCACGGCGTCGGCACAGCTCTCGAGGAGCTGGCTGAGCGGATCGCAAACGGATGGTCCGGCGAGCGTCCGGCGCCGGTCCGTATGCTCCCGGAGGCCATCGACCCGGCCGACCTGCCCGACGGCGAGGAGGAGCCCGATCTCCTGCCGCTGGGACTCTTCCAGGACACGATGACCCCCATCAACCTCGACCTGGTGGGGCGGGATCCCCACCTTCTGGTGCTCGGCGACCCCGGATGCGGAAAGAGCACCGTGCTGCGCGGTGTCATCGAGTCCCTGGTCGAGCGGCACACGCCCGATGAGCTCGTGATCGCCGTCTACGACATGCGCCGCACGACCGCCGATGCCTGCCCTGAGTCCTATCTGGGCGGCCATGCCACCTCAGCAGCCCTGGCGGAGGGGCTGTCGGCATCCATCGCTCAGGAGCTTGAGCGACGCAGTGCGGCGATGTCAGCGGGTCAGGAACCCGATGGGCCGCGGATCGTTCTGGTGGTCGATGACTACGACATTCTCGCCGCGGGCAACAGCAATCCCCTCGCTCCGGTCATTCCCTACCTGTCCTCGGCCAGGGACCTGCGCCTCAACGTTGCCCTGACCCGCCCGGTGGCCGGATCATCCCAAGCCATGTATGACCAGCTCCTCCAGGCTCTGCGCAACACTGGCGCCACCGGTCTGCTCATGGACGGGGAGCGCAGCGAGGGCATTGTGCTTGCCGGAATGCGCGCGGAGCACCTTCGCCCCGGTCGGGGCTGGTGGATCAGGCGTGGCGGTCGCCCACGCCTGGCTCAGGTTGCCGACTACGGGCAGTCCCCGTCCTGAGAAATTCACCTTCACGTCACTCAAACGCTTTAAGGAGTATGAATGCCACGAATAGTCACCATTGTAGGAGCCAGTGCGCCGACGGTAGAAACATTCGTCGCCACCACTATCGTCCGCGAGCCCCGGTTCTACGTCCGCCAGCTTTCCACGGGAGCGGGTTTCGGCCTGATCCCCAAAGATCGCCCACACCGCGCCGCCATCGAGATCCTCAACCCCACCACGGTCGCGGATCCTCGAGAGATCGTCCGTCTCCTGGGAGTCACCATCCCCAGGCACTGGCAGCCCGCAATCGTCACTCGCTGCTCCGTGCCGTTCGGAGAGATCTACGACCAGTACATCGATATCGCCGTCGATACCGCTGCGATGTCTGACGGAATTGCCGTTATGAACGGTCAGCGCCTTCCGCTCCCGGATCCCTGGCACTGGCGACGCAATGAGGAAGGGAAGTGGACGCCGGACAGCGCTTTCGTCGATGCCTGCGTTGCCCGTTACAAGGCCACTCACCAGGATGCCGGTGCCTCACAGAGCGGGGCGTGACAGGTCACCTAAACGCTCAGCACGGAAAAGGCAGGGGTCTGGGAGCCACAGGTTGGCTCCCAGACCCCCGCCTTCATCAAGGCGATCGCCCACCACGACGATGGTCATCGCAGGGCGCGCTCGCTCACGCAGGCAGGGCTCAGACCCCGATCTTCATCCAGTCGGGGATCGCCTCGGGGTCTCGGGGGAAGACCTCCAGCTCCTTGGCGCAGTCCTCCGCCGTGTACGGCGGGTCGAGGACCGGCTCGCGGTCGTAG
>ERZ773022.1645-NODE-1645-length-14550-cov-27.442221_pt1 | contig 14550 bp, 11 predicted proteins | sample MGYA00580839_ERZ773022 | MGnify/ENA primary metagenome ERZ773022 (study PRJEB29015, sample SAMEA2738020) | human oral metagenome | biome: human oral; feature: human-associated habitat; material: dental | place: China | collected 2044 ... | reverse complement strand
AGGCTCTTGGGGCAACGGTGGTTATTGTAACCCATAATATCAAGGCGGCTGCTCGCATTGCCAATAGCATTGGGGTTATGAATAAGGGACAACTCGTTGAAGTGGGATCTACCGAAGAGGTCATGGCCCATCCAAAGGATGAGTATACTCGTATCTTGTTAAATTCCGTAATGAAAGTGGTGTAGTATGATTCAACTCGAGAATATATGTAAACAATATACGAACCACAATCATACGGTCCGCGCCGTTGATAACGTATCCTTTTCCGTGGCGCACAATGAACGAGTAGGCATTGCCGGTGGCAGTGGTTCCGGTAAAAGTACTCTCCTTAGACTGATTGCTATGTTAGAAAAACCTACCTCTGGGAGTCTGCGGCTCTTTGGTGAAGATGTAACATCCATTCAAAACCATACAGAAATATATCGTTCTATGCAGATGATGTTTCAAAATCCCTTGTCGGTGATTCCTCCAAGGATGAACTTAGAAGCATTTCTCTTAGAGCCGTATATCAACTATGGTCTTATGGATATAGCGGCAGCAAAGGGCGATATCCGCAAATGGATACAACGGGTCGACTTACCGGAAAATACGGTTCATAAATACCCTCACGAAGTCAGCGGTGGTCAACTACAACGTGTTGTATTGGCACGGATCATGCTGATGAATCCTAAATTAGTACTCTTTGACGAACCTACATCGGCCCTTGATGCGGTAAATCAAAAGCTAGTACTAGATTTATTACAAAAACTCCATAAGGAACAACCCTTCGGCTATGTGTTTGTCAGCCATGACATCGGACTCTTACAAGCCGTAACAGACCGAATCATCGTTATGAAAGATGGGCAAATCGTAGAAACCATCGAATCAAAACGACTTAAAGAAGCGGTACACCCATATACAAAAGCACTTGTAGAAGCGAGTGTGTAAAATAGTATCCCCTCTATAATGGAATGAAGTAAAAAGTTGTTATAACTTTAAAGTCATAATACATTATGAGGGGATATTTTATTTATATATAATATATTAAAATTTGTATGTTATAGTGTTTATTATCAAAATAAATATAGCGATTTTGGTATAATATTATTGTCTATAAAAGTCTTAAATAAATATGTATTGATAAATGCTTTTATTAGGTGGTGGTTATATGTTATATGATGAGAAAGATTTACGTGTATTTGATAGTCCAGACTCTCGAAATTATTTTAAGGAAATACTTCAATCATATTATAGTCAGAATTACAGAGCTACAATTGTTTTACTATATTCATTTGTGATTTATGATTTATTTACTAAATTACAAACTATGGCGGATGAAGGCGATACTAAGGCAAAGAGTAAATTAGTTGAAATTAATAGTATGATAGATTCAGATGAAAAATATTCAAAAGTAGAGAATGAGATTGTTGAATTTTTTAAAAAGAATTGCTCGTTGTACTTTAAAAGATTTATTGAAGATATTGATTATTTGAAGACTTGTCGTAATAAATGTGCTCATTTGAAAGTAAATGATAATTCTCAATATGTTCCTAATGATTATCATGCTAAAATGATGATTTGCTCTATGTATGATCATGTTCTTTCTGTTAAAGCACCATTTATTATGGACTTATTTTCTGTTGTACAACCGGAGATAGAAGAATATACTACAAAGGTACTATCAATATCAGAAAGTGGTCTAGATGAGTCTATTGAGAAAAGTATTAATGAGAAATATTTAACTAGAATGACATATGAGTCCTTAAAAAAGTCATATAATACGTTTATTAAATTATTGTTTTTAGTCGATGAAGAAACATGTATTCAAAATTTATCTGGTTTATATGCTTTTGTTTTTTCCATGACTGGATATATTATAGCAAATGGGCATAGTGCTATAATAAGTGACCAAGATATTTCAAGTAGATTTTTAAGCATTAGTGTAGAAAATTTAAAACGAAGCTCTATGAGGGCGGCTGCATTAACTTCAATTATTGTGAAATTTCCCATTATAATGGATATTCTAAGAGCTAATACAGATGTATTTGATTATTTATGTAAGTGTGTATTAACAAAGCCGTCAGGTTTACGTTGGTATAGAGCTTTTTATCCTTCTGAATCTAAGTCTGTATATAGTTACTTTAAAGATACGAGAGCGCTTAAAATACCTAACTATACTGAGTTAATCTACAATATTGTTAAAGATAGTGAAGATTTTAATCTAGGTGAATATACCAAAATTATGGTAGAATCTATACCTTCCTTTAATGGATTTGATAGTGCTGATAGTTATATGATTTTTCTAAAAAAGCATTTAGCAGGTTTATCTGAAGCTGAAATTAGGCAAGTCTTAAGTATATATAATAGTAATGAGCAGTGTACTTCTAGAGCTAGACATGAGGAAGATATTGCGGTAATAGAAAATTATCTTAATAATTGATTAAATATATATTGCAAGTATTTGTATATAATTTGGGGTTATAGGACAAAACGTGTTGGTACTTTAATCCCAATCATTGAAAGATAATTTGTCATAGTTATGCAAATCACCCCAAGAAATGGCATCCCCCCCAAGTTGGAATTATGCCTTGAAGTTGGGCTCTTTCATTCATAGAACTATATATTTTAGAAATACTTGAATCGGTTGGCATTACCTTAAGTATTTCTTTCGCAGAAAGCGGTCTTGGTGAGTGTAAATAACACCACCAGAAGACCGCTTTTATACGTTTTTCTACAGACATCCCTCGATGGTAACGCAATAAACGTCTGAGTTGTGCGTTTACTCCGCCTTCAATAGGGTTATTAGTCCTCGGACATTCTTTATCCAACACCAATGTTTCATCTAAATATCGAAACATTGTTTCTGTATTAATTAATACCACCAGAGAGTTATAAGCTTTTAATAATCGTTCATGCGTAGCTCTTAAATTATCATTACTATCACGTGTCATTTCACTTAAAAACTCTTTAAAAGTCACCCTCCAATTAAATAATCGTTGAATCCATATTTGTGCATCTTCCTGTGTTTTTACGTTATATAAATCGCTTGCTAAATCTTTTAACATAATGCCTGCTAATGTCTTAGGCCGCCTAGTAGTGTAACGATGTACTTGCCATACGGCATGAACAATACAACGTTGAAACTTGGCGGTACGCCAAATTTTTTTTAATGCTTTTCTAAGACCAGGTCCACCATCAGAAACGATCACAATGGGTGTCGCTATTCGCTGCATAAGAGCTTGCCATGCGCGAGACTGTTCTGACCTACATAAATACCACCCTAATACATATTCACCATCATAACAGATCAAAACACAAGCTTTTTTAGCTACGTAAATACTATCAACGAATACCACATCTCTCGAGGTTTCAATTTTGGGCGGCATAGGCCATATTTGCCAGAAATCAGCTGTCTGTCTACGAAATGTACGGCCCTGTCCAGGCATGTCCTGTTGTGTTTCTTTACTAAATAACCAATTTAGAAATCGATGAAAACATTTAGTAGTATTATCAATAGTTTGTGTAAAGGTGATGTTACACTGCTTACAATACCAGCGTTGTGATCCAGCTTTAGTTTTCCCATATTTTTGACAAGAAAATCCACAATTTATACATCTTACCAGCATGATTATTCCCTCCACTTAGAACACGATTTTCTAAGAAGATATAACCTTATTGAAGCCAGTAAAATCAAGGGTTTTGGGACTTTTTACCAACACATTTTGTCCACCCTCTAAGTTTATCAAAAGAACTTAAAATGGCGATGGAACCAGTAATTTACTGGCTCCATCGCCTATAAAACCAACACGTTTTGTCCTATAACCCATAATTTGTGTGATATTTATAAAAAATATAATAGAAAAATAGCCCCTGGATTAAGGGGCTATTTTTGTATATAAAAATGTTGTCAACACTGAGTTGAGACTATTAATAATTGATTTATTATTATGCAATTTCCGCTTTCAAATCGATAATATTTTTAGCTGCTACGCAGGCAGGGCAGTCACAGAATTCTGCGCCTTCTGCTTTGATTTCTTTAGCGTGTTGTAATAGGTTAGCTGCGCCTTCTTCGCCAAGGATTTGTGTAGCGAGTTCAGAGCCTGCAAAGCCGATTGTTTCGTCGATAAGTGCAATATTTTGTTCTGCTACGGATACGAGTTGTTTTGTAAGTTCTTCTTGCTCAGGTTTTCCTTCTGCATCAATCCAAGACTGAGCGAATTCTTTTACTTTAGGATTGCTTTGTGGTGCATCTAATAAAGCTTGTACGAGTTGTGTTAATTGTGTATGTGTCATGATGATCTCCTTGATATAACTAGTAAATATGAGTTTCGAAAGATGCACTTACTATTATATGAGCACCTGTTCGTTTTTATAAGTTCATTATAGCATCTACAATAATTTTGAATAGTAGAATAATTTGCGATAGATACTATCAAATAGGATAGATTTGTGATAAATGCAGGTGAAAAAATTTGATTTAGTTTATAAATAAATGAAGACTGCTGTTTTAAATAGCAGTCCTCTTGCTTTAAATAGCCGGAGATTTAATTATACTTTTATAAAATAATTTGAACGAGGGGATTCATATAATATATATCGTGATAAGGCTCTGTTATATTAAATGAATTTATTTAACTCGGATGTCCAATTTTTAGGTAACTTCATTTTACGAGTGACTTCAGAAAAAAGACTTGAAGGCAATTCATGTTCTAATTTATTTAATTCATCTAATAGTCGACGGAGTAATTGTTTATAGTCTCTCTTAGTTAGGAATAGTCGTAGGAGTAAGATAATATCAAAAATGCCGCCTTGGAATGCTGGTGTTGAGATGCCTATATAAAAGAAACTTGTTTGAATCGGTTTTCCATTCTTATTTTTAGCATAGTAGTCATAGAGTCGATCTTCATGTGCACAAACATTACGAAATGCTTTTATACAGTTTATTGCACTAATAAAATCTTTTAAATAATTTTGATGAATGATTTTGCTTGCTGCTATATTATTGGAATTGTTTTTGAACTCATAGAGCACTGCTTTTAAAATTTCTATTTGGGTGGATTCTTTTAAATTATAAAGAAGACTACATGTTTGCCCTAGGGTTAGCTTAGTTATTAGTACCCATAAGGGAAGTTCTTTATGCTCATTGAAGTAGTGGTAAAAGGGTCCTGACTTAGTGAGGGAGTCTGTATTTTTCTTAGTTACTGATGATAGTTCCGCAATCAGAGAAGTTGTTTTCTGATGATCGGTATCTCTATAATTATTGATATTAAAATAGCTAAAAGCTTCTTTTGGATGTTCTGAGGAGAATTGATAGGCAATTTTTGATTTTATAGAATTTTCTGTCATAAGAATATACTTCATGAGAATATTTCTTAGGTTCCTATCGAATTCATATAGGGCATATATTTGTTCAAAAGTAGTTCCATTTTTATAGTAATCATCCTGTCGTTTCTTACTTTCGACTAAATCTAAGAATATATGTTTGTAGCCATTAATTAATTGATAGTAGTTTTCTCTAATTAATATTGCTTTGGCCTTACTACCATTAGAAATAAGAATATTACGATTACGGAGCATCTTTAGTTGCTGATTATGAGTTTGGAATGGTTTTGCCATAAAGTTCATCCCCCCAATAAAAAAGAGGCGAAGTAATCCGCAGATTGCTTCGCCTCCGTAATGTTCCCTCAGGTCCATTACTAACTCTTTGTATAGTTACTATAACAAATATTGCAATCTGTTGTCAATGTATGTTGTAATCCCTAATTAAAGTTCTGATATCTTATTTGTATTATACTACAAACATATGTACCTAGCTAGAGGAAGCGGTGGTATAGTAGTATTTTTACGAACTTTAATGGTAAAATTTAGATGTTAAGTAAAAATTCTCATTTTGTATATGAGTAATAGTCCGCTTTTAGATGTTTTGAATAAAGGTCAGTAGCTATTTATTGCTCTTTGATATATACGTATGGAGGCATTATGAGTTTAAGTAGTCGTGTAAATGAAAAAGCATCCCTTATTTGGGCAATTGCAGATAAATTAACGGGCGTGTATAAACCACACGAATATGGCGAGGTAATTTTACCCCTTACAGTGTTAAGACGTTTTGACTGTATTTTAGGCGATACAAAACCTGCCGTACTTGATACATATAATAAATTAAAAGATCAAGACTTGGATTTATTAGATGGTTTATTGTATGAAGTAGCTGGCCATAAATTTTATAACATCAGTAAATATACATTTAAAACGTTACTTGATGATCCTGATAATATTGAAAGCAATTTCAGAGATTATATCAATGGCTTTTCTGATAATGTGCAAGATATCATTAGAAAGTTTAAATTTGATAATCATATAACAACGATGGCAGATAAGCATATTTTATATATGGTTATAAAAGAATTTACTACTGATAAAGCTAATTTGCATCCAGATCACATCAGCAATCTTGAAATGGGTTACGTATTTGAAGAGATTATCCGTCGATTTTCAGAAGCTCATAACGAAGATGCTGGTCAGCATTATACTCCTCGTGAGGTAATCCGTTTAATGGTTAGTATTCTCTTCCATGACGATAATGCTGTGCTAAGTGGACAAAATGTAGCTCGTACCATTTACGATTGTGCTTGTGGTACTGGGGGGATGCTTTCAGTAGCAGAAGAATATTTAGCGAATTTGAATAGCACATCTAAATTGATTTCATTTGGCCAAGAATTGAATGATCAAACCTTTGCAATTTGTAAGGCAGATATGCTCATTAAAGGCAATGATGCTGAACGTATTAAAAGTGGGAATACACTATCTGATGATCAATTTTCAGGCGAAACTTTTGACTATATTATTTCTAATCCGCCATTTGGCCGAGAATGGAAAAATGAAGAAGTCATTGTTAAAAATGAAGCTAAACTAGGTTTTGATGGCCGATTTGGCCCTGGGTTGCCATCAACAGCTGACGGACAAATGCTATTTTTAGAAAATGCTATTAAAAAGATGAACCCTCAAGGCTCTCGCATTGCGATTATTCATAATGGTTCACCATTATTTACAGGTGATGCGGGTAGTGGCCCATCAGAAATTAGACGATATATTCTGGAAAATGATCTGTTGGAAGCTATTATTGCCTTACCAAATGATATTTTCTACAATACGGGAATTGCCACCTATATCTGGGTGCTTTCAAACAAGAAAGCAGGTACACCTCGAGAAGGAAAAGTGCAACTCATTAATGCTAATGATTTATATGAAAAACGACGTAAGTCATTAGGTAATAAACGGAATGATATTCCTGAAAGCGCTATTCAGGAAATCACTAAGATTTATGGTGAGTTCAGAGAAACTGAAATCAGTAAAATCTTTGATAATGAAGATTTCGGCTATACAAAAATTACGGTAGAACGACCGGTGCTCGATGAAGATGATAAACCTGTATTGGTAAAAGGTAAGCCAAAAGCAGATACTAAACGTCGGGATACTGAAATTGTACCGCTTAAAGAAGATATAGAAATATACTTTGAACGTGAGGTTCTACCTTTTGCTCCAGATGCATGGATTGATACTAAGAAGAATAAAATTGGTTATGAAATTCCGTTTACACGGCATTTTTATAAGTATGTAGCTCCACGCCCATCTGATGAAATTATGGCAGAAATTAAGTCTTTGGAAAGTGATTTAGATGGCGCTCTAGTAGAGGTGTTTAAATAATGCGAGAAATGAAAGATAGTGGAGTACCATGGATTGGGAAAATCCCAGTTAACTGGAAAACGATTAGAGTGAAATATATATCTAAATTAATTAATGGATATGCTTTTAAGAGTCAAGATTTAAAAGCTGATGGATATTATAAGGTTGTACGTATTGGTGATTTAAATAATAATAAGATTAATTTAGAAGATTGTCTCGGAGTAGATGATGTCGATAATTATAGAGATTATAAGGTATATATGGGTGATGTTTTAGTTGCTTTGAGCGGTGCTACAGTAGGTAAAGTTGCATTTGTAGATAACAATATAGAGTGTTATATCAATCAACGTGTTGGAATTATTCGTTCATTTTGGGGACGTTTTATATTTCACATTTTTACTTTAGATAAATTTATAGAGAACTTGAAAAGCTGTTTAAATGATTCAGCTCAACCAAATTTATCAATAGAGAATATAGGCGGAATTTCTATCCCTATGTATGACGAGAACACTATAAAGAAAATAGTTAGATATCTTGATGATAAATGTGAAAATATTGATACTATTATTGCTAAAGAGCAATCTGTTATTGAGAAGTTGCAGGAATATAAACAGGCTGTTATAACTGAGGCGGTTACAAAAGGATTAGATCCAAATGTTGATATGATAGAAAGTGATATTAGTTGGATTAAAATTATTCCTGTTACATGGAAAGTATCGAAACTTAAGTATGTTGCAGAGTTTAGTCCTAAATGTGATTTTACAGATATTGAACCTGATTCAGAAGTTACATATACACCTATGGAGTATATAAAGAAAGGTAACTATATCCCCAACAGTGAAGCTATAGGAAAACTATCTGCATCATTAACGAAGTATGAAGAAGGGGATATTGTGATTGCTAAAGTTACACCTTGTTTTGAAAATGGGAATATAGCTATAATGAATAATTTAAAATCGGGTAAAGGCTTGGGTAGCTCAGAACTTTTTGTGTTTAGAGTTCCAGAAGCAATAAGAAAATTTGTATTTTACTGGATGCAAAATAAATTGTTTATTGAGCAATGCGTTGCAACAATGACGGGTACAGGAGGATTAAAAAGAGTCTCCTCTTACTATATTAGTAACTCAGAAATTCTTTTACCTCCTTCAGAGATGATTGATGATATTTGTAATTATCTTGATAAAAAATGTGAGCTTATAGAGCGAACTATCCGTCAAAAGGAATTGGTTATTAATCAGCTCACTGAATACAAGCAATCATTAATTTATGAAGTAGTAACTGGTAAAAAGGAGGTGCCTCATGTCTGAGTTTGATGTAAGAGAAAAGCGCTTCGAAGATGATATTGAATCATTTTTATGTACTACAGGCGGATATGTAAAAGGAGATCCGAAGGCATTTAATCGTGAATTGGCTCTTGATACTGAAACACTGTTGGCTTTTATAAAACAAAGCCAACCAAAGAAGTGGGAACGGTATACGAAGTTATATGGGGACTCTTGTGAGCAGCAATTTTTAAAGCGCTTTAATGACTCTGTAGAGCATGATGGCTTGTTATTTGTTTTGCGTCATGGATTTAAGGATAGAGGTATTACCTTCCGTGTTGTGTATTGGAAACCAGAAACTTCCATGAATGAAACTGCAAGAGTTCAATATGAATCCAATATATTCCATTGCACTCGGCAGTTACATTATTCTGTATCAAATAACAACAGTGTGGACATTGTACTATTCTTAAATGGTATCCCTGTTGTTAGTATGGAATTGAAATGTCAGTTTACAGGACAGAATGCAACTAATGCGATTTCTCAATATAAATTTGATAGATCAAATAAAGATCAAATCTTTAAGTTTAATCGCCGTGTGTTAGTTCATTTTGCAGTAGATTTAACACAAGTGCATATGACAACAAAATTAAATGGCAGTAGCACGTATTTTCTTCCATTTAATCAAGGTTCTAATGGTGCTGGTAATGTCGGTAGTGCGGGCAATCCTAATTCTGATACGTACGATACATCCTACTTATGGGAATCTGTTCTTCAACGAGATAGATTGTTAGAAATTTTGCAAAAATATATGCATTTGTCCGTTGTGAAAGATAGTGCTGGTAATATTACTGATGAAATATTGATTTTCCCGCGCTTTCACCAATTAGATGTAGTAACAAAATTGTTAGAACATGTAAAAGAGAATGGCGCAGGGCATAATTACTTGATTCAACACTCTGCTGGCTCTGGTAAATCCAATTCTATTGCTTGGTTGGCTCATCGCCTGTCTGGTTTGCATGATAAGAATGATAAGAAGATTTTTCGTTCCACAATTATTGTAACTGATCGAAAGGTTTTGGATAGTCAGCTACAGAATACGGTATCTCAATTTGACCACACTCCAGGGGTTATACAACGTGTGGATAAGACCTCTAAACAATTAAAAGAGGCTATTGAAAGTGGTACGCCTATTATCATTACTACATTACAAAAATTCCCTGTTATTTATGAAGAGGTGAAAGCACAAAGTTGTAACTTTGCTGTCATTGTAGATGAAGCGCATTCTTCTCAAACGGGATCTGCAGCTCGTAAATTAAAACAAGCTCTTGCAAATACAGAAAAGGCGCTACAAGAATATGCTGATTGGGCTTATGAAGATGAGGAAAATACTTTAGATGAAGAGGATAAACTAGTTAAGGAGTTAGTTGCACAAGGTCAACATGATAATCTTTCTTTCTTTGCTTTTACTGCAACACCTAAAGCAAAGACTCTGCAGCTATTTGGTACTCGTGATGAAATGGGTGAATATCATCCATTCCATATCTACTCTATGCAACAAGCTATAGATGAAGGGTTTATTCTTGATGTCTTAAAAAATTATATGACCTATAATACATACTATAAAATAGCGAGTCTTGTTGATGTGGATATTGAATTGGATTCAGCAGCTGGAATGAAAGCTATTCGTAAATTCCAAACCTTGCACCCTCATAATATTACGCAAAAAACAGCGGTTATGTTGCGCCATTTTATGGATGTTACTAGACATAAGATTGGTGGTCGTGCAAAGGCCATGGTTGTTACACCATCAAGATTACATGCAGTTCGCTATATTCAAGAGTTTCGTCGTCAGATAGAACAAATGGAATGTCCCGATTTAGAAGTGCTAGTAGCCTTTTCTGGTGAGATTGATGACAATGGAAGAACATATACTGAAGAGTCTTTGAATATAGATAAAGATGGGAATCACATTAAGGAGAAAGCCTTACCAGGCACATTCCATAATGATGAATATGGTATGCTTATCGTTGCAGAGAAATATCAGACTGGTTTTGATGAGCCTTTGTTGCATACCATGTTTGTGGATAAAAAGCTTTCAGGTGTAAAGGCTGTTCAGACGTTATCTCGCCTTAATAGGCCTATGAAAGGCAAACAAGATACGTTTGTATTAGATTTTGTTAATAGTGAAGATGATATCTTGAGCTCCTTCGCACCATTCTATCAAGAAACCAAGTTAGATAAAGAGACAGATCCTAATACGTTATATGATGTTAAGTCCACGTTAGATAAGTTCAATGTCTATGATCTACACGATATAGAACAATTTGGAGAATTATTTTATCAAAGCCAAAATCAAACGATGGGAGATTTAGGGAAACTTCAATCGTATATTATGCCAGCTATCAAACGTTTTGAATCCTTAGAGGAAGCTGATCGAGATATTTTTAAAGGGACTCTACAACATTTTAATCGTTTATATTCCTTTATTACACAGGTATGTAGATTGTTTGATAAAGAACTCCATACCTTCAGTATCTATGCTAAGTTCCTTGCTATTCAACTACCAAAAGAACATCAGGATCATGTCGATTTAGATGATAAGATAATGCTTGAATACTATCGTTTGGAAAAAGGCTCCCATGGGTCAATTGATTTGGCTCCAGAAGAAACTGGGTTACAACCTATTACCGGCAAAGTAGGTCGTAAAAATAGCTTGATTACAACGATTAACGAGATTATTGAGGACTTTAATAAACGTTATGGCACTGAATTTACTGAAATGGATAAAGTAATATTACAAATAGAACAAGATATTGCAAAAGATCCTAAATGGCGTGACTATATTAATAATAACGGATTTAAAACCTTTAAAATATTATTTGACCAAGAGTTTATGGGAATTGCCGTTAAGCGATTTAAAGCTAATGAAGAGTTCTTTAAGATGTTGTTAAAAGACAAAAAACTATTTGAGGATATTCGAGATGCTCTTGGAAGTGCTATTTATAGTCGTGTAGAAAATAACGTCATGAATTATGGCTTACCGGATAAGATGATGCATGGGATGTTTGATTTAGTACAACCAGAAACTACGCAACTAGTAGCAGATAAAAATACTGAAAAATAGTGTTGTATGGGGAGACGTGGTATATATGAGAAGAACTTTTTTTGACTTGTTAAAAGACTCGGAAGTAGATATTAATACAGAGTTGCAAAAGTTGAATAATTTGTTTGATCAAGATTGTTGCTTCCATCGAAGGAAGTTGTATTCTTTGCATGATTTGGTTGCCGAAAATTTTGCCAAATATTATAAGCGAAGAGAACACTTTTTATCGCTTCAAGAATTACTCAATGCTATTTATATGGAATGCTTTGATATTTCAGAGTTTGATAAATACTTTGTATATTCTGAAATGTATATAGATTTAATTACTATGTTAGATGATTTAGGTAATGAAGATATAGAGAGCCAAAAGCAAATTATTAAATGTCAAATTGAAAAGGTTATCTCCTCTTTAGGATATAAGTTTATTGTTGTTGATGATAGACAAATTATTGTAGAAAATAACGTATTTGCTAATGAGGCCGCACAGGTTGTGACAGAATTTGCCGATATAAAAGAAGCTTTGAGTATTCTTGAGTATAATCATTTTTCTAACAAGGGGAATATAGAACGAAAGAAAGAAATTCTAATAAAAATTGCAGCTTTATTAGAACCTTGGCGTGAATCACTTGAGAAAAATGATGAGCTTAAAGGTGTATTAAAGTTAAATAGTAACAAAGTATTGGCGCTAGATAAACTATTTTGGATGTATAATAATTGTAATATACGGCATAATGATAATAAGCAAAAACTTACAAATTTTTCTATGGAAGAAATTGAAAGTTGGTATGACAAAATCTATACTTTGTCTTTATTTGTTATATTAGGTAAAGATGTATCACAAATTTTAAATGATACAAATCAATTAATATCGCAAAATTGATTTAATCATTGAGGGATTGTATCATGAAAAAGGTTGTATGTGCACTGGCTGTGTTAGCTTTCATAGGTTCCATCAATGTTGTCTCTGCAGATGACTTGATGCGGTTTCGTCTTAATGGTAATTCTATTTATGACCAGCCTTATGGTGATCGAAATGAGTTTCCTTGTCCAGATAGACTTGGAAGTTGCACTATGACTGATGAGGATTATAGAAGCACTCGTAAAGGTCAATCTCTAGAGGTATTTGATACTGCATATGAGGCTAAGCAACATTTGAACTTTAATCCGGAGTTGCCAAGTGGAGTAGAGGGACTCCGCCCTGTACATGTATCTATTGTAGATCATGATGTACTACAAATCGTGTATGCCTATCATGAGCTTTTAAAAGGGAATTACTTTGACCGTGTAGATGATATGCCGAAATATATTAAGTATCGTGTGTCGACTCTATCAGGTAACATCGCAGGTGATTATAAGGAATACTTACCTCAGAAAACCGATGTTATAAATGGGATGACGATAACCTATCGAATGGTGGATGACGCCGTTTACTTAGCATTTTGGGAACATGCGGGGCAGAACCATGTGTTCTTATTTAATGACCCAGTTTCTGTTACGTGGGCTAGAGAAATGATTAATAGTGTAGGTACTAATTAAGTTTATTACTGTACTATCTTTTTAAGCCTGATTAGCTTATAATATACTTATAAAGAGAGCCCATTAACGTGATTAGGGCGTTAGGCTCATCTAAAACTGAACAAAATTATGATGGCGCCTAACGTGTTAGAGGACTGCACTCCTCTATACGTTAGGCGTTTATCGTTGTACTACTTAACTAGTGCAATGATAGTGACTACTGATAACAGAACTATGATAATTACATAGGTAACCTTTGTTGTGATTTATATTAAAAATAACGGAGCTTATATGAATGCAGAAAATTACAAGATTTCAAAGCTATCATATATAGAAAATGGTAGTAATGAAATTATGAAAAGGTACCAAATACGTGCACAATATGAAACGGAACCGCCTCATGGAGATGCTATATATTCTATTTCTATAAAGGGGAAAGCATTGCCATTTTGGATTTATGGTAGAGATGTTACTTTCATAGGTAGTAGTATGGTTATGGTGGAGTCTGTAAGATGCAAAACCTGGGATCCTATTGAAACCATCATTATTGATTTAGAAAATGAAGTGTATGCTAGTTTAAAGGAATGGTATACAGATATTTCATTTGTTAATAATCGAATTGAGCTTACTAATCAAGTTGTAAAAATGGATAAGCGAACTCTAAAAAATTTTGAGAATTTAGAGTGGATAAGCTTTTAAGATTGATTGTGCTAGTTACTAAAGATAATGTATCATATTCATCTTATTTTAATTGACATTACTCTATAGAATAAAGTACAATGTCCTTATATTTTAAATACAAGCTATGAATGGGTATAAAGGTTTACAAATCCTGCTTTCAGAGAGTTGTCGGTTGGTGCGAGGCAATAGAGGTTGTACGCTGACACTCTCCCGTGAGCTTTGGTGGCGAATGCAGTAGTAGTCATCGACGGTGGTTCCGTTATACCCGCAACGAGTCCCAATTAGGGTGGTACCGTGTTATGAATATAACGCCCCTTTGAGCAA
>ERZ773022.1644-NODE-1644-length-14554-cov-8.048072_pt1 | contig 14554 bp, 17 predicted proteins | sample MGYA00580839_ERZ773022 | MGnify/ENA primary metagenome ERZ773022 (study PRJEB29015, sample SAMEA2738020) | human oral metagenome | biome: human oral; feature: human-associated habitat; material: dental | place: China | collected 2044 ... | reverse complement strand
GTCGGCGGCTTCCGCATCGACGCGATCACCTACATCAAGAAACCCGCCGTCTTCGAGGACGGCACGCCCGACGCGGCGGACGGCATGGTGAGCATCCACGATATGACGGCGAACACGCCCGGCATTCTGGATTTTCTCCATGAGTTCCGCAGGGAGGTCTTTGACGGGCACGACATCTTCACCGTCGGCGAGGCGAACGGTGTCTCGGTCGCAGAACTTCCCGACTGGGTCGGCGAGAACGGCGTATTCTCGATGCTGTTCGAGTTCGCGCACGTCCTCGTCCCCTACGAGGGCGGCGAATGCTGGTCGAAGATGGTTCCGTGGCCGCTCACAAAGCTCAAGGGCGCACTCTCCGCGAGTCAGGCGGGCGTTGCCAAGGAGGGCTGGTACCCGATCTACTTCGAGAACCATGACCGTGCACGCTCCGTCAACTACTTCTTCCCAAAGGGCGGAGATACACGCCTTGCCGCAAAGGCGCTCGCGACCGTCCTCATGACCCTGCGCGGCACGCCCTTCATCTACGAGGGCGAGGAGCTCGGCATGACAAACGTCAAGTGGGATACGATTGAGGCATACGACGACATCTCTTCCCACGGTCAGTACGAGCTTGCGCTGAAGGAAGGATTCAGCCCCGCCGAGGCGCTGTCCTTTGTCCACTTCAACAGCCGCGACAATGCGCGTACGCCGATGCAGTGGGATGCGTCGGAAAACGCAGGCTTTACAACGGGCACGCCGTGGCTGCCCGCAAACGAGAACTACCGCACAATCAACGCGGCAGCAGAGGGAAAGGATGCGGATTCCGTCCTCTCCTACTACAAGCAGCTCATCCGTCTGCGCAAGACGAATCCCGTACTGCTCAACGGGATCTATGCGGAACTGCTTGCCGAAAGCGAGCAGATCTATGCGTTCTCTCGTACGGAAGGCAAGCGTCGCATCGTGACGGCGGTCAACTTTTCCGCAGAGGAGGCACAGCTGCCCGCAGGATTCCTAAAGGGCGTGCGTCTCATCGGCAGCTATGCAGATGCGCCGCGCACGGCGCTCCGCCCGCTTGAGGCGGTTGTCTATGAGGAGGAAGTAAAATGAAGGTAGCGGCAAGCGACTACGACGGCACGCTCCTCCGGGGCGGCAAAATCGACGCAGAGACGAAGGAGGGCATCGCCCGCTGGCGTGCCGCAGGGCACAAGTTCGGCGTGATCTCGGGCCGCGACTATGGGATGCTCGTTCCGCAGCTTGAGGAATACGGCGTGGAGTTCGACTACACCGTCTGCAACAACGGCGGCATCATACGAGGTGCGGATGCAGCCGTCCGATTTCAGGCAGAGATTGATCCTCGCGCGCTCACGGCGATTGCGTCGGAGCCATCTGCACAGAAATCCTTTCACTTCGCCTTCTCTGCAGCAGATGTGACCTATCTCTGCCACCACTCCGAGGGCTCGTGGATCGAACGTGAGGCAAAGGACTGGGATTTCCCCATCGTCTACATCGAGGAGAGCGAGATTGGAGGACTGACGGGGATTCAGCAATTCTCGCTTGGCTTCCACGAGCCTGCGCTGTCCGACGAATGCGCGGCGGTGCTGAACGCAAAGCTCGGTGATCTGATTCACGCGTTCCCAAATGCGTGCAGCCTTGACATCACGCCCGCCGGGATCAGCAAAGATCAGGGTATCAAGAAGCTCCTCTCCGTCATGGGCTGGGAGGGTGCAGAGGTGTTCGCCATCGGCGACGAGACGAACGACCTGCCGATGCTCAAGGCATGGGGAGGCTACTCGCTCACGACAGCACGTCCTGAGATTCAGGCACAGGCAAAGCAGGTGTTCCCGAGCGTCGGCGCGATGCTCGATCACTTCCGCTAAGGGTAAGTGTATTTAGATAGTGGCGCCCCTTCCACCGCTTACGCGGTTCCCCTCCCCCGTTTCGAACGGGGGAGGCTGGGGCGAACCAATAGGGGCGTCCCCACAATTTTTCTTGGGAGGAGTTACTATGGGATTTGATCGTGAAAAATTTGACGAGATAAAGGCAGCCTTTACCTTGGACGACGATGCTCTCCGCAAGATCGCCGATGATTTCCGCGCTGATATGTGTGCGGGACTCGCCGGCAAAGAGGGCGCAACGCTCCGTATGCTCCGCTCCTATGCAGGGCTCCCGAGCGGCAAGGAGCACGGATCCTTCCTCGCGCTCGACTTCGGCGGCACGAATGTCCGCGCCCAGCGCATCCTCCTCAAAGGCAGCGGGGAATACGAGGTACTGAGCAGGGTCGCAAAGCCGCTCACCCTCCCCGGTGTCTATGACTACGTGAGTGCGGATGCAACGGCGGAGGAGATGTTTGACTTCCTCGCGTCCATCATCGACGAGGCAATCGACGGGAATCGAGAGACGAAATATCTCCTCGGACATACCTTCTCCTTCCCCTCACAGCAGACCAACCTCAACAATGCGAAGCTCATCGTCTGGACGAAGGAGTTCGCTACGCAGGGTGTTGAGGGCAAGGTCGTCAACGACCTGCTCAAGGAGGCGCTCGTACGGCGCGGTATGACAAACGTCACCCCCGTCGCCGTCATCAACGATACGGTCGCGGTACTGCTTGCGGCGGCGTACAAGCACGAGCACACCTACATCGGATCGATCTACGCCACGGGGCAGAACACCTGCTACTACGAGGACTTCGCGGACGGCAGTGAACCGCCGACCGTCATCAACATGGAGTCGGGCGGCTTTGGGAATCTGCCCTTCTCCAAATACGACGAGATTCTGGATCGGGAATCCGAGCAGCCCGGCGCACAGCGTCTGGAAAAGATGGTGTCGGGACGCTACCTCGGGACACTCTACGGTGCAGCGCTTGCCGATCTCCTCGGTGCGGACGGAATCTATCCCTTTACGAGCATCGAGCTCTCCGAGATCATCACCGATGCCCACCTCGATCGCCATGCGGCAGGTGCGGTCATCGAAGCAAAGACGGGCATGACCTTCACTGCCGCCGAGCGTGCCCTGCTGCAGGAACTTGCAACCGCCGTCATCGTCCGTTCCGCACGCATCGTTGGGGCGACCTTCGTTGCCATCATCCAGCACCGTATGGGCGAAAACGAGCTCGAGAACCAGTTCGTCGCCGTCGACGGCTCCGTCTATGAGAAAGTTCCGCTCGTCGCACATCACCTGCGTGGTGTGCTTGACACTCTCCTCTTGGACGAGGCAGTCAACGTCAAGATCATCCTCGAAAACGCCGGCTCCGCCCTCGGTGCGGCACTCGCGGCAGCAATGACGACGAGAAAATAAAGATACGAACACAACCGCCCCGCAAGGTTCAACCCTGCGGGGCGGTTGTGTTCGTTTATCTGTACTATTGTTTTCTCTGCTCCAGCAGATCAAAGACCTCGTCCTCAGCCATATCGAACATCTGACTGTCTGCGTGAATCGGCGCAAAGTAATAGGCGACTTGCTCCGCTCCGAATTCTCGTTTCAACTGTTCCCACTGTGACGCAGGGAGAAGAACAAACGCTAACGTATCGCTGCCGAGTGATCCCATATACCAGCGGACTTCGTATGTAGGCGCGAGGTATTCCTGCGCCGCCCTGAGGGTTGTATCCCTGTCTGCAGCGTCCGTCGCGTAGGGGACGGCGTGTGCCTCTCCATCTTTTTTCAGCAGAATATCAAAGCCGCGCTCCGTCTCAGAGTCCACACATTCGTAGTCGATCTGTGCCTCCTCTGGGAGAACATCGTTCAAATAGGACAGAACACTCTCATCCTCGTCCCCCCAGTCCACCCAGATCAATGCATCACTCGCATCAAATTCTTCCTGTCTCTCGGCTGGGGAGACAAGAAAAGATCGTACCTGTTGAAACAGGTCTTCCATATCTAACCCCTCCTCTGGTATTTTCTTACCATTTTTCGTCCGAACAAGGAGGCAACCCGGACACATAGCAAGGGCTATTTTGGGGATTCTAGGGTACAGCACGGAAAAAAATATGTCAAAATAGCGGTGCTGAAATTATCAGTACTTCCCTAGTATTTCAGTTTCCAAACAGCTCGCTGTGTGTACCTGTTCTCGCCAAGGTCAACACAAGCACATTGTGCTCAATCCGATAGACAAGCAGCCAATCCGGCTGAATATGACACTCACGATAACCACGCCATCGACCAAGCAGAGCATGATCTTTGTTTTTGCTCGGCAGTGATTCTCCGCGTGAGAGTGTACGGATGATTTCATCAATCAATGCAAGATCAAGATGACGTTTCATCGCCAATTTATAATCCTTCTTGAACTGACTTGTCCAGACAATCTCCAAGGCTTTCATGCTTTCAGTGCCCGCAGGGCTTCTTCCACATCGGAATAACGCTTGACAGACGGATCGCTCAATATATGTTCCGCTTCCATCAGTGCCGCAACGGTCTCCTGATTTGGTACATCCATGCGCACCTCAAACGGAAAGCCGCCGACACGAAGCGACTGCCGCAAAAACACGTTGATCGCCGTCGTCAGATCAATGCCAAGTTCGCCATACAGAGCTTCGCTCTGTTCTTTCACATCACGATCCATGCAAACATTCACATCCATGACAGCAGCCATATCGACACACCCTTTCTGTTTGAGCGGATTTCGCATCACACGAGTTTATAATACTTCAGCTGCCGATACAGGCTGTAGATCGCCGCCGGAAAGCCGAGGACGATGCCCGTAATGGTGCAGACGCGCCCCGTACCGAGGAAGTCGTCAGCGCATTTGCCGAGGAAGATGAAAATGCCGAGGAAGACGAGGAAGTAGATGCCGACGCCTGAAAGAAGCCCAAAGGCACGCAGTGCCTCCGCCATGCCCGACGGAGGTGGTGTTTTCTTCTCCTCCATGACGACCCTCCCCCACACATCACAAGTGCGATCTACGCGCTCTGGAACGGCTCCGGCGGTGTCTGCATACGTCCCGCGTGATAGAGGATCGCCTCGATGATGCGGCGCGACGCCTCCCCATCGCCGTACGGGTTCACCGCCTCTGCCATGTGCGTATATGCAGTCGGCTCGGTCAGGAGGCGCATGGTCTCCTCGTAGACACGCTGCTCATCCGTGCCGATGAGTCGCACCGTTCCTGCGGCAACCGCCTCGGGTCGCTCCGTCGTGTCGCGCAGGACGAGGACGGGCTTACCGAGCGAGGGCGCCTCCTCCTGAATGCCGCCCGAGTCCGTGAGCACGATGTCAACACGCGCCATGAGGTTTGCAAACGGCTCATAGTCGAGCGGGTCGATGAGGTGGACGCGTTCGAGTCCGCCCAGTTCCTCTCGTACAATCTCACGCACCTTCGGATTGCGGTGCACGGGGAAGATGACCTCCACGCCGTCCAGCTCCTCAATGATGCTGCGAATCGCGCGATAGACGTGTCGCATTGGCTCACCGAGGTTCTCACGCCGATGCGTGGTGACGAGGAGGACGCGATGATTTGCAAAGTCCACGCCGCCGAGTTCTGCGGGCAGCACATAGTCCGGGCGCACGGTATGATGCAGGGCATCAATGACGGTATTGCCCGTGACAAAGATGCGCTTTTCCGGCACCCCCTCGGCACGAAGGTTCTCGTGCGCCGTCGGCGTCGGTGCAAAGTGCAGAGTTGCAATGCCGCCTGTAAGGCGGCGGTTCATCTCCTCGGGGAACGGCGAGTAGATGTCATGCGTCCGCAGCCCCGCCTCAACATGACCGACAGGAATCTGATGGTAGTATGCGGCGAGAGCACCTGCAAACGTGGTCGTCGTGTCGCCGTGGACAAGTACAAGGTCGGGACGCTCCTTTTGGAAGACCTCGTTGATGCCGTGCATGGCACGTGAGGTGATGTCAAAAAGCGTCTGCCCCGCTGCCATGATGTTGAGGTCATAGTCGGGCACGATGCGGAAAAGGTGCAGCACCTGATCGAGCATCTCGCGGTGCTGTGCCGTGACGAGCGTCCGCGTTTCGATTTCGTCCGTATGACCCATGAGCTGCCTGACGACAGGTGCCATCTTGATCGCCTCGGGTCGTGTGCCGAAAATCGACATGACTTTGATTTTGCCGGCCATTCTGCCTGTGCTCCTCTCTGTGAAGCAAATTTATAACTATTTCTCAAATATTGCGAAATATATCCATTGAGTGAGGCTTATGTGCCCCCTTCATTGCCCCCACGTACGAGGGAATTTCCACGGTTATTTCTGCTGCGGTGCATCCATCTGGAGGATGCCCAGCTTGCGTGCACCGATAAAGACTGCCGCCGCGACAATCAGAACGATGAGGATCGCCGCCTGCGTGCTGACCGCCGTCAGCGCAAGTGCGCAGAGTCCAAAGAGCGCACTCACAACGTACATGAGCAGTACCGCCTGTTTCTGCGTAAAGCCGTGTGCAAGCAGTCGATGGTGGAGATGCCCTTTATCCGGCTTGAAGATCGGGCGATGGTTGCGCGCACGGCGCACAATCGCAAAGGTCGTGTCGAGAATCGGCAGCCCGAGCGCAAGGATCGGTACGATGAGGGCGATCGTCGCGGCACTCTTGACTGCGCCGACCACGGAGATGCCCGCGAGCATGAAGCCGAGGAACATGCTGCCCGTATCGCCCATGAAGATGCGTGCCGGGTTAAAGTTGTAGTAGAGGAAACCGACCGCCGCGCCAGCGAGTGCCGCCGTCACCATCGCTACAAAGGGAATGCCCTCCTCCATTGCCACGAGGAAGATCGTGACGGCTGCGATCGAGGAGACACCTGCCGCAAGCCCGTCGAGTCCGTCGATCAGGTTGACCGTATTCGTCAGCCCCACGATCCAAAAGATCGTCGCGGGAATCGCAAAGAATTCGAGGTAGATAAAGTCGCCAAGGGGGTCGGTGACGAAGTCGATGCGCACATCAAAGCCGATGACCAGCACTGCAGCAGCAATGATCTGCCCGAGCAGCTTCACCTTTGCCGGCAGGTCGCAGTAGTCGTCGATGATGCCGATGGTGACAATGATCGTGCCGCCCACCATCAGCCCGATGAGACTCGTCATAAATTCGGGGGTAAGATCCACAAAGATGAGCTGCACCAAAATGGATACCATAAATGCGGCGTAGATCCCGATGCCGCCGATGCGCGGGATGGGGCGAGCATGCACCTTGCGTGCATCGGGCTTGTCAAGTGCGCCCGTACGGCGCGCAAAGGCAATGACCGCAGGTGTCAGGATAAGTGCTACACCAAGCGCGATCATAAATGCTAAAACATTATCGGGCATGAATTATTGCTCTCCTTATCAAAAAGTATCCGAAACATACTTCTATTCATCTTACTGCAGGACATGGTTGCTGTCAATCAAACAATTGCAGGAATCTCTGCGCAAGGATCACCGCAGCAAAATCGTCCACGGGTACGGGCGGCACGAGCAGCCCGCGCGGCACGAGCCGCCGCCAGCCATGCGGCGGATATGCTTCCCAGTAGGCACTCTTTGCAGCATCTGTCGTTCGGTACTCATCGACAAGAGTCACAGCCCCCCCCAACGCCTCTACACGTTCCTTTGCTGCCGCACTCGTCGTACCGTTGCCCATGATAATGGTCGGCGCATGCTTTTCCACCAGCGTACTGACCACATTTTCGAGCTGCGCCGTCGGCACAACTTGCCGAAAGAGGAGTGCCCCCGCAGGGGAGAGAACGGCAACACCGCATTTATCGCGTCCCGGATCAATCGCAAGAACAGGACGGCTCACGTTCCACTCTCGCTTTCCACTTTGAAGGTCAGCCGCAAGGGACCAAGCGCATCCGTGTCTCCATCCGCGTATGCAGAGATCACAACAGCCCCTTTCTGCGCCTCGAGTTCCTGCACAAGACCGTAGAACTGTGCCCCCTCGATCACGCCGACCGTGCCGCGAATCGGGTCGGGGAGAATCCCCTTCGCCGACGCCGCCGCATTGACCTCGCGCAGGAACGTCATGACTGCCTGCTCCGCCGCATCACTCCGTCCGGCGGGGCTGTAAACACGCGCAATAATCAGTTCCCCGTTATGGTAGATCACACGGTTTGGATAGAGTTCGATGGAGGCGCGGATCTCATCGCCGCGCACGAGATTGCCCGCTGCAACGATGCGCACGATCATATCCACGGAGCTTGCTTCAATCGCACGCACTGCAGCGTCATACTCAGGACCATAGATCCATATATCCTGATCCGTGTGGTTTTCCCCGAGACGCGCCGAAATATTGCGCGTGCCGAGCTGTGCCAGCCCCGCAAGACCGCGTTCAATCTCGTCATGACGCAGCCCGGTCGGGATCGTTCCGCTCGCAATGATCTCGCCCGCCTGATAGATGATATTTCCCTCACGCAGATTGAGGACGTTTTCACGCAATACATTCGCACGAATACCCAGCGCTTGAATATCCGAGAGAAGTCCTTCATTTTCATGGGAGAGCCGCCCATTGAGAGAGATCAGTCCCTCCTTTTCCATCATGAGCGCACGATTGCCCGCAGAGAGGCGGTCGGACTCGGCGCGCAAATCGTTCTGCTCGCCCTCAAGACGCGCGATCTCCTCCTCCGACTTCTTCAACTCTCCGCCAGCCTTTTCCTGTTCACGCTTCGCACGGTCAAGCTCCCCCGCGGTGAAATCAAGCGCGTTCTGCGTTTCTTCCATTAGCGCATTCAGCCGCTCCATCCCGAAAAGTGCGGTGCGCACATTCTCGGACGCCGCTGCCATGATGCCGAACGTCACCGTGGTGATGCAGATCCCGGTAAAAATTGTAACGACCACAGCGGTATGGCGCGGGCGCAGACCAAAAATCGAGAGTTTCTTCTTGCCGATGCGTGTGCCGAGACGGTCGCCGATAAAGGCGATGACGCCGCCAACGACCGCAAGGACAAGGATGAGCGTGATACCATACATGGAGCGTCACCCCTTTCTATCCTGCAAGTTTCTATTGAGATGCGCGGCGCATGAGAATCACGCCCGCGATCACACCGACAATGTTCGGCAGCCATACTGCGGGCAGTGCGGGCAGCACCTCACCGCGCGCAAATGCGTTGCCCATCGTCATGAGTGCATAGTAAAGAAAGATGATGATGACACTCATAGCGAATCCCGCCGAGGAGGAGTTCCGCGTTGGCTGCAGCCCGAGCGGCACACCAATCAGCGTAAAGATCAGGCTTGCCATCGGGATGGAAACGCGCTGATACAGCTCCGTCTCAAGCTTCGTCGTATTGACATACTGCGTCTGCATCAGCGCAATCTGGTCGCGCAGCTCGCGCATCGTCATCTCTTCCGGTTTTTTTTGCTCGCGAATGATCTGCCGTGGATCCTTCTGTATGGGCAGCACCTGCGTCTCAAAGCGCATGCGGCGCTCGATATGCTCGTCCGCGATCTCGTAGAGATCCCCCTTGTGCATGATCCACTCCGTACCAGTCCACTCTGCATACTCCGCGTTCTCAACGTGGGTCACTTTTCCGTCGGAGCCAAAGAGCTGCAGACTGATGCCCGTCAGACGCTGCCGCTCCGCATCGTAGGAACGCGCGTACACAAGGCGCTGAATTTTTCCGTCATCGATTTCCTTGATGATCAGATGTTCCTGCGACTTCATGCCGGAGTTGCCCTCGATCTCGTAGTAGATGACATTGCGGTACGCCGTATTCGCACGCGGTACAACATATTCATTGAAAAGAACCGCGCCGATGCTCACGACAAAGCCGAGGAGAATCGCAGGAGCCGCAATCCGTCCAAAGCCAATGCCGCAGGACTTCATCGCCGTGATCTCACTCGCGGAGGAGAGTCGTCCGAAGGTCAGAAGACTCGCAAGCAGCATGGACATTGGAAACGTCCACATGACCACACCGGGCAGACTGAATACGAAGATCTTGATGATCGACGGCAGCGATGCCCCATAGTCCGTGATGTACTGTGCAATGCGAAAGAGCGTTCCCGAGCCGATAAATACTGCCGAGAACGCGCAGATCGCAAAGAGGAAGGATAGAAAAACCTCCCGCAGGATGTATTTGTCGAGGATTCGGATCTTCAGTCGCATGGAACTCTCCTCTGATTGCTTATCATGGATACCATTGTCTATTTTATCATTTTCACCAGCCCTTGACAAGGATACAAAAAGGAGCCCCGCACGGGGCTCCCAAATGTATCTGATTCGTACGATTAGCCGAGGATGACGAGTGCGTCGCGCACCTTGACGGACTGTCCGGCGGAAACGTTGATCGCCTTGACCGTGCCATTGGCAGGAGCAGCAATTTCGTTCTGCATCTTCATTGCCTCGAGGATGAGGAGCGTGTCGCCCGCCTTGACTGCCTGACCGACCGAGACCTTGACCTCGATGATCTTGCCCGGCATCGGAGCGTCCACGGACTGCTCGCCTGCGCCCGCCGCTGCAGCCGGTGCCGCAGGTGCTGCGGGAGCAGCCGGTGCCGGCGCAGCAGCCGGAGCCGGTGCAGGAGCAGCTGCGCGCGGTGCGGGAGCGGCAGCACCAGCTGCGCGTACCTCCTCGACCTCAACTTCGTAAGCAGTGCCGTTGACGGTGATGTTGAACTTCTTCATGTGTTATTCCTCCAACATTTATAGTCCTTAAGAATAGGATTCCTGCGGGTGCAGGATGACCTCAAAGATTGCTGCGGTTGGCAAGTGTCCAGACCTCTGCGGGCTTGATGCGCACAGCGACGACCTTGCTTCCCATTGCCGACTGTACGGCAGCTGTGATGGCGGCGACGATCTCCGGCGCCACAGATTTTGTAGCCATATCGTACTTCTCCTTAGAGCGGAATGTTCCCGTGCTTCTTCGCAGGATTGTCCTCACGCTTGCTTGCGAGCGCGTTGAGTGCCGTGATGATGTAGGGACGCGTCTCGCTCGGCGTGATGACCATGTCGATGTAGCCGCGCTCCGCCGCCTTGTACGGGGTCGCAAACTCCTCGATGTACTCCGCCGTGCGTGCATCCTTGTCCGGATCCTTGCGGAAGATGATATTTGCCGCGCCCGCAGGTCCCATAACGGCGATCTCGGAGGTCGGCCATGCCATGACCTGATCTGCACCAAGCTCGCGGTTGCACATTGCGATGTAGGAGCCGCCGTACGCCTTGCGCGTGATGACCGTGACCTTCGGCACCGTCGCCTCGCTGTAGGCGTAGAGCATCTTTGCGCCGTGGCGGATGATGCCGCTGTACTCCTGATCGACACCCGGCAGGAAGCCCGGTACGTCGACGAGGTTGACGAGCGGAATGTTGAACGCATCGCAGAAGCGGATGAAGCGCGCCGACTTGTTTGACGCATCGACATCAAGGCAGCCCGCCATGACATTCGGCTCGTTCGCAATGATGCCGACCGTACGGCCGTCGAAACGCGCGAAACAGCAGATGATATTCTTTGCGAAGTGCTCATGGACTTCGTAGAATTCGCCGTTATCGACGATAGAACGGATGACGTCCTTCATGTCGTACGGTGCATTCGGATTGTCTGGAATAACCGTGTTGAGGCTCTCATCCTGGCGATCTGGATCGTCCCCCGTTGCAACGATCGGTGCGTCTTCCATGTTATTGCTCGGCAGGAAGGAGAGCAGATAGCGGATCTGCTTAATACAGTCCTCTTCATTCTCCGCTGCAAAGTGTGCAACGCCGCTGCGGCTGTTGTGCGTCATAGCGCCGCCGAGAGCCTCTGCCGTGACGTCCTCTGCCGTAACAGACTTGATGACCGCCGGACCTGTGATGAACATCTGGCTCGTATTCTTCACCATGTAGATGAAGTCCGTGATTGCCGGGCTGTAGACAGCACCGCCTGCGCACGGTCCCATGATGACCGAAATCTGCGGGATGACACCCGATGCCGCCGTATTGCGGTAGAAGATGCCGGCATAGCCGGAAAGTGCATCGACCGCTTCCTGGATGCGGGCACCGCCGGAATCGTTGATGCCGATGCAGGGCGCACCCATCTTCATCGCCAGATCCATGACCTTCCAGATCTTATGTGCGTGCTTTTCACCGAGCGAGCCGCCTTCGACCGTAAAGTCCTGTGCAAAGGCGTAGACAAGACGTCCGTCAACCGTGCCATAGCCCGAGACGACACCCTCACCTGGAAGCTCTTTCTTCTCCTGGCCGAAGTTCGTGCAACGATGCTTCATGAAGAGGTCGAGCTCGACAAATGTGCCTTCGTCAAAGAGCATGTTGATGCGCTCACGTGCTGTCATCTTGCCCTTGCCGTGCTGCTTGTCAATGCGCGCCTGACCGCCGCCCTGCATGAGATGCTCTTTTTTCGCATTCATCTGGGCGATTTTTTCCTGAACAGTAGCCATTATATACCTCCTAGATTCGCCGGCCTAACCGGCAGGGATTGTTCTCGCGAGGGAATTAATCGCGCTGGCAGAGTTCAAGGAGGACGCCATGCGTAGCTTTCGGATGGACAAAAGCGATGTTCGCACCGCCAGCACCCTTGCGCGGCTTTTCGTCGATGAGCTTGATGCCCTTTGCCTTGAGGTCAGCAAGAGCAGCTTCGAGGTTATCCACGCGCAGAGCAACGTGCTGAATGCCGCCGCGGCCGCCGTTCTTTGCGATGAACTTCGCAATCGGGGAGGAGTCCTCAGTCGCAGCAAGGAGCTCGATCTCGCTGCCGTTCGGCGTCGGGAAGAAGCCCGTCGTAACCTTCTGCTCTGCAACCGTCTCTTCACCGTTGTTGGGGAGACCGAGTGCTTCCGTATAGAAAGAACCGACTTCTTTGAGATCTTCCACAGCGATGCCGATGTGATCCACACCCAAAATCTTGAACATAGTGATTACCTCCTAAAATAAAGTAACTGAATCTATCGGGAATTGCGTTCTGTTGCCTTTCCCTTGAAAATCTCAAGAAACTGCAATCCCCGAAGGGAGAAGCCGTTACTTGAGCATTTCCTCCATTAATTCACCGACCACGGTATAGGGATCGGTCTCGTGCTTGCGGAAACTTTCAACATAGGCGTCGAGACGTCCGTTTTCCACGATCTGCCGCTTGATGCGGTAGTTAATGCGTGCATTCAAGATGTCGAGCATCTCGTCCTTTGCACGCTTCGTGCGGCGGCGCGTGAGCTCTCCATTTTCCTCGATGAAGGCGCGGTGCTTGCCGACGAGTTCGACGAGCTCCTCAATGCCTTCATTCTGCATCGCGACGACCTTGTGTACCGGCGGACGCCAGTAGCCGGGCGCAGCTTCCTCTGCTTTCGGCGCAACGCTCAAGTGATGGAATTGATCTTCCAGCGCCTTTTGCGTCGCGGTCTTTGCTATCCGCATGCTGCCGGCATCGAGATCGAGCATCATATTGATCTCGCGGACGACTTTATCGGCTCCGTCGAGATCGCTCTTATTGATGACGAACAAGTCGCCGATCTCGAGGATACCTGCCTTGATGGCTTGAATATCATCGCCCATCCCCGGAATCAGGATGACCATCGTCGTGTCAGCTGCCTTGACAATATCGACTTCCGACTGACCGACACCGACGGTCTCGACGATGATGATGTCCTTTCCAAAAGCATCCATCGCCTTGACGACGTCCGCCGTCTTATGGGAAAGACCACCAAGACTGCCGCGCGTTCCCATGGAGCGGATGAATACGCCTTTATCAAGTGTCAGGTCATCCATGCGGATGCGGTCGCCCAGGATGGCACCGCCTGTAAACGGACTCGAGGGATCGACGGCGACGATGCCTACGGTCATGCCCTTCTTGCGATAGGCGCGGGCGATCTTATCCGTCATCGTCGACTTGCCGGCACCCGGAGGGCCCGTGATGCCAACGACATACGCGTGCCCTGTATGTGTATACAGTTCCTTCATGATGTCGTTGGCTTCAGGATACTCGTTTTCGATCGCGGTGATCGCCCGAGAGAGTGCGAGCCGGTTGCCTGCAAGGAGTTCCTTTGCAATATCCAAAATGAACCCCTCCTTTCTGCTTGCTTTTTACTGCTTACTTTTGTCACAAGAACTTTGTGAAAAAGTTGACAATCCGATATAAGAAAATAGTGTTGGAAGTCTAGACACTTTTTCCATCCATCTCCCAACACTATCCTTTACCTATACGTTAGCAAAACCGACTCAGGCTTTGACGTGTGCCTTGATGTAATCGACGAGTTCCGAGGTCGGCGTACCTGGCGTAAAGACTTCGCTGATGCCGGCTTTCTTGAGCGCCGGAATATCCGTCTCAGGAATGACGCCGCCGCCGATGATGAGGACGTCGTTCATGCCTTCAGCACGGACGAGATCGACGACCTTCGGGAAGAGATGTGGATGTGCGCCCGAAAGGATGGACATCGCGATGACGTTGACGTCTTCCTGAAGGGCAGCTTCTGCGATCTGCTCCGGCGTGCGGCGAAGACCCGTGTAAACAACCTCAAAACCTGCGTCGCGAAGTGCGCGAGCAACGACCTTTGCGCCGCGATCATGACCGTCAAGACCTGGCTTAGCAACGAGAACTTTGATTTTCTTATCCATTTTATTTTTCCTCCAACTATCACGTTCGTGATGTAGGAACCGAAGGGGCAGGCCGCCCCGCCGTTCCAAACCTTATCGAAAGATGAAACTTACGAATTACAGGCTGACATGTGCCTCGTACTCGCCGAAGACTTCACGCATAACACCGCAGATTTCGCCGAGCG
>ERZ773022.1643-NODE-1643-length-14564-cov-11.055276_pt1 | contig 14564 bp, 10 predicted proteins | sample MGYA00580839_ERZ773022 | MGnify/ENA primary metagenome ERZ773022 (study PRJEB29015, sample SAMEA2738020) | human oral metagenome | biome: human oral; feature: human-associated habitat; material: dental | place: China | collected 2044 ... | reverse complement strand
GACCGAGCCCGAGCGCGCCGCCGACGCCCTGCTCGACGCCGGCGTCGAGCTGGCCATCGTCAAGCAGGGGCCGCTCGGCACCCTCGCCAAGACCCGCGACGAGCGCATTGAGATGCCCGTGACCCCGGCCACCACCAAGAACGGGCTCGGCGCCGGCGACGCCTTCGGCGGCGCCATCTGCCACGGCCTGCTGTCGGGCTGGTCGCTGGAGAAGACGATCTTCGCGGCCTCGACCGCCGGGGCCATCGTCTGCGAGCGCATCGAGTGCTCCACCGCGATGCCCGCCGAGCCCGAGCTGCTCAACGTCATGCGCGCCCACCGCGACCGGTGCGCTCCGAACCTCAAGGACCTGTGATATGAGATCTACCCCGCTCACCGACAGGATCGTGGACATCCGCGCCCGCGCTCCCGAGCGCATCGCCCAGACGCTGGCCGACCGCCCCCGCGGGACCCTCCCCGAGGGCGACGGCAAGCTCATGATCATCGCCTGCGACCACCCCGCGCGCGGGGCGCTCGCGGCCGGCGGCGCCCCCATGGCCATGGCCTCGCGCGAGGACGTGCTGGCCCGCTGCGTGACCGCCCTGGACCGGCCCGGCGTCAACGGCTTCCTGGGCACCGCGGACATGATCGAGGACCTCGCCCTGCTCGGAGCCCTGGACGGCAAGCTCGTCTACGGCTCCATGAACCGAGGCGGGCTGGCCGGCGCGGCCTTCGAGATGGACGACCGCTTCACCGGCTACGACGCCCGCGGGGTCGTGGACGCCGGTCTCGACGGCGGCAAGATGCTGCTGCGCGTCAACTACGAGGACCCCAGGACCGCGGACACGCTCGCCGCCTGCGCCCGCGCCGTCGACGACCTCGCCGAGCGGGGCGTCATGGCCATGGTCGAGCCCTTCATCTCGCGGTGGAGCCACGGCAGGGTCGTCAACGACCTCAGTCCGGACGCCGTCATCGCCTCCATGGCCATCGCCTCCGGCCTGGGGCGCACCAGCGCCTACACCTGGCTCAAGCTGCCGGCCGTGGCCGACATGGAGCGCGTCATGGAGGCCTCCACGCTGCCCGCTCTTATCCTGGGCGGCGCGGTGAGCGAGGACCCGGACACCGCCCGCGCCTCCTGGGCCAGGGCGCTGGCCCTGCCCACCGTCAAGGGACTGGTCATCGGCCGCTCCCTGCTCTTCCCGCCCGACGACGACGTCGCCGGCGCCGTCGACAACACCGTAGGACTGCTCTCATGACACTCGACATCCATGTCCCCGCCGGCTCGACCGGCCACGACTCCCTCACCGTCGACATCTCCGCCGACGACGCCGGCTGGACCTACTCGGGCCTGCGCGTGGCCGTCCTGGGGGCGGGGGAGAGCCTCGCCCTGGAGACCGGCGACTACGAGCTCCTCGTCCTGCCGCTGGCGGGTGCCGCCACCGTCGAGACGGGCGGCGAGACCCACGAGCTCGCCGGGCGCTCCGGCGTGTTCGAGGAGGTCACCGACTCCCTCTACGTGCCGCGCCGCACCTCCTTCGTCCTGACCTCAGCGGCGGGCGGGCGCTTCGCCCTGCCCGCGGCGATCGCCGTGCGCGACCTGCCGGTGCGCCACCTGGGGCGCGACCAGGTGCGCACCGACCTGCGCGGGGCCGGGGACTGCTCGCGCCAGGTCAACAACTACGCCCTGAACAACGGCGTCGAGACCTCCCACCTGCTGTGCTGCGAGGTGCTCACCCCCGGCGGCAACTGGTCCTCCTACCCGGCCCACAAGCACGACCGCAAGGGCGCCGACGAGCGCGAGCTCGAGGAGATCTACTACTTCGAGATCGCCCCCTCGCCCGCCGGGGACCCCGGCTTCGGCCTCCACCGCACCTACGCCTCCAGCCCCGACAAGCCGATCGACCTGTGCGTGGAGGTCCACGACGGCGACGTCGCGCTCGTGCCCCACGGGTACCACGGCCCCTGCGTGGCCGCCCCCGGCTACGACATGTACTACCTCAACGTCATGGCCGGCCCCGACGAGGACCTCGTGTGGCTCGCCCCCGACGACCCCGCTCACCACTGGATCCGCGGCACCTGGGGGAGCCAGGAGGTCGACCCCCGCCTGCCGATGACCCGCTGACGACCCGTCCGCCAACCACTCACCGCCAACCCATCAGAGAAGAGCACATATCGTGAGCAATGAAGCCTACGCGGGCACCATCCGCCTGACGGTCGCCCAGGCGACCATCCGCTTCCTGACCAACCAGTACTCCGAGCGCGACGGCGTCGAGCACCGCCTCATCGAGGGCGCCCTGGGCATCTTCGGGCACGGCAACGTCGCCGGCATCGGTCAGGCGCTGCTGCAGAACGAGGTCGCCCCCGTCGAGGGCGAGGGCGAGATGCCCTACATCATGCCCCGCAACGAGCAGGGCGCCGTCCACGCCGCCTCGGCCTTCGCCAAGGTCCGCAACCGGATGTCGACCTACATGGTGACCGCCTCGATCGGCCCCGGCTCGCTCAACATGGTCACCGGCGCGGCCCTGGCCACCACGAACCGCGTCCCGGTGCTGATCTTCCCCTCCGACCAGTTCGCCACCCGGGTCCCCGACCCGGTCCTCCAGCAGCTCGAGGACCCGACCAGCCTCGACGTCACGGTCAACGACTGCTTCCGGCCCGTGGCCCGCTTCTTCGACCGGATCAACCGCCCCGAGCAGCTCATCCCCTCGCTGCTGAACGCCATGCGGGTGCTCACCGACCCGGCCGAGACCGGCGCCGTCGTCCTGGCCATGCCCCAGGACGTCCAGGCCGAGGCCCACGACTGGCCCGTCGAGCTGTTCCGCAAGCGCGTGTGGCACGTGCGCCGGCCCGTGCCCGAGCCCGCTGCCCTGGAGCGCGCCGTCGCCCTCATCAGGGCGGCCAGGCGCCCCATGGTCATCTCCGGCGGCGGGACCATCTACTCCGAGGCGTCCGAGCAGCTGCGCGCCTTCGCCACCGCCACCGGCATCCCGGTGGCCGACACCCAGGCCGGCAAGGGCGCCATCAGCTACGACCACCCCTGCGCCATCGGCGGAGTGGGCTCCACCGGCGGGGACTCGGGCAACCACATCGCCGACAGGGCCGACCTGGTCATCGGCGTCGGCACCCGGTACTCGGACTTCACCACCGCCTCCAAGACCCAGTTCAAGGACCCGGGGGTGCGCTTCGTCAACATCAACGTCACGCCCTTCGACGCCGCCAAGCAGAGCGCCGAGATGGTCGTGGCCGACGCCCGCGAGGCCCTGACCGCGCTGACCGCGGCCCTGGAGGGCTACCGCGTCAGCGAGGACTACTCCCGCGAGATCGCCGCCGAGCGCGAGTCCTGGTTCGCCAGGACCGAGCGCTGCTACCACCTGGGCCACGGGCCGCTGCCCGCCCAGACGGAGGTCTTCGGCGCGCTCAACGAGCTCATGGGCGAGGAGGACATCGTCATCAACGCCGCGGGCTCCATGCCCGGCGACCTGCAGGCCCTGTGGCAGGCCAGGACGCCCGTGCAGTACCACGTGGAGTACGCCTTCTCCTGCATGGGCTACGAGATCCCGGCCGGCCTGGGCTGCAAGCTCGCCCGCCCCGAGTCCGAGGTCGTCTCCATCGTGGGCGACGGGACCTACCAGATGCTCCCCATGGAGCTGGCCACGGTCGTCCAGGAGAACATCAAGGTCATCTACGTGCTCCTGCAGAACTACGGCTTCTGCTCCATCGGGGCGCTCTCGGAGTCCCGGGGCTCGCAGCGCTTCGGCACCAAGTACCGCCAGCGCGGCGCCGGCTCCCACCTGGAGGACACCGAGACCGTCAAGGGCGTGGACATCGCCGCCAACGCCGAGTCCTGGGGGCTGAAGGTCTACCGGGTGGCGGGCATCGAGGACTTCAAGAAGGCCTATGCCGAGGCCCACGCCGGCGACGAGGCCGCGATGATCCACATCGAGACCGACCTGTACGGCCCCAACCCGCCGGGGTCCTCCTGGTGGGACGTGGCGGTCTCGGGCGTCTCCCGGCTGGAGTCCACGCAGGAGGCGTACGAGCGCTACCTCCAGGACAGGAAGCCGCAGCGCCACTACCTGTGAGGCTCGGCGGGGCGGGGCCCTGCGGAACGGCGGCGGGCCCCGCCGGGGGCCTCTAGGTCGGGGACCTGCGGGGCCCGCGCGTGCGCGGAGCCCGCCGCCGGGCGGGCGGGGCGCCGTCCCGGCCGGAAGTCAGACAAATTTGTCAGTACAAAGACCTGGCGTGGCGGAAATCGATTCGATATCCTGGGTCGTATCCGAAACGATTCGGACGCAACCCTGATGAGGAGCGACAACGATGTCTGAGCCATCAAAGGCTGTCAACACGACCAACCCGAAGTACTCCAAGCTGACCATCGGCGTGTGCCCCGACCAGTGGGGCGTGTGGTTCCCGGACGACCCCAAGCAGATGGACCCCCGCCGGGCCTGGGAGGAGATGGCCGAGGCCGGCTTCGAGGTGATCGAGACCGGGCCCTTCGGGTACTTCCCGACCGACCCCAAGGAGCTCCAGAAGTGGTGCGACGAGTTCGGCATGCGCGTCGTCGCCGGCACCGGCTGGGGCATCCTGCACAAGCAGGAGGCCTGGGAGACCACGCTGAGGACCTTCCGCGCCATCGCCGAGACCCACGCCGCCGTCGGCGCCGAGTACATCGTCCACCTGCCCCCGCTCTACCGCGACGACAAGACCTGGGAGTGGACCGATGACCGCGTGCTGAGCGACGACGCCTGGAAGCTCTACGTCGAGCACGCCAACGTCCTGGGGCGGATACTCCTGGATGAGTACGGGCTCAAGATGGTCCTCCACCCGCACGGCGACTCCCACATCGAGACGCCGGAGGAGATCGCCCGCATTTTCGACGCCACCGACCCGACGTACGTCAACCTCTGCCTCGACTCCGGGCACGTCGTCTACGGCGGCGGCGACCCCGTCGAGCTGTGCAGGAAGTACCCCGAGCGCATCACCTACGTCCACATTAAGGCCTTCGACGAGGCGATCACCCGCCAGGCCCATGAGAAGGATTGGCCCTTCGGCGAGGCGGTGACCAAGGGCGCCTCGGTCTGCCCGCCGGCCGGCCTGCCGGAGATGCACGCCTTCGTCGACGCCCTGGCCGAACTCGACAAGCCCATCTACGCCATCTGCGAGCAGGACTGCTATCCCTGCGACCCGTCCTTCCCCAAGCCCAATGCCATCAACATGCGCACCTATCTCGCCGAATGCGGCCTGGGCCTGGCCTGATCTGTACTCCACCCCATCGTTCAGCTATTCGTTCAGTCACTCAAGGAGGAGAGACACATGAGTGTTCGCATAGGACTCGTCGGCGCCGGCGGCATGGGCCGCGCCCACCTCGCCCGTATCACGGGCGAGGTGTCGGGCGGCGAGGTCGTTGCCGTCGCCGACATCGACCACGCCGCCGCCGTTTCGGCCGCTGAGCCGTACGGGGCCAAGGTCTACGACACTTCCGACGAGCTCGTGAACGATCCCGACGTCGACGCCGTGATCATCGCGACCTTCGGCAGGGTCCATGCCCCCGACGTCATCAAGGCCATCGAGGCCGGTACGTACGTCCTGTGCGAGAAGCCCCTGGCCACCACGGCCGAGGACTGCATCGCGATCATGGACGCCGAGCGCAGGGCCGGCAAGAAGCTGGTCACCGTCGGCTTCATGCGCCGCTTCGACCCCGCGTACAACGACATGAAGGCGATCTACGACGCCGGCGAGCACGGTCAGGCCCTGCTCGTTCACAACCGCCACCGCAACCCCTCGGTGCCCGAGAACTACACCTCGCGCATGGCCATCGACGACACGGCCATCCACGAGTTCGACACCATGCGCTGGCTGCTCGGCGAGGAGATCGTCAAGGTCCGGGTCGACCGTCCGAAGTCGACGACGCATCGCTTCGGCCACCTCATCGACCCGATCGTCGTCGTGGCCTACACCGAGTCGGGCGTGCGCATCGATGACGAGGTCAACGTCAACCTCCAGTGGGCCTACTCCATCGAGTGCGAGCTCGTACTGGAGACGGCGGCAGTGCGCCTGGGCGACCAGGAGAGGATCCACATCCGGGACCGGTACGGTGACCGCAACGCCATGTGCCGGTCGCACATCGACCGCTTCCAGACGGCCTTCAACCGCGAGGTCCAGGAGTGGATCAATGCTGTTGCCCGCGACGAGCACACCGGTTCGACCTGCTGGGACGGCTACGCGGCCACGGCTGTTGTCGACGCGGCGGTGAAGTCTCACGAGGACGGCTCCTCGCCGATGATCGATGTCGCACTCATTGACAAGCCGGCCTTCTACGCCTGAAGGAGAGTCGACATCGCCGTCGCGCCCCACTGAGCAGCTGGCGCGAGGGCCTCGGGCCCGCGGGGCCCGATCGGGGCGGCGCGCCCCGGCCTGCTCGCGGACGAAATCCCGCCGACGCCGACGTCGGCGTTCTGAGAGGAGACCCCATGGTCGACATCGCCCTCGACCCCAACATGTACTACATGACCATGTCGACGGCCGACACCCTGCGCAAAGCCGCGGAGCTCGGCTTCCGCTACGTGGAGCTGTCACCCAATAACGAGTTCCACTTGTGGCACCATTACCCCAAGGCGGATCGCGCCTTCATCGAAGAGCTCAAGGGGGCGGAGCGCGATACGGGGGTGAAGATCCGCACCCTCAACCCCGTGTTCAATTGGTCCTCGCCGGACGAGGCCGAGCGAGCGGCCCAAGTGCGCAACTGGCGGCGCCTGCTCCAGCTCGCCGACGCCCTCGACGTGCGCGACATCGTCTCGGAGTTCTCCGGGGACCGCAACCGCGCCGACCGCTGCGAGCAGCAGTGGTACCGGTCGATCGAGGAGCTGACCCCGGACTTTGAGAGGTACGGGATCCGCCTGGCGATGGAGGCTCATCCGTACGATTACGTCGAGCTGCACGATCGCGCGCTGGAACTCGTGCGCTCGGTGGACGAGGAGTGGGTGGGGTACGAGTACTGCTGTCCGCACACTTTCCACCTCTCCGATGGCGCGGGCGACGCCGGACGCATGATTCGCAGCGCCGCGGCGGTCGGCAAGCTCCGCGAGGTGCATGTCTCCGACACCTTCAACCACCGGGCCAATGACGGCAACCGGTACATCGTCAACCCGCCCGGCGCCGACGTGACTGTTCACCAGCACAATGCCATCGGACAGGGCGAGGTCCCCTGGGACGAGGTCTTCTCGACCCTGCGGGACGTCGACTTCGACGGAGTGGCGTCCGTGTGCGTCTTCGGGTGGCACGAGTACGCCGACGATTACAACAAGGCCGCCCTTGAGCGGCTCACCGCCGAGTTCGGCGCCTGAATCCGACATGCCCCGCCGACGGCGGCGGGCACCTTGAGGAGGAATGTCCATGTCCACATCCCCCGTCGCGGCGATCGACTACAGCCGCGACAAGATCCAGGAGCTGGTCGACACCACTCCGCCATCGGGCAGGAGGCGCTCACTGGGTCTCATCGCCCTGGTCGCCACGCTCGGCTCCCTGCTCTTCGGCTACGACACCGGAGTCATCTCCGGCGCCCTGCCCTACATGCACCTGCCCCGTGCCGCGGGCGGCCTCGCCTTGACGACCTGGGAGGAGGGTCTGGTCGGAACCTTTCTGTGCGTGGGCGCCGCGATCGGCGCCTCCTCGGGCGGCAAGCTCTCCGACAGGTACGGGCGCCGGCACAACATCACCATGCTGGCGATGGTCTTCTTCTTCGGCGCGCTCGGCTGCACCTTCTCCCCGAACATCTGGGTCCTCTATTTCTTCCGGATCGTTCTCGGCTTCGCCGTCGGCGGTGCCAGTGCCACCGTCCCGGTGTTCCTGGGCGAAACCGCCCCCAAGCGCATCAGGGGCACGCTGGTCGCGGTCGACCAGATGATGATCGTCTTCGGCCAGTTCCTCGCCTACTCGATGAACGCCGCCCTCGCTCAGCACCACGGCGGTCCCGCCGTCAGGGTCGCCGGCGGCGAGGAGCAGCAGTGGGACGTGGTCAGGAACGTCATCGATCTGTCGACCGTCACCGGCGGCAACGGCATGACGTGGCGCTACATGCTGGTTCTGGCGTCGCTGCCCGCCATCGCCCTGTGGATCGGAATCCGGCTCATGCCCGAGTCCTCCCGCTGGTACGTGGCCAACCTTCGGATTCCCGAGGCCATCGGGTCCCTCAAACGGGTGCGCGATGAGGCCAAGGACGGCTCCATCGCCGACGAGGTCGATGAGATGCTGGAGATCCAGCGCAAGGAGGCCAATCAGGAGGAATGGGAGCTATCCCAGATCTGGGGCACCAGGTGGACTCGTCGTCTGCTCATCATCGGCGTCATCCTGGGGCTGGCCGATCAGTTCACCGGCATCAACACGGCCATGTACTACACGCCCAAGGTCCTGGCGGCCGCGGGCCTGCCCATGAGCGATGCGATCTCGCTCAACGTCGTCTCCGGAGGCGTGTCCTTCATCGGATCGGCGGTGGGCCTGTGGCTGGTCACCCGGTTCGCCCGCCGTCACGTGGGCATCTACCAGGAGTCCTCGATCGTGATCTCCCTGGGGCTGCTGGCCGCCGTGTTCTTCTTCCTCATCCAGCCCCACCAGGACGCGGACGGCAATATCTCGGGGGCGCCGGCCTTCGCGCCCTTCCTCGTGCTGATCATCGTGAGTCTGTTCGTCTTCGCCAAGCAGTCGGGCACGGTCACCTGGGTGCTCGTCGCCGAGATCTTCCCCGCCAAGATCCGCGGGACGGCCATGGGTCTGGCGGTTGGAGCCCTGTGGGTCGCCAACGCCATCGTCGCCTGGGTCTTCCCGATCATGATGGAGAGGCTGGGAGGGTCGCTGACCTACCTCATCTTCTGCCTGGTCAACGTCGGTTCGCTCATCTTCTACATGCGGTGGGTGCCCGAGACGAAGTATGACTCGCTCGAAGCCCTCGAGGAACGCTTCGAGAAGGAGTACTCTTAATCACTGAGCGGTCAGATATCGCTCGAAGGAGCCGGATCGTTGCCCACGACCTGACCTACGGTCCGGCCAGGTGTCCCACGACTGCGGTCGTGGGACATCTGTTTATGGGGCGGGCGCCAGAACCGGCGAGAACCCGGTCCACCGTCGCGGGGAACCGTCCGCATCGCGTCCGCGCCGCGGTCGTGCCGGCCGGGCGGGACTTCTGGTGAGGAGGCTGCTCGTGACAACCAGCTCGTGCGCGGGAGGGCGCGAGGCGGCGACGCCGGCGGAGCAGTCCATGTTGGCGAACCAGCTCGTGCGCGGGAGGGCGCGAGTCGGGGGTCGTGCGCAGATGGGGACCTCCTTGTCGAGCTCGGTCGGCTGATCGTTGGTGAGCCACAGGGGGACCGGAACGAGCCCGAGGCCCCGGCCGCCTCGGCAACGTCGGACTGCGTGACGTTGCGAGCGGTCATCGGCACGGCGTTCTCCTCTCCCGTCCTCGGGCGAGAGCCCCATGGACTCTATCTGATACTCCTCCGTGCGAGGACTTCATGAAGAAGATGAGGGCGAGCGTCAGAATGTTGTGACGGCGGCCGTATTGATCAGACAGCTGGCCTCCGAAGGAGGCGCCGCAGGTGTATCCCAGAAGGAGGACGCTGACGACCGGGCCTTCCTCGAGCGGGTTGAGGTGAAGGTCGCATCGAGAATTTGTCTTGACGAATCCGAAGGGTGCGGGCCCTGCGCTCCAGTACTCCGGGTGCCGGTCGAGATGGAGGACCGACGTCCGCGCGGGTGTCGGATGAACGTGTACATGAGGTCAATTTGATAGGACAAAGACCGTGTCATGCGCTACCCTGGTCACACCGGAGGCCCGTGCCCGCCGCCGGAAACCCTTTCAGAGAGCGACAGCGACATGACCAGCAACGAAGCAGTCCAATCCAGTCCGACGATTCCGGAGACCATGCGCGCCGCCGTGCTGCGCGATCACGATGAGGGCCTGCGGGTGGAGACCATCCGCACGCCCCGCCCCAAGGCCGGGGAGGTGCTCATCAAGGTCGCGGCCTGCGGCCTGTGCCACTCCGACCTCCACGTCATCGGCGGAGCGATCGCCTTCCCTCTGCCTGCCGTGCTGGGCCACGAGGTGACCGGCACCATCGTCGAGGTCGGCCCCGGTAACGAGCACACCGGGCTGAAGACGGGCCAGAACGTCGCCGGAGGCTTCCTCATGCCCTGCGGCCAGTGCGATGCCTGTGCGAGTGGGCACGACGAGCTGTGCGGGCCCTTCTTCGATCTCAACCGGCTCAAGGGCCTTCTCTACGACGGCACCACTCGCCTGGCCACTCTCGAGGGCGACCCGATCTCCATGTACTCCATGGGTGGCCTGGCCGAATACGCCGTCGTCCCCTCCACCTCCGTGACCCCCGTCCCCGAACGGATCGACCTCGTGCCCGCGGCCATCCTGGGCTGCGCGGCCATGACCGGCTACGGCGCCGTGCGCCGCGGCGCCGACCTGCGCTTCGGCGAGACGGTCGCCGTCGTCGCCACCGGCGGCGTGGGCACCAACATCGTCCAGATCGCCCGCGCCTTCGGGGCTAGCCAGGTCATCGCCATCGACGTCGACGACGACAAGCTCGCCCCCATGCCCGGCTACGGCGCCACCGCCGTCGTCAACTCCGTGACCCATGACGCCCGTGAGGAGGTCCTGAGGCTGACCGGGGGCACGGGCGTCGACGTCGCCTTCGAGGCTCTCGGCATCCCGGCGACCTGGAAGACCGCCCTCGACGTTCTGGCCGATGGCGGCCGCATGGTGCCGATCGGTCTGGGGGCGGGCGTCCAGACGGCCGAGGTTGAGATCAACCGCACGGTGCGCCGCTCGCAGTCGATCCTTGGCTCCTACGGGGCGCGCACCCGTCAGGACCTGCCGGCCGTCGTCGATCTGGCGGCGCGCGGGGTCATCAACTACAAGGACGTCGTCTCCCGGCGCTTCCCGCTGAGCGAGGCGGGCGCCGGCTACGAGGCGCTGCGCAACCATCGGATCCAGGGGCGGGCTGTGGTCGACATGAGCCTGTGACGCGCGGGTCGGCCGGCGTGCCCGTCAGATCGGCCGCCGGGTGATGCGCGTCCGGTGCCGCGGCTCGCCCGGGGACAGCATCGCCCAGGGGAGTCGTTCGTCGGTCCGGGCCGGTCCGGGGTCGAATCCGGCGGGAGCGCGGTCGGCCTCGGCGGGGTCAGGGCTTCAGGAGGGCGCCCTCGATGTAGGCGCGGGCTCTGGTGGCGTACTCGTGCGGGTTGGCGAGAGCCGGATCCTGCTCGGCCTCGACGAGGATCCAGTCCCTGTACCCGTGGTTGACGAGGAACTGGTAGGGCTCGGTGAAGTCGATCATGCCGTCGCCCGGGACGGTGAACATGCCGGCCAGGAAGGAGTCGAGGAAGGAGCGCTCCGCCTCGCGCGACTCCTTCATCTTGTCCGGGCGCACGTCCTTGAAGTGGACGTGCTTGACGCGGTCGACCGTCGCCTCCAGCAGCCCCATGACGTCGCCGTCGCCGACGAAGGCGTGCCCGGTGTCGAACAGGAGGGAGACCCTGGCCGGGTCGGTCAGCTCCATGAGGCGGATCGTCTCCTCCTTGGTCTGGACGACCGTGCCCAGGTGGTGGTGGTAGACGAGCTCGAGCCCGTGGTCGTGGGCGATGTCGCCCAGGCGGTTCAGGCCCTCGGCCAGGAGGGGCCACTCCTCCTCGCTCAGGACCGGCTTGTTGGTGAAGATGCACACGTCGCGCACGCCCTGGACGCTGCCGGTCTGCTCCGAGACGACGATCCGGGTGGCGCCCAGGTACTCCAGGTACTCGCAGGCGGCGGTGAAATCGGGCACGACGGCGTCGACGCCCTCACGCACGATGAAGGCGGAGTACCACTGGGCGACGATCGCGATGCCGCGGGCCTCGGCACGCTCCTTGACAACCTCCTTGGGCTTAGCGTTAAGCTGGTTGCGGAGGGAGTTGATCTCGTCGTTCAGATCACCGACGTTCCAGATCTTGAAGTTGTGTGTTCCGTTAGAGGTCTTGAACTTGTAGTTGACACCTACGAAGAGACCGAGCTGTGCTGCCTGCTTGCCGAACTGGATGGCATCGCCAGGACCGTGTGTAAGGTTCCAGATGATTGCCGGTTCAGCATAGAGCTGCCATGCTCTGTCCTTGCCGAGGTTGTAGGCAAATGTGAAGCCAGTCTTGGCTGTGAGTTCTGTGTCGTCACCGAGGTTGTCGGTCTGGATAATGTGCTTGTCACCGTAAGTGATCCAGTAACCGATACCAAACTCAGCGCCTACCTCAAATCTACGATCAGGTGTGTATTCGCCAAAGAGGTTGGTGAAGTTGATCGTACCGTTTAGACCGAGGTTGATGGCACGAACGACAGTGTGGCTGTTGGAGAAACCTAAAGAACCTGTCTGCCAACGGTTGTCACCGAGGAAAGCAAGACCTTCGAAGTTTACACCATAAACCGGACTGAACAGTTTGCCCACTTTCAAACCTAATGCTGTGTTAAGCGGTGCAAAGTGTTTGAAGTTGAGAGGTCCCGCAATGCCAGCCTCAGCACCGAGATAAACGTTGTCGAACGGCTTAGCCTTTTCGTAGGCAACCTGAGCCTGTGTACTTGTGATACCCATAGCGAGCATCGAAAGTGCAATCAAAAACTTTTTCATAAATGCTTAATATTAATTCTGTTAATTTTAGCGACACAATTGAATTCGGTATGCAAAGATAGTGTTTTTTTTGAATAGTCTACATTATTTTATAGAAAAAAACGCAATTCTCGGTAATTTAAGCTGGATTATACCCTTTTTCTACCATAATGAGCGATAAAAACGGGGTTGGAGAGTTGATTTTGAGGACTCTGCATTTCAAGTCGTGTAGCTGCTGAGCGAATGCGGATGCGTACGGTTTGTATATTCACTTACGCTGACTGTTGATGCCTGTCTGGTCATTCAACCGTTCAGCATCATTCCGAAGCCACAGCCTGATGAATCCGCTTGGCCTTCCTTCTGTTCCCTCCTGCTGTCTTCATGAAACGGCATAGCCTCGTATCGTGTGAAAGAACTTTTATATGCAGTAAAATACAAAGAGTGCAACAAAGAAACGGGACATTTCGGCAAGGAACGACACCCCATAGCGTTTTTTAGAATATGTTTCTCATCAATATCGTAGGAAAATTCGTACTTTTGCAGGCATACAGACTTGGTTTCAACATACATGACTATAAAGTTTATACACTGCCTGGCAGGATTCCTTCTGTCTCCGGTCTTGTGTCTTGCCGATACAGGTCACAGACCGGTACGAACCGACTCCGTTTCATTCCACCCATCATGGGATAAGTCTGGTCATATCCCTTCTGCAAGAGACAGTATACGCCCCGATTCTTCCACCTTATTATATATAGGACACGGTATAGCCGTTCATTACCAGTCTTCTGTCTCGAAAGAAGTGGCCCAAGAGTCATCCGCTTTGACCTTAATGCCACGTGCTGTTGTCCCTCCATTCGGTTTGAAACTAAGGTTGGGGATATGGTTAATGCCGTTTCTTACAATCTTCAGTGAACCAAATGTTTGCTCGGCAAGCGTCTTTTCATTTATATCCAAGGCCTTCATGATGACTTTTATATTACCTTCTTGCGCCTTTGGAAAGGTGTAAATGGCATAAGAAGAAGCTGCATGATGTGCCTCTGCCGGTATGCTTCTCACTTCGGTTTGCCGTGAATCCACACATCCAAAGCCACTCATTGCGTCTAAAGTACTGCTTCCTCCTGTGTAGGAAAAGCGCAGATGAGTGACATTTTCGGGTATAGGATCAACGAAATGAAACTCTACCTTGGCCACACAACGCGTCAACGTGATAGATTGTTGCATATCACCCGTGACCTTGATTGTGCCGTTATAAAGGAAAGTCTCTGTCACCTTGCCGTCAAACTTAACCTTATCGGCATGCGCCATAGACGCATTCTTGCTGCCGTTATGCCCGATGACAACAAGTGAATACTGTCCTTCGGGCAGCTCAAGACTAAGATTTCCAAAGTTCTTATCGCTCTTGTTCTGATTGATGGAGGCCTTCTTCTCTCCATCTTGATATACCGCTGCGTTCAGACATGAGCACACTTCATCTATATCAACCAATGCTCTTGCCTTGGCTCCTGCATAGGATTGTGTAACATCTTCTATGTGGAGACTCACCCGATAGCCTTTTCTCTTGGGCTGTTCATCGCTTAAATTAGGCTTTTCGCAGGCTGAAAGTACAGCCATGAGGACAAGAAAACATGTCCAATTCAGTGCTTTTTTCATGGTTATAAAGGTTTTTATTTAAGGAGATTGAGCCTATATCCAACGTTGAATGTAAACCAACGGTTCTTTGAATTTATTTGTTTTTCTACTTTAGAAAGGCTTAAATGATAGCGCGCTTCCATGATTACATTGGAATATTCATAGGAGATACCGATGGGAACAGACACGTCTGTCGAGCGGAAATTCCCTTTGATATCACTGCTGACATGGCGAGTTGTTTCGTAAACAGCCCCTCCGTCAGCGGCAACAACAAAGTCGGTGATATCATATTTGGCTCTTGCACCCAACAGAAATGAGGGCTGAATG
>ERZ773022.1642-NODE-1642-length-14566-cov-9.800427_pt1 | contig 14566 bp, 5 predicted proteins | sample MGYA00580839_ERZ773022 | MGnify/ENA primary metagenome ERZ773022 (study PRJEB29015, sample SAMEA2738020) | human oral metagenome | biome: human oral; feature: human-associated habitat; material: dental | place: China | collected 2044 ... | reverse complement strand
CGTCGCGAAGGACTCTAGCATCGGCATCGGAGATGTTGCCTGACATTATGTCAGCAATGAGCGATATGTAGGACTCGCGAATATCCCACAGTTGAGAGGCGGTGGTTCTGTGGGCGTCGGACTCCTCTGAGAACTTGAATGCCTTCACACCAAGGCTCATCCACGTCACTAAAAGCGCGATCGACGGTGTTGCGAGGCTGGTCAGTGTTTTACTGTCGAGCATATCGACAGCAGTGGCAAGAAAGGTGCCAGAACTGATTGCTGTAAGGGCTATGAGCGTGCCCTGCTGCCACCGGTACTTGACAAAGCAGATATCCGCCTGTTTCTCATGAACCTTGTGGCTGTAGACCACGCGCCCGAAGGCCTCTCGCACCTGTGACAGCAGGTATGGGTCACGGTCGGCAGCTGCGCTCTCGTGTTTCGGCTTGCTCCTGTTCGCTTGAGGGCTCCTGGGTGCGCTCTTGCGTGAGTCGGACGTGTCTCTTCTGAACATGGCAGCAATCATTGACATGCGAATCAGCTCGAACACCTTCTAAAAGAAGTTGATGTTATGAGGCGTGAATCGATATGTGATCCACGTGTTGTTGGATGGAAATTTTGGTTTCTGTAAGGCTGTAATAATGCTGACAATGTTCATTCATCTGTCGTGCGAACTTCTGCCTCAGATAGTCTGCGCATGAGATGAGAGAGAAGGCTTAGCGCGTCGAGGCAGTCCTCGTAAGTGAGTGCTCCGGTGCGCTGAAGTTCTGCGCCCTCCTCGTGATCTACTGGATTGCGAAAGGCCGCTAGGAGTCCGAGCGATAGCTGCTGCTGGCCACGCTCTACATTCTTTGCCGTCTGTTCGCTGAAGGCCCCCGTCCTCTGATATTTCGCGAACACCGACAGGTAGCCCTTTTCGGCGCCGAAACTATCGGCCAAAAGTTTGTGCGGGTCGTTTCTGGAGATTCCTGTCTTTTTAGCCGTGATGCGTATGTATCGCTTCATTGCTTCGTCGATGGCGTGGAAGTAATCCCCGTTCTCGTAGAACGAGCGGGCAGCGTCCTTGATCTCGGGGTGGAGGCGACGCCAGACGTACTCGGCGTGGGGAGGGGCCAGGCGGTCGATGTCCTTGAGCAGAAGGCTCTCCTGCTCGGTGGTGAGATCGAGTTCTTCTGAGGTGATGCGATCGAGGACGGCGCGGAGGGCATTTTTGTCCTCGGCCGAACGGATAGAGTCGATCCAGCCGTCGATCGAGCGTCCGAGATTCCTTTCCCTCTTATTCTGCTTCTTGGCTGAGCGTTGACGTCTCCAGTCTTGCCCGATTCTGGTCATGAGATCGGCAAGAGACTTTCGCAGTTGTCCAGTGGTCTCATTTTCCCATACGATCGCCCGTCGGTCTGTTGCGATGACGTCCTCGTCAAGTTCGTCGACGAAGTCGATGTTGAGAAATCCGGTAAGGTAGGAGTATGCGTAACTGGACTCGGAGCTGCCGAAGAACTCCGCCTCGTTGGCAAGGCGCCCGTTCGCATAGAGGGTGATACCGCGAAGGCCGCTGGACAGCGGCTTCTCGGCGGAGATGATTTTTCCGGACACATTGTGGTTGCGGAGGAAGTCGGCGCCGTCGGCGAAGTCGTCCGGAAATATCCATGCGAATTCCTCTTTGATCGATGCGAGCCGCATATCTGAATCAACTCGGTGTATTGTGCCGTTCGGAGAGATAATGCGCACTTCGAAATCCGAGTCCATGTAATTGAAGAGACGTGCAAGGCTTGTCGCCAACTTATCGCAGTCAATCCTGGTTTTGCGCTTGAGGTTGGTCAAGGCTACGGTAGTGCCGTGTGCCTCGGTGTCGCAGGGAGTTTCTTCCTCTTCCGGAGTGTACTCGCCATGAGTCTCCATGAGGTTATCGTACGACATATGAATCTGCGTCGATACCGAGGCGCCCGTGCGGGTCGTCCGCAGCGTGACGTCCTTACCGATGCCGAATAGCGCGAGTTTACCAAGACCTTTCTTCCCGGACACCCGGCGCTTGCCGCTCTCAGTCTGCGCAGACTGCTCTTCGGCTCGACGATTTCTGCCGATGTGAAGGTACTTGTCTCCGACCTCTGCGCGAGACATACCATGCCCGTCATCGATAACCCTTACGGAGGAGTCCTTGCCCACTTCGATGCGGACCTGATGCGCATCTGCGTCATAGGCGTTGGCGATGAGTTCGGCGATGGCGTTGGGCAAGTGGGAGTACATGCGAGAGCCGAGATGGTCGACCGTTTGCGGATCGAACTTGAGGGTGAGTGGCTTGAGTGTCATCGCGTTAACCTTGAAGAGGGGTTGGAGGGTATTGGATTCGTTGGGTTTCCTGACACGAGTTAATTGTCTTGCACTCGAAGGATACTCGGTGCGGAGTTGTTGCGGGTCGTGGTGGTTATCGTTGTCAAAGCGTTACGAGCAGCTGCTCGGCGATTGCCTTGGCCAGTGGGACGGGGACGGCGTTGCCGATCTGCCTGGCGATGGCGGTGCGGGAGCCGACGAAGCGGTGGGTCTCGGGGAAGCCCTGGAGCAGGGCGGCCTCGTAGTGGGTGATGGCCCGATTCTCGCTCGGGTGCAGGTAGCGTCCCTTCTCCGGCTTGAAGAACTCGGTGCGGATTGTCACGGACGGACGATCCCAGTGGAGGCGCCCCATGACGTCCATGGATCCGGTCGTGTGTTTGAGCCAGCAGGGCGCCTTGAGGTCGTCGGGCAGATCGGTTCGGTTGCCGCCCTCGGGGATCTTCTTGAAGCGCTTCACCGATATCCTTCTGTAGTTTCTACTCCAGTGGAGCTCCCGGATGCAGAAGGCGCCCGGCACCTCACGTTTCCCGACCAGTGTGCGGACCTCGTTAAAGCGCTTGTCCATATCGGGTTTGAGGGGGACTCCTAGCAGCGCCTCGCGGACGGTCCTGTACGGGGGCAGGTCGCCGGATCCCTCCGGCGCGTGAGTCGCCTCGGGGAAGCCTGGGGTCTCAAGGTCCCGGTGGTGCCCGATAATGACGGTGCGCTTGCGCGCCTGGGCCGCCCCGTAGTCGGCAGAGTTGAGGACCTGATGCGTGAAGATGTACTGCTCAAGGGCCCTCCCCGTCTGGGTTTCCGCGAGGAAATCTTGGTACTGCTTCGACTTGCCGAACGCAGGGACGTTCTCGACCACAAAGTACCTGGGTTGAACCCGTCTGAGCACCTCGGCGTACTGTCTCCACAGGAGATTGCGTTTATCCTCCGCGTCGCGCTTGCCCAGGTTGCTGAAGCCCTGGCACGGCGGCCCGCCGACGACAATATCGATGTCGGTGGGCATCTCCGCACACTCGATCCACTCCTGGATGGGACCCGCGAAGACGTCCGCCTCCTCGAAGGTGGCGGCATAGGAGGCGGCGGCCTGGGGGTCCACCTCGACCGCGGCGACGCTGCGGACGCGGGGGGAGGCCAGGTGGAAGCCCGCGGTCAGCCCTCCCGCCCCTGCGAAGAGGTCGAGGATGCGGACGGGCTGGCTGCTCATGTCTCTAGGGTAGCCGTCACTGCCGACAGGATCCGGCAGAGGGAGTCTGCCGGGCGGCAGCTCCCTGGGCGGAGAGCGCGTCAGGAGCGCAGCCGGGGACGACCGGGAAGCGCCGCAAGGGGGGCCGGACGGGGAGCGCATCAGATGGCGGGCGCACTCGGGCGCAGGGCATGGGACGCGGTCTCGATGCGGGGACGACGCCGTGGTCATGGGATCTCAGACTTCGCCGCTGCGGGCCCGGCATGAGGGCGACGGCTCGACGGTGCACGGCGGCGGGGGCGCTGTCGGCGGGCGACGCCGAACAGGTCGTGCGACCGTTAACACGCTGCGGCGGATCTTGAGCCCCGCCCCGGCAGGGCTCCGGGACACATGCTCCACCGGCACGCAGCGGTGAGTAGACTGCCGACCACGACGGCGCCGACGCCCGGCCCGCCAGCCCGTACCCCGGTCGGAAGGACGCCCGTGTCGAAGAGGAAGCTCATTGAGGTCGCGCTCCCTCTTGACGCCATTAATGCGCAGTCCGCCCGCGAGAAGTCGATCCGCAAGGGCCACCCGTCAACACTCCACCTGTGGTGGTCGCGGAAGCCGACGGCCACGGCGCGGGCGGTCCTCTTCTCCCAGCTGGTGGACGACCCCTCGGAGCGCTACGAGGAGTTCCGCGAGGCGGCGGCCTCCCGCGGCGAGGCCGACCCGGACGAGGCGGCCCGGAGCACGGTGCTCTCCGAGCGGCAGCGGCTGTTCACCCTCATCACCCGCCTGGTGGACTGGGACAGCATCGGGGACGAGCACCTGCTGCGGGAGGTCCGGGAGGAGATCCTCCGCTCGACGGACGGCGAGCCCCCGGCGATCCTCGACCCCTTTGCGGGAGGCGGATCGATCCCCCTGGAGGCGCAGCGCCTCGGCCTCGAGGCCCGGGCCTCTGACCTCAACCCCGTGGCCGTCCTCATTAACAAGGCGCTCATTGAGATCCCGCCGCGCTTCGCCGGGCGCCCGCCCGTGTTCCCCGGCGCCGACGACGGCACCCGCCCCTGGCCGGGCGCCCACGGCCTGGCCGAGGACGTGCGCCGCTACGGGGAGTGGATGCGCCAGGAGGCCTACCGTCGCATTGGCCACCTCTACCCCAGGGCCCAGCTTCCCGACGGCAGCGAGGCGACCGTTATCGCGTGGATCTGGGCCCGGACGGTGACCTGCCCGAACCCGGCCTGCGCTATTGAGATGCCGCTCGTCTCCAAGTGGTGGCTGGGGAAGAAGAAGGGCAAGGAGGCCTATATTGTCCCGACGGTCGTGGGCGACCACATTGAGTACTCCATAGGGCACGACCCCAAGGAGGCGCCGACGTCACAGACTGATGGGACGATCAACCGGAACGGTGCAAAGTGCCTTGCCTGCGGTACGGCTATTGGTTTCGCACACATACGTTCCGAGGGACGTGATAGAAGCATTGGTGCGCAGCTTATCGCAGTGGTAGCTGAGGGCAGCCGGGGCCGCACGTATCTGTCGCCGAGCGCAGATCAGCTGAATCCGGTTCGATCGCTGTCGTCTATTGATGGGCCAATCGGAAGCCTTCCCGAGGCTGCTCTCGGCTTCCGAGTGCAGGCCTACGGTATGTCTGACTACGCAAATCTTTATACGACTCGTCAACTGGCCGCATTGACCACCTTCTCCGACCTGGTGGGGGAGGCGCGTGAGCAGGTGCTCGCCGACGCGATCGCCGCCGGGCTCCCCGAGGGGGAGCGCCTGGAGGAGGGCGGGTCGGGCGCCGCCGCCTACGCGGACGCAGTCGTAACCTACTTGGGTATGGCCGTTGACCGGATCGCGGCTGTTAACTGCTCTCTTGCCCGGTGGAATGCTGTTCCGAGCAAGGAGAGTGTCACCGACGTATTCGCGCGACAGGCGCTTCCAATGGTGTGGGACTTTGCGGAGGGAAATCCTTTCCAATGGGGTCCCGCAAATCTTAGCTGGAGTGTCAAATGGGTCGCAGATGCCTTGACGGGGCTTCCTGCGTTGCCTGCGGGTAGGGCGGAGCAGGCCGACGCCGCCTCCCGCGGCTACTCGAACGCCGTCATATCGACTGACCCTCCCTACTACGACAATATTGGCTACTCGGACCTGTCCGACTTCTTCTACGTGTGGCTCCGCCGCTCCCTGCGCAATATCCACCCGCACCTGCTCTCCACGGTGCTTGTGCCCAAGGAGGAGGAGCTCGTCGCCAACTCCTACCGCCACGGCGGCAAGGAGGGCGCCCGCGAGTTCTTCGAGCACGGCTTCGAGGACGTCTTCGCCCGTGCGCGCCAGGGTGCGAACCCGGACTACCCCGTCACCGTCTACTACGCCTTCAAGCAGTCCGAGACCTCGAAGGCGGGCCGCACCTCCACCGGCTGGGCCACCATCCTCAGCGCCATTATCCGCTCCGGGTGGACCATTACCGCCACCTGGCCCATGCGCTCCGAGCGCGGCGGGCGCATGACGAGCGTGGGCACCAACGCCCTGGCCTCCTCCATAGTCCTCGTTCTGCGGCCCCGCCCCGAGGACGCCCCGGCCACCGACCGGCGCGCCCTGGTGCGCGAGCTGCGCTCCACCCTCCCCGGGGCCGTGGAGACGCTGCGCTCCGGGGGCGTCGCCCCCGTGGACCTCGCCCAGGCGGCCATCGGCCCCGGCATGAGGGTCTTCTCCGGGTACACACGCGTCATCAGCCCGGACGGGACCGACATGAGCATCGACGACGCCCTCGCCCAGATCAACGCCGTCCTCGACGAGGTCCTCACCGACCAGGACGACGACCTCGACCCCGACACCCGCTGGTGCCTCAGCTGGTACGAGACCCGCGGCTTCGACGAGGGCCCCTACGGCGACGCCGAGACCCTCGCCTCCGCCCGCAACGCCTCCATCGACGCCCTGCGCCGCTCCGGCGTCCTCAACGCCGGCGGGGGCAGGGTCTCGCTCATCGCGCCCCCCGACCTGCCCGACGGCTACGACCCGCGCACCGACGACCGCATCTCCCACTGGGAGGTCGTCCTCCACCTCGCCCGGGCCCTGGAGACGGGCGGACTGGACTCGACCGGGCGGCTGCTCGCCGGAGCCCGGGAGCGCGGCCTCGACGGCGACGCCCTGCGCTCCCTCGCCTACCGGCTCTACGACCTGGCGGAGAAGCACGGCAGGTCCAGGGACGGGGGCCTGTTCAACGGGCTCGGCAGCTCCTGGCCGGAGATCGAGGCCGCCGCCCGGGCCGCGACCGCCGCGGGGGCCGGCGCGCGGACAGCGGACCAGACCGCCCTCGACCTCGGACTCGACCAGGAGGACTGACGTGCCCGCACCGTCCAACCGCGCGCGCATCGCCGCGGCCATCGACATCCTCTCCGGGGCACTGGGCCCCTGGATCGCCAAGACCCTCGCCCCCCGGCTGCCCGCGGGCGCCTCCTGGACCCGGCTCCTGGCCGCCAAGGACGCCCGCCCCGACAGGCAGTACCGCGCCGACGACCTCCAGTGCCAGCTGCGCATCCTCACCGAGCGCATCGGCGAGCTCGGCTTCCCGTTCAGCGGGGTCCTCTCCCGCGGGGAGCAGAACCTGGCCGGGGAGCTCCGCGACGTCCGCAACGCCTGGGCGCACAACGCCCCCTTCAACGCCGACGACACCTACCGCGCCCTCGACACGGCGGAGCGCCTGCTGAGGGCCATCGGCGCCCCCGAGTCCGCCGGGCGCGTGCGCCGGCTGCGCGTCGACGCCCAGCGCTCCACCTACGAGGCCGCCACCCGCCGCGACACGCGGGCCGCCGCCGTCGCCATGCCCGGACTGGGGGAGGAGGGCCTCACCCCCTGGCGCGACGTCGTGCGCCCCCACCGCGACATCATGTCCGGGGACTTCGGGCAGGCCGAATTCGCCGCCGACCTCCACCAGGTCTCCCGGGGCGAGGGCGCCGAGGAGTACGTCGACCCCATCCGCTTCTACGAGCGCACCTACCTCACCGAGGGACTCAGGACCCTGCTGGCCATGAGCGCCCGGCGCCTGTCCGGGGACGCCAACGCCCAGGCCGTCATCAACCTCCAGACCACGTTCGGCGGCGGCAAGACGCACTCCATGCTCGCCGCCTGGCACCTGGCCGGCGGCACGCCCCTGGCCGAGCTCCCCCAGGGGGTCCAGGACCTGCTCGGCGGCGCCCCCCTGCGCGGGCCCGTCAACCGGGTCGCCGTCGTCGGCAACGAGATCTCGCCCGGCCAGCCCTCCGCCAAGCCCGACGGCACCGTCGTCAACACCCTGTGGGGGGAGCTCGCGTGGCAGCTCGGGGGCGCCGAGGCCTACGCGCTCGTCGCCGAGGCGGACCGCACCGGCACCAACCCCGGCCACGCCCTGCGGACCCTCATCGCCCGCCACGCCCCCGCCCTCATCCTCATCGACGAGTGGGTCGCCTACGCGCGGGGCCTCTACGGGCGCGACGACCTGGTCGGGGGGAGCTTCGACACCCAGTTCACCTTCGCCCAGGAGCTCACCGCCGCCGTCCAGGGGGTCCCCGGGGCGCTCCTGCTCGTGTCCATCCCCGCCTCCGACGTCCGCGCCGACGGGACCACGACCCGGGCCTCCGAGCTCGAGATCGGCGGCGAGGGCGGGCGCGCGGCCCTCCAGCGCCTCCAGCACGTCGTCTCCCGCGTCGCCCACAACTGGAGCCCGGCCACGTCCGGGGAGAGCTTCGAGATCGTCCGGCGGCGCCTGTTCACCGACCTGGACGCCGACGCCGCCCGCAAGCGCGACGCCACCGTCAAGCGCTTCGCCGACTACTACCGGCGCCAGAGGGGCGAACTGCCCCGCGAGACCTTCGAGGCCGACTACGAGGCGCGCCTGCGCGCCGCCTACCCGATCCACCCCGAGCTCTTCGACCGGCTCTACGGCGACTGGTCCTCCCTGGAGAAGTTCCAGCGCACGCGCGGCGTCCTGCGCCTCATGAGCGCCGTCGTCCACTCCCTCGTCCAGGCGGGCGACGACGCCCCGCTCATCATGCCCGGCTCCGTCCCCTTCGACGACGCCGCCGTGCGCGACGAGATCGCCGCCTACCTCGACGACGCCTGGCGCACCATTATCGAGAAGGACGTCGACGGCGAGCGCGCCACGCCCCTCCAGATCGACCGGGACCGCCCGCTCTTCGGCAGGCGGGCCCTCACCCGCCGCATCGCCAGGGCGCTGTTCCTCGGCTCCGCGGCGACCATCGACGCGGCCCACCGGGGCATCGAGCGCGAGCGGCTCTTCCTGGGCGTGGCCATGCCCGGGGACACGCTGGGCAACTTCGGCTCCTCGCTCCAGCTCCTCTCCGACCGGGCGACCTACGTCTACACCGAGGGGACGCGCAGCTGGTACGACAGGCAGCCGTCGATCAACCGGATCGTCGTCGATCGCGCCGCCGCCCTGGACGCCGCCGACGTCGCCGAGGCCGGGGTCGAGGTGCTGCGCGCGGTCGCGGGGACCTCGCCCGAATTCAGCGCCGTCGACATCGCCCCCGCCTCCACCGGGGACGTCGCCGACTCGCGCAGCGTCAGGCTCGTCCTGCTCCACCCGCGCCACACGGTCGGCGGCCGGGCGGCCTCCCTGAGCGGCCCCGGCATGGAATTCGCCGACGAGCTCCTCCGCAGGCGCGCCTCCGCCGCGCGCGTCAACGCCAACGCCCTCATCCTCGTCGCCCCGGACGCGGCCAGGTGGGAGGACGCCGACCACGCCCTGCGCCTCCACCTGGCCTGGTCGGAGATGGCCCGCCCCGACTCGATCCGCGCCCACGACCTCACCCAGAGCCAGGCGGCGCAGGCGCGCACCAAGGCCGACGAGGCGCGCGCCGCCGCCGAGCGGGCCGTGTCCGCCGCGTGGATCTGGGCCCTGCACCCGGACCAGCCGGACGGGGGGCGCCCCTTCGTCGTCGAGGCGATGCGCGTGGACGGCTCGGAGCCGCGCATCGCCGCGCGCGCCGGGCTCAAACTCGGCAAGGAGGACATCGTCTTCACCTCCGCAACGGCCGCCACCATCGCGCTCCAGCTCAACGGCCCGAACCTGAGGGCCAAGTGGAACGAGGGGAGGATCACCGCCGGCGAGCTGTGGGGCATCTTCACCCGCTACCCCTACATGCCCCGCCTGCGCGACGAGCGGGTCTTCCGCGCCGCCCTGGCCTCCGCCATGGACGACATGGGCTGGGAGAGCGGCGGGTTCGCCCTCGCCTCCGGGTACGACGCCGAGCGCGGCGACTTCATCGACCTGCGCGTCCCGCCCCACGACGACGCGCCCCCCATCACCGACGAGACGGTCCTGGTCGCCCCCGCCCTGGCGCGCGCGCAGCGCGACCGGGAGGAGGCGGCCGCGAAGGCCCGGGCCCGGGAGGCCGCGGAGGCGGGCGGGTCGCCGGGCTCGGGCGGAGCCGTGAGTGTTAGTTGGATGTTACTCAAAAAATCTGGCCGCCAGTCAGTAGTGCGTTTAGGCTTAACAGCGGCAGCAGTAGCGCTAGGGATTATGCTGGTGTGTTATTTCGTGGCTGGCACTAACGGACTGTTGGGCCGCTCGAACCGCGTAATCATTGGCAGTATCGCCGCTGATGCAAGTAATAATACGGATTCACAAAAACCAATCAAAGGCGTCGATCCATTGAAGGTTATGGCATGGCAGCCAGGCAATACGTCGAAGTGGCGCGATCAATCGATCAGTGTTTACTCGATGTATGGCACAGACAAGTCGCCGCAGTTTGCCAAGATGAAAACGCCGCGTCCGGGCGAATATTATCTGTCGAGAGCGCTAGCAGAGTTAGTTGCTGATTATCCTGAGGATAATATTTTGGCGCGGTTTGGCAAGAATACTAAGTATTTGGGCCTAATTCCTGACGAGTATGTCGAGACGTCAGATACGCTGATGATGGTGCGCGGCATTGATAGCCAGGAGGTGGCGCAAGCTGATACTTTGGCAAAATCACGCCAGCAGCCATCAGCGTTTGCGGATATTTACAAGACGGACAAAGAAGGTAAAAAGACGGTATCCTTTGATCCTTTTTCCGTGATGATTCTGGGTGTCGGCGCGACAATCTTGCTATTCCCAGTGGTAATTTTCGTGTCGGTAGCGACGCAATTGGGCGCTGCTCAGCGCGAAAAACGCTATGCGGCGCTGCGGCTGATTGGCGCTACTAAAAAACAGGTAGCGCGAGTGCTGATGCTGGAGTCGTTTTTGGCGTCAACGGTCGGTGTGCTGATTGGCTTGACGATATTTTGGCTATGGCAAGCGCCGCTGCTTAATTTCAAAATGAACGGCGAAGGTATGTGGCCAAGCGACTTGAAACTGAGCATCACGCAATACACATTAATTATCGTTCTGACGCTGGGACTGACGATGTTTGTCAATTGGCGGCGAATGCGGCGGGCGCAAATTTCGCCGCTGGGCGTGTCGCGGTCGGCTGAAAAAGTTAAAAAATTGCGGATGTGGCGAGTGTTCGTGCCAGCGATTGGTATCGCGATTTTCGCCTGGATGTCTTCCAAACTGGGCATGGACTGGTTGAATGATAATAAGGAGTCAGCTTTGCCGTTAATACTAATGACGTCGGCGCTGCTGCTGATTATGTTCGGGCTGATTTTGGCAGGTAGCTGGCTGACTAATAAGATTGCGCTGTTGTTGGCGCGCTGGTCGAATAATGCTTCGGCGTTGATTGCTGGCAAGCGTACGGCGGTGCACTCGCAAACAGTTTTTCGCAGTGTTAGCGGCGTGGTGTTGGCGCTGTTTGCTGGCAGTTTTTACTTGACGGCGACCAGCGGTATTGAGGGCTTGAACGCTCAAACAGTTAAGGATAATGGCTATTCGCAGCTGAAGGCTGGAACAGCAATGATATCTAGCCATTCGCTGCCTGATGACATGGCGCAAAAGCTAGCTCAACAGCCGTATATTAGCTCGGTGGCAGTGATTTATCCGCAGGAAAAGGGTAGTGCTATTCGCTGCCGCGATTTGGCGAACTATACTGAGCATGTTTGTCCGAGTGATGCTAGTCCAGATCAATTCGCGCTGCTGAACTTTGAAGAGCCGGTTGTTAAAAACGTTAAGCTGGTTGATAAACAAATCGCTACTGACGGCGGCAAAGAATATTTGGTAACGGTCAAGCACGAAAACGACATTGATAAATTGCGAACATTGGTAGCGACCAATGCCAATAAGTACGATTTTAACTTCGTAATTAGCGGAAGATGGGCCAAACAGCCGCATATCAATCCGTCAATTCGCGAGTTAGCTGATTTGGCTTATGTTGGTATCGGCGTGACGCTATTTGTAGCGGTAGCGAGCCTGATCGTCTCGACGATTGGCGGGCTGATGGAGCGTCGTCGCTCGCTATACACTTTGCGGCTGGGCGGTATGCGTCTCATTCAACTGAAACGCTTGATGATGGTTGAGTCGGTGGCGCCGCTGCTAATGACTTCGGTGCTATCTTGCGGTATTGGTGTTTGGACGGGCGCGGTATTTACGAAAATGTTCTCGACGACGCTGAAGCCGGTGTTAACACCAACCTACTTTGCCATCGTTGGTCTTGGGCTACTGACGGCCATCATCGGTATCTACTTGATTTTGCCGATGGTCGACAAGCTGACGCGGGCGGAGGCTAACCAAACTGAGTAGTGCGCCTCGGTCCGAGGGCTGTCTACCGAAAAGCGTTCCAGTTGGTGGCTGGGACGCTTTTCATGCTATGAGTGCAACTTTGAATGGTTACAACCCACACGGAAGTAGGTATCCGTGATTAGGAATGAAGGGATTAGTTAGTGAAACGTCACGCGGTCATTAGCGACACTGACGGTCACCGTCATGCCGTCATGAATTCGCCCGTCGATCAGCTCCAGTGCCAACGGGTCAAGCACTCGCTTTTGCACCAAGCGCTTGAGTGGTCGGGCGCCAAAGGCCGGGTCGTAGCCATCGCGGGCCAACATGTCGCGGATGCTGTCGTCAAACTCCAGGGTGATGTCGCGGCTGTCTTTGACTTGGCGGGCGACGCGTCTCAGCTGGACATCGACAATTGCCCGCATGGCCTCTGGTCGAATGCGGTCAAAAATAACGATATCATCAATGCGGTTGAGGAATTCCGGACGGAAGTGCTGCCTGAGCACCTCAAGCATTTGATTATCCAGTGCCGACAAATCATCGCCAGAAAAGTCCATAATCGCCTGCGAGCCGACATTGCTGGTCATGATGATGACCGTGTTAGAAAAATCGACTGTTCGCCCCTGGCCATCGGTCAGGCGGCCGTCATCCAGCACCTGGAGGAGCACGTTGAAGACGTCGCCATGAGCCTTCTCGATTTCGTCAAACAACACCACACTGTAGGGGCGGCGGCGCACTGCTTCGGTCAGTTGCCCGCCTTGGTCGTAGCCCACGTAACCTGGCGGCGAGCCAATCAGGCGGGCCACGGCGTGCCGCTCCATATATTCACTCATATCGATGCGAATCATGGCATGCTCGTCGTCAAATAATTCGCGGCACAGGCTGCGGGCTACCTCTGTTTTACCTACACCGGTGGGGCCGAGGAAGAGGAAGGAACCGATTGGCCGGTTGGTATCACTGAGGCCAGCACGCGAACGGCGAATGGCACTGGCCACGGCGGCGATGGCCTTGTCTTGACCAATTACTTGCGTGCTAATATGTTCCTCTAATTTGGCTAGTTTGCTGGATTCGGTCTCAATCAGCCGCTCCACCGGAATACCCGTCCAGCGCGCCACCACGCTGGCGATGTCGTCAGGGGTAACTTCTTCACGCAGCAGGCGGTCGGCCGGCGGAATAGCCGCCAGTTCTTGGCGGGCGGCAGCCAGCTTTTTCTCCAGCTCTGGCAGGTCGCCGTATTTGATGCGGCTGGCAGTTGCCAGGTCGGCGTCGCGCTCGGCGATTTCCAGTTGCGAGCGCAGACTATCCATTTTTTCGGTAGCGGTATTGACGGTCTGCAGGATGTCCTTTTCGTGCTGCCATTTGCTGTCAATCACTTCGGCTTGAGCCCGAAGGTCAGCGATTTGTTGATTAATCTCCTCTTTTCGAGCCTTGGCGTGGTCGGATTTATCTTTTTTCAGCGCGGCTTCTTCAATCTCCAGCTGCAAGCGGCGGTTATTCAGCCGATCAAGAGCAATCGGCACACTCTCCAGCTGCATTTTCAGGGCGCTGGTTGCTTCATCCAGGAGGTCAACGGCCTTGTCAGGCAAAAAGCGATCAGGTAGATAGCGGGTGGACAGTCGCGCCGCCGCCACGATGGCATCGTCAGAAATTTTGACGCCGTGATGGACTTCGTACTTTTCCTTCAAACCGCGCAAAATCGCCACGGTGTCGTCAAAACTCGGCTCGCCGACATAGACTGGCTGAAAGCGTCGTTCTAGGGCTGCGTCTTTTTCGACATGCTGGCGATATTCCGCCAGGGTTGTCGCGCCGATCATGTGTAGTTTGCCGCGTGCCAGAGCAGGTTTGAGCATATTGCCGGCGTCCATGCTGCCTTCGGTTTTGCCGGCGCCGACCATGGTGTGAATTTCATCAACGAACAAAATAATTTCGCCGGCGGCTTCTTCAACCTCTTTCAAAATTGCTTTGAGGCGCTCTTCAAATTGACCGCGAAAGCTCGCTCCAGCCAGTAAACTGGAAATTTCCAAGGAAATCAGCCGCTTGTCTTTCAGCGACGCCGGTACGTCGCCTTTGACGATGCGCTGCGCCAAGGCCTCGACGATGGCGGTTTTACCGACGCCCGGCTCGCCGATCAGCACCGGGTTATTCTTGGTGCGCCGGCTCAAGATTTGCATAGTGCGGCGAATTTCTTCGTCGCGGCCGATGACCGGATCCAGTTTATGTTCCCTGGCGAGCGCCGTGATATCGGTGCCGAATTTCTCCAGCGGCTGCTGTAATTCTTCTTGCATAGTTGGTGGCATAGGTCCTCCTTTGATTTTTTGGGCTTTTCTAAGTCCGTATTTATGTGCGCCGCGGCGAGAGACAGAGCGGGGATAATTGATATGATTATCATAGCAAATTAGCACTCTCAGTGCAAGAGTGCTGTCCTAACTCACCACATCGCGTACAAATACATTCCTTTGTGAAATAGTTATGCC
>ERZ773022.1641-NODE-1641-length-14583-cov-6.190047_pt1 | contig 14583 bp, 15 predicted proteins | sample MGYA00580839_ERZ773022 | MGnify/ENA primary metagenome ERZ773022 (study PRJEB29015, sample SAMEA2738020) | human oral metagenome | biome: human oral; feature: human-associated habitat; material: dental | place: China | collected 2044 ... | reverse complement strand
CTGCATTTACATTGTCACTTGCTTCAATAACACCATCACTATAATCGATAGCCAATTTGCCTAATTCCAAATAATCAAATTTGTCGTTGTAGCCTTTCATGAATTTGATTTTGGCCTCCTTGTAAACAACACTCGATTTGAATTTCTTTCCGAAATCGCTCTTGGGTTGTTCGCTGAAGAGCGAGGTTACCACTTTTGCATGTGCAAAGGTTGGTTCCTCACGATAGGCTGTTTTAAGATAGAATGGAATGACGGCGCTCATCCATCCTTGGCAATGAATAATATCTGGCGTCCAACGCAATTTCTTCACCGTCTCGAGCACGCCGCGTGCAAAGAAAATTGCACGCTCGCCATTGTCTTCATATTCGTCTCCGTGCTCGTCTACAGTCATTTGGCGGTGGGTGAAATAATCATCATTATCAATGAAATAAACTTGTATGCGCGATTGCGGAATCGACGCCACCTTAATAATCAGCGTATGATCGGTGTCGTCGATGATGATGTTGTTGACCTCTCCAATTTGCAGCGTCAGCTTGCACATCGGTCAGCGGATGTTGGCAGGAAGAAGGCGGATTCGATGGCGAGGGCGCTTGCCGCGCTCAATCCTGAGATGCGCGTTAACGTCTATCGGGAGAGACTTTCTGAGGACAATGCCGAGGATATTCTCTGTGACCGCAGCTATGATTTTGTTCTCGACTGCACAGACAATTTCCCTGCGAAGTTTCTCATCAATGACGCCTGTGTGCGTCTGCATAAGCCTTTTTCTCATGCGGGAATCACGGGATTCAGCGGGCAGATCATGACTGTCCTGCCGGGAGAAAGCCCGTGCTATCGCTGTATTTTTGAGGATGTACCTGAAGAGGGAACAGTGCCGACGAGCCGCGAAATTGGCGTTTTGGGCGCAGCAGTAGGCGTCATGGGATCCTTGCAGGCAGTCGAGGCTGTCAAGTATATTCTAGGCATCGGGGATCTTCTTGTCGGGCGATTGCTGATTTACGACGCGCTGACGATGAAGTTTCGTGAGGTGGAATTGCCGAAGCGGAATGAATCGTGCACGGCATGCAGGAACGTTTGATTGTGAAGCGATGAAGGAAAATATCGCAAGGCAGAGCGAGGCGGCGAATGTACATGGCGATGTGCATTCGCCGCCTCGCGCTCTTCCCTTCGGGCTTGACCTCTTGGATTTTCATAGCAAGCTACACGCACAAACGTCCACTTTGTGGACATTGTGCGCAGCCCTTACATGAAAAGGCCAATCGTTCTGCGCCCTTCGGGCTTGACCTCTTGGATTTTCATAGTAGAATAAGGAGTGACTTGTAAATCAAAGGAAAAGAGGCTTTAGCATGAAGAAAATCATATTGACAGGCGACCGGCCTACGGGGCGGCTTCATCTCGGACATTACGTTGGCTCGCTCAAGCGGCGCGTTGAACTGCAGAATTCGGGCGAGTACGATGAAATATACATCATGATCGCCGATGCACAGGCACTGACCGACAATATGGACAATCCCGAGAAGATTCGCCAGAACATCATCGAGGTCGCACTCGACTACATGTCGTGCGGACTCGATCCGGCAAAGGCCGTGATGTTCGTGCAGTCCGAGGTGCCGCAGCTCTTCGAGATGACGGCTTACTATATGAATCTCGTGACGGTTTCGCGCCTGCAGCGCAATCCGACGGTCAAGGCGGAGATTCAGATGCGCAACTTTGAGACGAGCATCCCCGTGGGATTCTTCACCTATCCGATCAGCCAGGCGGCGGACATCACGGCGTTTCAGGCGACGACCGTCCCCGTGGGCGAGGATCAGGAGCCGATGTTGGAGCAGACGCGCGAAATCGTGCGCAAGTTCAACGAGGTCTACGGCGAGACGCTCGTCGAGCCGCAGAGCCTGCTCGCCTCGCAGAAGGCGGCGATGCGTCTTCCCGGCACGGACGGCAAGGCGAAGATGTCGAAATCCCTTGGCAACGGCATCTACATCTCCGATTCGGCGGCGGAGGTGAAGAAGAAGGTCATGTCGATGTACACCGACCCCGACCATATCCGCGTCGAAGATCCCGGCAAGATCGAGGGCAATACGGTCTTCACCTATCTCGATGTCTTCTCGCGTCCCGAGCATTTCGAGAAGTTCCTGCCCGAGTACGAGAATCTCGACGCCTTGAAGGTGCACTACAGCCGCGGCGGCCTCGGCGACGTCAAGGTCAAGAAGTTCCTCATCGCGGTATTGGAAGATGAGCTGGCGCCGATCCGCGCACGCCGCAAGGAGCTTGAAAAAGACATCCGCGCTGTCTACGCCGTGCTCGCCGAAGGCAGCGAAAAGGCGCGTAAAAAAGCCGTCGCAACGCTCGAAGCGATGAAGGCGGCGATGAAGATCAACTATTTCCAAGACGAGGAATTGATCGCTGAGCAGGTAAAGCGGTTTACAAGCGAGGCGTAGGGGCTGCTTGATGATCCATCACGTTTGCAATCTGGATAAATCTCTGTTTTCTCTCGTTGAGGCGAATATACAGTCAGATGAAGTGGTATTTACTGAAGAGCGGATGACACATGTTCGGATTCAGCATGGGGATGATTTCCTCCTATTCAAGGAACGCTTGGCAGAAGCGATTATGAATCCAGACTATATATTGGTATCTGCTTTTCCGCATACGGCAATGATTTTGAAGGAATTTCATAGCGATGGAAAGCATTTGAATCTCATTTTGCGATTAGCCGTGGTGAGCGATAATTCGAAGAGGAAGAACTCGATTATTACTTATCATGTATTAAGTGGAAAGAAATGGGAGAAATATTTGCGAAATAAAAAAATCCTTTACAGAAAGGAGAGTATCATATAAGATAAAGGCAGAGAAGAAAACATCTGAGGTGGTAAATTTCGTGTCGACCACACGCCGATGGCATGACAGGGGAAACCCGAGAGATGCAGGGGCATGGCACGCCTGCCGGATGTTTTCTTGGCTCGGTTGCCGCTCAGAAATGGGCGGCTTTTGTTTTAGGAAATTTCTTCTTGCGCAGTGACAACATATATGCTATCCTATAGAGCATAACTTCAAATTGCAAATGCGTTGCAGAGGAATAGTAGGCGTCGTGGAATGGATAGAGAGCCGCTGGCTGGTGGAAAGCGGAGAGGAAGCGCCGTCGAACTCGCCTTGAAGCAGCTCGCTGAAACCGACATGGAGTAGGCGGAGCCGGTGCCTGACCGTTAGAGCAGGAGGATATGATGGTATCCGTTAAAGTGCGCGCTTCGGCGCGAAATTGAGTGGTAACACGTAAGCATTGCCTTTCGTCTCTTTGGGGATGAAAGGCTTTTTTTATGAAGAGGCATGTAGGAGGCGTTATTTATGAAGAATTTCACAAAGTACGAGAAGCAGTATTTTCTGCCGCCTGAAATAGATTTGAGCTGGCTCAAGAAGGAGCATCCGACGAAGGCACCGACGTGGTGCAGCGTCGATCTGCGCGACGGCAATCAGGCGCTGATCATCCCGATGAGTTTGGAGGAGAAGCTGGAATTTTACAAGATGCTCGTGAAGATCGGCTTCAAGGAGATCGAGGTGGGATTTCCTGCCGCATCCGATACGGAGTTCGCATTCCTGCGCCGCCTCGTAGAGGACAATCTGATCCCCGACGACGTGACGGTGCAGGTTTTGACGCAGGCGCGCGAGCATATCATCAAGAAGACGTTCGAATCGCTTGATGGCGTGAAGAATGCCATCGTCCACGTCTACAATTCGACGTCGGTGCCGCAGCGCGAGCAGGTGTTTCACAAGTCAAAAGAAGAGATCAAGAAGATTGCCGTCGAGGGAGCGAACCTCCTCGCGGAGCTTACGGCGAAGGCAGGCGCTGACTACCGCTTCGAGTATTCGCCCGAGAGCTTCACGGGCACGGAGCCGGAGTATGCTCTTGAGGTCTGCAATGCCGTGCTCGACGTCTGGCAGCCGAAGCCGGAGCGCCCTGCAATCATCAACATCCCCGTGACCGTGCAGCTTTCGATGCCGCATGTCTATGGCATGCAGGTCGCCTATATTTCGCAGAATCTCAAGTACCGCGACGCCGTCCGACTGTCCCTGCATCCGCACAACGACCGCGGCTGCGGCGTGGCGGATTCGGAACTGGGCATCTTGGCGGGCGCGGAGCGCATCGAGGGCACGCTTTTCGGCAACGGTGAGCGCACGGGCAACGTGGACATCGTGACGCTTGCCATGAACCTCTTCGCGCTCGGCGTCGATCCCGAGCTGGACTTTTCCAACATGCCCGAGCTTGTCGAGCTTTACGAGCGCGTGACGCGCATGAGCGTCCACGCGCGTCAGCCGTATGCGGGCGAGCTGGTTTTCGCCGCTTTCTCCGGCTCGCATCAGGACGCGATCGCCAAGGGCATGAAGTGGCGCGAGGAGAAGCAGCCGAAGTTCTGGAATGTGCCGTACCTTTATATCGATCCGAAAGATGTCGGGCGCGAGTACGACGGCGACGTCATCCGCATCAACAGCCAGTCGGGCAAGGGCGGCGTCGGCTATCTCTTGGAGCAGAAATTCGGGCTTGATTTGCCGAAGAAGATGCGCGAAGACCTCAGCTACTTCGTCAAGGGCGTTTCCGATCGCGGACACAAGGAGCTTCTGCCCGAAGAGGTGCATGAGCTTTTCCAGAAGGAGTACGTCAATGTCGATGCGCCTGTGCGACTCGTGGATTTCCTGCTGCGCAAGGCGCCGGACGGCATACGCGCGGGCGAGGTGCACATGGAAATCGAGGGCAAGCCCGTGACGTATCAGGCGCGCGGCAACGGCCGCCTCGATGCCATCAGCAACGCTTTGCAGGAAAATCTTGGCATTTCCTATAAAAATCTGACGTACAGCGAGCACGCGCTTGAAATCGGCTCAACTTCGCGCGCTATGGCGTACATCGGCATTACGGCGGAGAACGGCAAGGTCACATGGGGGGCAGGAATGGATACGGACATCATCACGGCATCGGCGATGGCGCTCGTCAGCGCCATCAATCGCATGAAAGCGGGCAAATGAGGACGCTGACGACCATCGTCCTCACAAGTATCGTGACGACACTTTTGCTCGCGGCGCTCTCTGCAGGCGCTTTTGTCTATGTTGTCGACGGCTACTTCGTCGACCTCGCCTTGGAGCGCGGCAGCGGCGGCGATCCGTTGGCGCCGCCCGTCATCGCCGCGAGTCTTTCCGACCCCAATGTCCATCTGCCGGAGAAGCCTGAGGCGAAGAGCGAGGATTGGACGCTTCGCTCCTTCGACGGACTGCGGCTTGCGGCGACACACTTTTCGCCCGCTGCACCGAGTCATCGCTGGGTCGTGCTGCTGCACGGCTACGGGCGCAGTCAGGCAGATGCGTGGGATTATGCCGAAGCGTACATCGAGCACGGCTATCATGTCCTGACGCCGGATTTGCGCGCTTCGGGCAAGAGCGAGGGCAAATATGTGACGATGGGGACGTTTGAAAGCCGTGATGTTGCTGCATGGATTTCGCGCATCGCCGAGGTTGACCCTGCGGCGCGTGTCGTGCTGCACGGCGTTTCCATGGGAGGGGCGACGGCACTTCTCACGGCAGGGAGGGACGATGTGCCGCAGAATCTTGTCGCCGTTATCGAGGACTCGGGCTATACGAGCGCCGAGGACATGTTCGTGCGAAAGATGGAGAGCTTCAACCTGCCGGCATCCGTCATCATGCGCGGCATGGATTACATGAGCCGCAAGAAGACGGGTGCTGCGCTCTCTGACGCCTCGGCGCTCGACGCCGTGCGCCGCATGAAGGCGCCGACGCTCTTCATCCACGGCACGTCCGACCTGCTCGTACCTTACAGCATGATGCAGGAGTTGGTGGCGGCGTCGAGCGCGCCGCAGAAGGAAGTGCTGACGGTCGAGGGCGCGTGGCATGCGGCGGCGAAGGCGAAGGATCCGGAGAATTACTACCGCCATGTATTCGCCTTTGCCGATCGCTGGACGAACTGAGGCTTGGACGGAGGGCGCTGCTCAAGTCTTTCGGGTTTGCGAGTGTTTTGCTGTTGGCGCGGTTTTTGCTGTAGGAAGGGATGAGTTTATGCGGGCAGTCGTGACGAGGGTGAAGGAGGCCGCCGTCTCCATTGACGGCGCAGTGACGGGCGAGATCGGACAGGGCTTTCTCGTCCTTCTGGGCGTGGGACCGGCGGATGGGGAAGAAGAGGCGAAGCGCCTCGCAGAGAAAATCTGTCGTACGCGCGTCTTTTCCGACGCGGCAGGCAAGATGAATCTCGCGCTCGAAGATGTCGGCGGCGCGCTCCTCGTCGTGTCGCAGTTCACGCTCTACGCCGATCTTTCGAGCCGCCGCCCGGGCTTTTCCAAGGCCGCGAAGCCCGCGATTGCCGAGCCGCTCTACGAGAGTTTCATGGCGCATTGCCGCGCTCTGGGCTTTCGCGTCGAGCACGGCAGTTTCGGCGCAGATATGCAGGTCACATCGGTCAATGACGGGCCTGTGACGCTGCTTTTTGATACGGAGTGAGAGAATCCCCGCCCAAATTGGATTGCTCACTGCTAAGCGGACAAGAAAATAAGCCAATGTCGTAGAATTACGCTGATTTATGCAGTCTTGCTCCATATTTCGTATGGAGCAAGACTGCTTTTCTGTTGTATGCGCTTATGGTTATAAAGGTGCACATATTGATCTGCAGGCGGGGTATTTTTATTGCGAAGAAGGGGATTTCGTCCAATAGTGTGCTATAATACAGAAAGATATAAGAATCAGGACAGGAGGACGATTCCTTGAAAAAAACTTTGGAGGATGCCGTTGTCGTTTTGAACCGCGCCATATTGCCCGACGTCTGGCAGATGGAGCTTCTCTCGCCGAAGATTGCAGCGGGAGCAGAGCCGGGGCAGTTCGTCATGGTGAAGAAGCCAAAGAGCGCGCATCTTCTGCGCCGTCCGTTCGGCGTGGCGGACATCGACGACGAGAAGGGGACGATCACGCTCTTTTACCGCATCTTGGGCGAGGGGACGGCGGAGCTTTCCACGCTGCGGCCGGGTGAAACTCTGAGCGTCGAGGGCGCACTGGGCACGGGCTTTACGCTCACGGACGAGCCTGCGCTTCTCGTCGGCGGCGGCTTGGGACTAGCACCGCTTCTTTTGCTTGCGCATCGTCTGCATGAAAAGCCCGTCGTCATCGTCGCCGCCCGCACGGAGGCGGAGACGTTCTGGACGCGCTTCTTCACGCCGCATGCGAAGGCGGTCTACATCGCGACGGACGATGGCTCAAGCGGCTTCCACGGCTATCCGCTTCACTTGATGCCGCTCGTCCTCTGCGAGAATGAAGTGCATGCTGTCAAGGTCTGCGGCCCTGACCCGATGATGGACGGCATCGCGCGTCTGGCGCGGAGCGCGGGGCTTTCCTGCGAGGTATCGTTGGAAAAGCGCATGGCGTGCGGCTTCGGCGTCTGTCTGGGCTGCACCTTCGAGGGAAAGGCGACGGGCAGGAGGCGCAAAGTTTGCACGGAAGGGCCGGTCTTTGCTGCGGAGGAGGTTTTTGAATGAACAGGGAAAGGCTTGCCGTCGAGATCGCGGGCATCCGCATGGCGACGCCGATCATGGGCGCGTCGGGCACATTCGGCTTTGGCATGGAGTATGAAGATTTTCTCGATCTCGCGGACGTCGGTGCCGTCGTCTCGAAGGGCATCACGCCGAAGCCGCGTGCGGGAAACGGCGGCGTGCGCATCGCCGAGACGCCCGCCGGCATGCTCAATTCCATCGGTTTGGAGAATCCCGGCATCGAGGCGTTCTGCCGTGACATCCTGCCCGAGGCGGCAAAACTGCCGACGGCGTTCATCGTCAACATCAGCGCGGGCACGGCGGAGGAATACGGCGAGATGGCGCAAATGCTCGACGTCGAGGGAGTCGCGGGCATCGAGGTCAATATCTCATGCCCGAACGTCAAGGAAGGCGGCATCGTCTTCGGCACTGACCCCAAGCAGGCGGCGCGTGTGACGCAGGAGGTCAAAAAGCATACGAAGAAGCCCGTCATCGTAAAACTTTCGCCGAACGTCACCGACATCACGCAGATGGCGCGTGCCGTTGAGGAGGCAGGCGCCGACGCCGTATCGCTCATCAACACGCTGACGGGCATGGCGATCGATGTCGAAAAGCGTCAGCCGCTCCTCGGCAACATCACGGGCGGCCTTTCCGGCCCTGCCGTCAAGCCCATCGCCCTGCGCATGGTCTATCAGGCGGCGCAGGCGGTTTCGATTCCCGTCATCGGCATGGGCGGCATACAGACAGGCGAGGATGTGGCAGCGTTCCTTCTAGTCGGTGCGAGCGCCGTCGAGATCGGCGCGGAGAACTTCGCGAATCCGCGTGCCGTCGTCGAGGCGGCCGAAGGACTCGATGCGTATTTGGAGCGCCAGGGCATTGAGCATGTGCGGGATTTGATAGGAGCGTTGGAACTTTGAGGTCAGGGAAAGGGCGCAGGATGCGTTTCGCCGTCCTCTTTGCGCTGTTCTTCCTGCTCACGCTCTCTGCCGGCTGCGGCGAAAGGAGCGCCGTCTACCGTGAGCCGCCGCATCATCCCGAGTTCGTCGAGGGAGCGAAGTTCTCGGAGAATCCTGCGAAGTTCAAGGGCAAGGAAGTGCAGTTTGTCGCGCGTGTCGTCGATATCGACGGCGCGGCGATGCAGGCGGAGATGCACGAGGGCGGACCGCGCCTCCTCGTCGAGGGCAAGGGCGTCAGCGCCGCCGAGCCGCGCCCGTCGCGCGGCGACTATGTGCGGCTCTATGGCAAGGTGGCGGAAGACGACAGGGCGGGCTACGTCGCCGTCATCGACTCCTACAAGGTCACGGTGCCGCGCTGGAGCGAACTCATGCGCACGTCGAGGAGTCTTAGAAGCGACGATGGTCATGTCGAGGTGCAGATTCTCTCGGCCGTGGCATCGCGCAATTCGCTCGAAGTCAAGGAGGGAAATATCTCCCTGATGCCCGAGAGCGCGGCGACGAGGCTTTCGGACATCGCTTTCATCGGCATGACGCTGAAGATTCGCGGCGAGATCGACGACGACGGCGAGGGCGACTTCGACTACCTTGAGCGCAGCGGTCAAAGGATGCGCTCGGGCTTCACGCTCGACTTGGACGGCGATGGCACGGCAACCTTCAAGACGGAGGCGCTTTCCGTGCCAATGGAGTACAAGGAAGCCTTGAAGGCGGTCGGCGCGTCGGGCGACGGCAGTGTCGCCCTGCCCGAAGGAAAGACGTACCGTCTGCGCTATCGCTGACGTTGGCACTGACAGAAATCCCCTGCGCTGCATCGCGCAAGGGCAGTAGATAATCTACGGTTTTTGGAAAGGAAGCAAGGCATGGAAGGCATGGACGAAAAGAGCAGAGAGGAACTTCTCGAAGAATATGCGCGGCTGATCGTGCGCATGGGCGTCAATCTGCAGGAGGATCAGCCGCTTGTCATCAATGCGCCGCTCGCGTGCGCCGACTTCGCGCGCCGCGTTGCGGGCGCGGCGTACGATGCGGGTGCGCACGATGTGACGGTCGCGTGGAACGACGAACGGCTCGCGCGTCTGCGCTACGACAAGGCGAAGAAGAGCGTCTTCACGGAGTTTCCCGAATGGCGTCGCCGCCTTTACGAGGACAGTGCGGCAGAGGGGGCAGCCTTCGTCACGATTCATGCTTCCGACCCGGAGATCTTCAGCGGCGTCGAGCCGGAGAGGCTGACGCTCGCGCAGCAGGCGGCGGGCGCGGCGCTCCTCGAATACCGCCAACGCTTGATGAGCAACAAGAACGCTTGGTGCGTCGTCTCAATTCCGACGGAAAGCTGGGCGAGAAAGGTCTTTCCCGAGGATGCGCCTGACGCTGCCGTTGAAAATCTCTGGCAGGCGATCTTCGCTGCCGTGCGCCTTGCGCCGGGCGAGGATGCGGCTGTGCGCTGGCAGAAGCACATCGAATTTTTGGCGCGTGCGGCGAAGTTCATGAACGACCATGCTTTCTCGCGCTTGGAGTACAAGAACGGTCTCGGCACGAACCTCTCCATCGAACTGCCCGAGGGGCATATATGGATGGGCGGTGCGGAAAAGACACAGGACGGCGTGACCTTCGTTGCCAATATGCCGACGGAGGAAATCTATACGCTGCCCAAGCGTGACGGCGTAAACGGCACGGTCAAAGCGACACGCCCCCTGAACGTCAACGGCAATCTCGTCGAGGGATTTTCGCTGACCTTCAAAGATGGTAAGGTCGTCGACTACAAGGCGGAGCGCGGTGCAGAAGTTCTCAAGGAGCTTTTCTCGACCGACGAAGGTGCGAGCTATCTCGGTGAAGTCGCGCTCGTACCCTACGATTCGCCGATCTCGAAGAGCGGCGTGCTCTTCTTCAATACACTTTTCGACGAGAATGCCGCGTGCCACCTTGCCTTCGGCAAAGCCTACCCAACGTGCATCGAGGGCGGCGAGGCGATGACCAGCGTCGAGCTTCTGCAGCGCGGCGTCAACGATTCGCTCGTGCACGAGGACTTCATGGTAGGCTCAAGAGATCTCGCCATCGACGGCATCGAGGCGGACGGCACGCGCGTCCCTGTGTTCCGCGAGGGAAACTTCGCTTTCGTTTGAAGGCGGCGAACTTCAAGTGCGTCGTATCAATAGAAAAAGCCCGGATTTTCCGGGCTTTTGTTCATCATCGTTGGTGCGGACGAGAGGGTTCGAACCTCCATGCCTTGCGGCACTGGATCCTAAGTCCAGCGCGTCTGCCAGTTCCGCCACGTCCGCATTGTACATTTGACGGTTCTTATTCTAGCATGACGGCAGAGGACTGTCAAACGATGGAAGATGTATGACGCCTTTCGGGTACAGGGAATGCAGGAGGGGGCGTGCAGGTTTGAGGAAGGATGAGGCGTATGAATGAGGGGAGAAAGATGGACGAAGCGCTTTTCAAAAAAGTGGAGCGGTATATCGAAAAGCATTATGTGAAGCCGCGAGATCCTTCTGCGATGCGGTTTTTGGGGCGTATAACCGCCGGCAGCATGCCTCGCAGTTTCTCGCATGTGCCTTCGTCTGCCGGCAGGCGCCCGCTGAAGAACCTGCTCGATGCCGTGCTGCAGTTGGCGGAAAAGAGCTTTGCCGAGAGGCTCATGCTGCTCATCAAGAAGAGCGGTGCGAAGGCGGCGGATGTCTACGGCAAGGCGGGAATCACGAAGCAGCATTTTTCCAAGATCAAGAATCATGCGGATTATCAGCCGTCGAAGGAAACGGCGCTCGCCTTCGCCATCGTCCTGCATCTGTCGCTTGCCGAGGCTGAAGATCTCATCGGCAGGGCGGGGTTCAAACTTTCCGAAAGCAGCAAGCGCGATCTGCTCGTCCGGTTCTTCATCGAGGAAAAGATTTATGATGTCGATATCATCAATGAACAACTCTATGCGCGGGGCTTCTTGCCGCTGACGAATCGCCGTCGTATGAAGGATTGAAAGATGTATGCACGGATGCACGCTTCGCGGACACCATGCGCCGAATTCTCCCCCAAAGAGCCGTGTGGCTCTTTGGGGGAGAATTTTTCGTATGGTCGCCTGTCAGGCGACCATACTTCCAGCAGCTTGTCATATAATATGCCTAGAGAATCGCTGATAAATTCAGCGCTTCCCTAAAGCCGATGATTGCTAGATGCAAATGGAAAGGATGGTCAATATGAGCTGGTGGAAAAATTGCTTCTTGGTGGCAACGGGCGTCGTTGCCGGAGCGCTGCTCTATGAAACGGTGATGAACGACGAGGACGACGCTCCAGAGGATGCAGCCGACGACGGAGAGGAAGCCGAGCCAGACGGCATGGATCTTCTCGTCGCGAAGGTGCGCCGCGAGGCGACGCTTGCCATGGCGCAGTGCGAAAACGATGAAGAGCGCGAAGCCGTCTACGCCCAAGTGAAGTCGTCTGTGCAGGAGATACAGGACACTTTGGCGAAGAAAGGGGAAGTGCTGATTGAGCAGTTGAAGGAGGAAGCTGAGCAGCAAGGGGAAGCGGCAGACGACGGCGTCGAGAGGCACGTCCAAGACATCAAGGCTGCCATGCAGCAAGTCAGGGAATCTCTGGAAGACACGCTGGAGTCGCTGAAGCCTGCTGCTCCTGAGCCTGCTTTGTGATGGGATAATACGGTGTCAAAACGCGGGCACGGAGAATGCTCGCGTTTATTTATTGTTGAAATTGGCAGGAGAAATATAAAACTTTATAGAATATTCCATATATGGAAGAATGAATGCGAAATCGTCTTGCCGGAGGTGCAGTTCTGCTTAGGAGGCTGAAGCCATGCCGATGTTCAAGAAGTCGATGCTTGTTCTCCTGGCCGTCGTCGCCCTTGCGGCGGGCGGTGCGTTCTATGCGGGGATTCATGGGCAGGAGGAAGTTGTCGAGCTGGATGCGGGCACGGCGCCTGTGCAAGAAGCACAGGCGAAAGAGATCGTCGTCTATGTCGCGGGCGCGGTCAACCGTCCGGGCGTCGTGCAGCTCGCCGAGGGGGCACGCGCGAAAGATGCAGTCGATGCCTGCGGCGGCTTCCTGCCGACGGCGGATACGAACGGCGTGAACCTCGCGCAGAAGCTCAAGGACGGCATGCAGGTCACGGTGCCGGAGAAGTCTCCGCAAGGCACGGCGGCGCAGGGTGTGGCGGGAGGCGCACAGACGGGGGCGGCGAAGCCCCTGCCCGAAGGCATGGTGAACATCAATACGGCGGACGAAAAGGAGCTGGACAAGCTGCCAGGCATCGGTCCCGCCATGGCAAAGCGCATCATCGAGTACCGCACGGAAAACGGTGCATTCCAATCGCCCGAGGAGATCAAGCGCGTCAAGGGCATCGGTGATGCGAAGTATGAGAAGATGAAGGACAAGATTGCATTGTGAGGGGAGAAGCAGCGATCATGAGAGGGCGGACATTTAAGATGGGACGAGGCAGATATGAATAAACAGACGAAATATGCGATACTGCTTGCTGTTTTTATTGGCGTTCTTATAGGGGCGGGAGTGGCTTATTTTGCATCGCATGTGGGAAGAGATGCGATGTCGTCTGATGTCCGTGAAGAACCCGCTAATGTCAAAACGCATGAAGAAAAGACGGAAAAGAAAGTTGAGAACATTTACAATATCGGGATCACTGAAGAGGAATTTCGCCAAAGATTTAATAAAATTGCGGACGAATATGAATTGGATTTACGGTTAACCAAAAGACATATTTATGAAGGGACTCATGCGAACGTTTATGAAGCTCCTTTAAATATAAGTTCTTCATTAACTGTATCTTATGAACCGAACACAGGACTCGTACGAGGCGTTCTCTTATCAGGAACGACTGCAACTGCGATTGAGGCAGTCCATTTCCTTTCTGCGCTTTCAGATATTACGGCAACGCTAAACCCGGATTTGCCTGATGCTGGAGCAAGAGAATTGTTACCTAAACTAGGGATATTTGATGGAAAACATACAAATTATAGAAATGTAAACAAAGCGACCTCTCGGAATAATATTTACTACAAACTGCAAGGAAATGGAGAGGGAAAGGTGATGTTCTTTGCTGTTGCAAAAGATATTAGCACCGAAGCCAATGCATCACTTGGAAGAGATGCGCCGCATAATATCATCACCGATATTGTGAATTATATGGTTTGGGATTATTCTAATCAGAACTCGTATAATGCAACAATGGATACTATGCCAAACAAGAAAAATAGCCCACAAAGTTCATCTGTAGAAATGTCTCTGGGCGGAATCGCTATTGGCGATACAAAAAACAGGGTTTATTCCATGTTGGGAAGAGAATCAAAGATTTCTTATGAAGGCAGCCATAGCGATCCTCGTTACCAGTATCCGAATATGGAAGTGGTCATGTCTGGAAATATTGTCACAGCATTCGTTTCTAAAAATGCAATGGTCAAAACGGGACGTGGGATTGGAGAGGGAAATAGTGTTCAAGACGTATTGGCGGCCTATGGTAAGGCGGATATGATTATGGAGTATGATGGCTATCTTCTCTATGAATATAAATTCGTCTCTGCGAATGGAAGAAACTGTCTATTGCGCTTTGCGATGAAAAATGGTACAGTTTCGTACATTAGCGGGAGAATTGCAGAGTAAATGGAGTAGCGACAAGGAAGCTGAGAGGCGAGGCTTAGCTATGCGATACGGACAGCAGCAGCTTGTTTTTCTCAACGGTCTTTTCCTTGTGCTTTTGCTCGGCATCTACGGCGAGGATTTGCTGCATGTCTCGCTTGGCGCTCTCGCCTTAGGCATGGCAGGGTTCTTTTTCTTGTCGCTTTTTCTTCTCGTGCGTGAGAGCAGCAGGACGTGGCTGGCGTTCTTGCTGCTCTTTCTTTTTTTCGGCGCGTGGCGCTTCGCTTGGGGCGAGGCTCTGCCTGCCGATGATGTTTCGCATTTAATTGGCCATGAGGCGGCGGTCAAGGGTGTGCTCGTCGAGGCGCCGTATGTGCGGCGGACGGCGCAGGGGACGTTCGTGCGCTATACAGTGGAGGCGAAGCATGTGCGCATCTCCGGTGAGGAGCAGGCGGCGTCGGGAGCACTCTACGTCTCGGAGATGCGCGAAGATGTCGGCGACTTGCCTGAGATCGGCGCAGAAATCACGG
>ERZ773022.1639-NODE-1639-length-14592-cov-3.132490_pt1 | contig 14592 bp, 12 predicted proteins | sample MGYA00580839_ERZ773022 | MGnify/ENA primary metagenome ERZ773022 (study PRJEB29015, sample SAMEA2738020) | human oral metagenome | biome: human oral; feature: human-associated habitat; material: dental | place: China | collected 2044 ... | reverse complement strand
CCCCCGGCGATGCGCCGGATCGCGCTGCGCTCGTCGCTGGAGGCGATCACCATCGGGATCCCGTTGGACATCGTGATCCGCGCCGCGGCCAGCTTGGTGGCCATCCCTCCGCTGGACATCGAGCTGCCCTTCGTCGTCGAGTTGGCCTCCATCGCCTCCGTGATGGTTGCGACCTCGGGGATCAGGCGTGCGTCGGGGTTCCTGCGTGGGTCAGCGTCGTAGAGGCCGTCGATGTCCGACAGGATGATCAGCAGGTTGGCCTCGGAGTTGCAGGCGACCATCGCCGAGAGGCGGTCGTTGTCCCCGAACTTCAGCTCGTCCACCGCGACGGTGTCGTTCTCGTTGACGATGGGGACGACGCCGTAGTCCAGCAGCGCGAAGACCGTGTTGCGGAAGTTCAGGTACCGGCTCGGGTCCGCGAAGCAGTCGCGGGTCAGGAGGATCTGGGCCGCGCTCTTGGAGTACTCCGAGAAGAACTTCTCGTACATCTGCATCAGCAGGCCCTGCCCCACGGCGGCCAGAGCCTGCTTCTCCGGAAGGCTGGACGGGGTCCGCCCCAGCTTTCCGGCCCCGGCTCCCACGGCCCCCGAGCTGACGAGGATCAGCTCGCGTCCCGAGTTGTGCAGGTCGGAGAGCTCCCGGACCAGCCGCTCCATCCTCTCCAGGTTGATCTTTCCCGTGGGGTGGGTGATGGAGCTGGTCCCCACCTTGATAACGATGCGCTTGCAGCTGTGCAGGTTTTCACGTTTCACCTTTCAACACTCCCCGAGCGGGGCCCGGCGGGCCCCCCGTCCGGCCTCGAACGCCGGAATTTCCCTTATTGTATAATGAAAACGCCGGAAAGTTGAAGGATCCCGAGGACGCGGGGGAACGGAACCCCGAACGGATCCTCGAGCGCTGGAAGAAAAGATCCTTCACGACGGAAGATCACGACGAAAGAAGGGGGCCGCATCCCGATGCTTGTACCGTTTGACACGAAGAACTCGGCCTTGCTGATGGTCGATATCCAGGAACACCTGATGCCGCTCGTCTCCGGTAAGGACGCCGTGCTGCGGAACGCGGTGCGCCTGCTGACGGCCGTGAGGGTGCTGGACCTGCCGCTGCTTGTCACCGAGCAGTACCCCAAGGGCATTGGCCCCACCCTGCTTCAGCTGTCCTCGCTCCTCCCGCCGGGGACGCCTTGCATCGAAAAGACGAGTTTCTCCTGCTGCGGGCACGCCGGCTTCGACGAGGCGCTGGACGCGCTGGATCGGCCCGTGACGGTCCTGTTCGGGATAGAGACCCACATCTGCATCCTGTCCACCGTGATGGACCTGATAGAAAGGGGACGGAGCGTCGTCCTCGTCGCCGACGCCTGCGGAAGCCGTGACGCGGCGAATCACGCCCTGGCCGTGGACGCGGCGCGGGCGTGCGGCGCCTTCGTCGTGCCGACGGAGACGGTCGTCTACCGGATGCTGGGGAACTCGAGGGCGCCGGGGTTCAAGGCGCTCCTTCCTCTATTCAAATGAGGCTTGTAAGTGAGGCCTGTGAATGAGGCTCGTGAATGATGCGCGAATGAGGGAGGCGTCGGTATGAAAAGGATATTCGCAGCCCTGCTGCTGCTGCCGTTCCTCGCCCTGAGGGCGGACGGGAGCTATGAGGAGGGGCTGGAGGCCCGTCGGGCCGGGGACTATACGGAGGCCCTGAACCAGTGGATGCTCGCCTCGGACGACCCACGCTGCATGACGGCGATCGCCGTCATGTACGACTACGGCGAGGGGGTTTCCCAGGACGAGGGTCTGGCAGGGGAGTGGTACCGCAGGGCCGAGGCCAAGGGGGACTACCGGGCCATGGCTCAGCTGGCGAACTTCTCCCTCTCCGGGGTGGGCGGGGAGAGGCGGTCGCCCATGGAGTGGCGCGCCAGGCTGGAGGAGGCCAGGGGCAAGGACCCCTATGTGGACTATGTCCTGGCCTTTTTCTACGCCAACGCCCACGGGGGGGAGCGCCGCCTGGACGACGCCCTTGCGCTGCTCGAACCCCTTGTCGGTCAGGGGTTCGAACAGTTCCTTCCCCTCTACCGCGACGTGGAGCAGCGCATAGCGGACCGGAAGGAGGGGGTTCAGGAGGCGAGCGTCCTGGCCCGGGAGATCGCTCAGGGGGAGGCCTCCTTCGACCTGCACTGGAAGGACAGGCGCATCGTCGTCAGCGGCTACGTGAACACCCTGGAGCGTCTGAACGACTATGGCTACGTTCTCAAGTTCGGCCCCTCGTCCCCATCGCTCATCCCCAAGGACAACCTCCTGGCCGTGTTCTATGCCCCGTCCCTGGCGACGCCGCTGGCCGGGCTCGAGCCGGGGAACTATGTCAAGCTGAACGGCGTCTACGTGGGGCGGCTTCCCTTCGCTCTGGAGGCGTGCGCGCTGACGCTCGTCGGCTGCAACCTGCTCCAGACCCTTTCGGGCGATGTCCATTGAGTTGCCCCAGGGTGCGGGTGGATGGAGTCGGCGTTTCCGTCCCGATGGGGTGAGACCGTGTCCCTGACATCCCTCTGTTTCCGGCATCGGGCCGCGTTGCTGATCGCCTTGATTCTTGGCTACCTCTACCTCCGAGGCATCGGCGATCATGGGCTTCTGGATCCCCTTGAGGGGGTCCACGCCTCCATCGGGGCGAACGCCGCCTTTCAGGGGTCCTCCCTGCGGCCCGGCATCGGGAGGACCCCCTACCTCGGAAAGTCCACGGGGTTCTGGTGGCTCGAGGCCCTGTCCCTGCATATCCTGGGGTGGGACGAGTTCTCCGTCCGCTTCTGGCCGGCGCTAGCCGGACTCGGCATGGCAGCCGCGGCAGCCCTGGCAGTCCGGCGGGGCCGGGTTCGCGGGGCGCGTCTGGCGGCCGTGATCTGCGGGACCTCCCTGTTGGGGTTCACCGCCTCCCAACTGGCGGCCCCGCACGCCCTTTACGCCTGTCTCGTCTCGTTCGCCCTGGTGGGGTTCGTCAGGGCGTGGGACGACCGACACTACGCCGTCCTGGCCCATGCCGCCGCGGCATTGGCCTTCATCGTCCACGGCCCGGAGGGCATCCTTCTGCCGTGGCTCTGCCTTTACCTTTACTCGGCCCTGACCGACGACCCCAAGGTGCTGACCCGATCCCTGCTTTACGGGCCGGGCGTCGCGGTCACGGTGTTGCTGGTGCTGAGCTACATGCTCCTGCTGCGCCTGGAGAACCCGATGGCCCTGACACTGATGCTCTGCCGTACGCCCGCAGCCCTGCCCTCCGCCTCCTTCGCCCTGCCGGTCCTGGCGGTGGGGAGCCTTCCCTGGACGGGGTTCCTGCTGCGCGCGGTCGCGGCCTCGTGGCCTCGGAGCGGGGAGGACCTGCTGAACCCGGAGGGCCCGAGGCTCCTCCTGCTCACCGGAGCCGGGGTGTTCCTCCTCTTCGGGGTGTTCATGGGCGACGCTCTGGCCCTCGTCTCCTGCCTCGCGCCCCTGGCGGCGCTGACCGGGGACTGCATCGACGAGTGGCTGGAAAAGGACCGGGTCCGCGTGCTGCAGGGCGCCGTGGCGCTCAACCTGATTTACCTGCTGCTCGCCCTCACCGTCGGGCTGCTCCTGCTCCTCGGGGCCTTTCCCGTCCTCTCGTCCGCGCTGCTCTCCATCGTTCCCTGGGCCGTCTTCCTGGTCCTGTTCGGCGCTGCGAGCTGGTATTACGCCAGGACGCGACAGTCGGCCAAGATGATGCGCAACCTCTCCGCCGCGGCGATGCTGGCGCTCCTTCCCCTGGCCGGGGTCTTCGACCTCCTGGCGGAGAGCACCTCCATGCGGGAGGTGGGGCTGGCTTTGAGAGGGGCAGGGCGCTATGTACTGGCCCAGTACGCCATGAACCGGCCCTCCCTGTTCTTCTACACGCTAAAGGACTCCGTGTCGGTCAACGGCCCGCTGATGCCGGGATTCGCGGAGCAGAAGGTGGAGAACGACACAGCGCTGCACCTCCTCTGGGAGGGAAAAGAACGGGTCTTTCTGTTGATAGGGAGCGAGCAGCCGCTTATTGCCCCCCTGCCGCAGGAGGTCAACGTGCTTTACGACGCGGGAAAGGTGATGGTGCTGAGCAACCGAAAGCCCCCTCTGCACGCCGACGCCCCGCGGCCCGCCTCGTCGGTGGACATCGAGCCGGCGGAGCCGTATTGAGGCCCACGAAGGCCCGAGAATCTCGGCCTCGTCGCACCGGAGAGAGGCCCGGACCGAGCTCCCTCGAGCGTCGGCCCGGGCCTCTCCCGGCAAAGGACCCCGGATGCCGTCTCAGGGGACCGTCGAGATTTCCATCAGGAAAAGCGAGCCGTCCTCTCCGCTCTCGCTGACGGCGAAGCTCCGTGTCGCGCCGTTTTCGTCCACGTAGGAGATCCCGTAATGGGGGATCGTTCCGTAGGACGTCAATCCCACCACCAAAGGACGTTTCGGCGTCAGCTTGTCGAGGGCATACAGCTCTTTGGCCGAAAACGTTATCTTTTCGTCCGAGTCCTCGAGGGTGAGCGCCAGAACCTTGAAGTCCCTTACGTCCTTTCCGGTCGAGAACAGAACCTTGACCTGCGGCTCCGTCGTGTCGGCGATGAACTCGTCATGCTCGGGAAAACCGGCCAGCGCGCCTTCCGCCTCCTGCACGCGCACCGACGGTTCGGCGCCCGCATCCCCGGCCGTCGACGAGGCCGGGGCGGGGACGGCCAGGGCCAGCGCCAGCGCCAGTCCCAAAACGAACGTTCCGGATCTCATGTCATCCTCCTCTTCGAATCGGGAAACTTGGGGCTGTGGAATCACAGCGCCTCGGCCTTGTAGGAGCTGCGGACGAACGGCCCGGAGGCCACCCGCGCGAAGCCGAGCTCCAGGGCCTTGACGCGGTAGAACTCGAACGTCTCGGGGGTGACGTACTCGTACACCGCGATGTGCCGCGAGGTCGGCTGGAGGTACTGCCCCACGGTCAGCATGTCGCAGTCCCCCTCCCGGAGCCGCTTCATGACGTCGATCACCTCGTCCTCCCGCTCGCCGAGCCCGACCATGATGCCCGATTTCGTCTTGAAGCCCTTCTCCTTCGCGTAGCGGAGGACGGCCAGGGACCGCTCGAAGTCCGCCTGGGGGCGGACCTTGAAGTACAGGGAGGGCACCGTCTCCACGTTGTGGTTCAGGACGTCCGGACGCTCCGCCAGGATGATGTCCAGCAGGTCCTCGCGCCCCTGCATGTCCGGGATCAGCAGCTCGACGGTTGTGTCCGGGCACTGCGCCCGGAGCTCCCGGAGGCAGGCGGCGAACTGCCCCGCGCCCTGGTCGGGGAGGTCGTCCCGCGTGACGGAGGTGACGACGGCGTGGCGGAGCTTCAGCGAGCGGACGGCCCTTGCGACGTGCTCCGGCTCCAGCGGGTCCACGGGGTCGGGGAGCTCCCGGCTGACGTTACAGAAGGTGCAGTTGCGCGTGCAGTTCCGGCCCAGGATGATGAAGGTCGCCGTCCTCTTGCCGTAGCATTCCATGCGGTTCGGGCAGTTGGCCTCCTGGCACACGGTGTTCAGGTGCAGGCCCCTCAGGAGCTCCTCGACCTCCTGGAACGGGCGGCCGCCCTGAATTTTGATCTTCAGCCACTCGGGCTTGCGTACCGCTGTCTTTGCGGTTGTCATGGTCCTACCCCTCCTTGTATTCTTCCTGTCCGGGCCTCAGGCCGCGTCCGTGGTCCGAGCGGTCGTCACGTCCTCGATCAGCACCTCGTTCTCCATCCCGTGGATGTAGTCCCCGGCCCGGATGCCCTCCAGGCACCGAACCAGGGCGCCGCGCTCCAGGGCGTTTCCCTCCAACCGCTGCGCCAGCTCGAAGATGTCCCGGTCCCCGAAGAAGTCCCCCAGGATCTCCGCGTGCCGGATAACCCCCTCGGCGACCTCAAGGCGGTACCCGATCATGCCGAAGGGGTGGTGGACGTCGTAGCTGTGGGTGAAACGATACCGAACCCCCAGGTTCCAGGAGGGGGAGTCGAAGCGCTCTCGCTTGATCCGCAGCACCTCCCGCAGCTCGTCCTCGCGGAGGACGTAGGTCTCCCGGATGCCGTAGTGCTTCATGAAGTGGCCTTTCAGGTACTCCATGAACGCCCGCACGTCCATGCGGACGTATTCGGAAAGCGTCCCGATCCGGCTGGTGACGGACTGGATCTGCTTGTTCACGAGCTTGATCGGGTTGGGCCGCAGGGCCTTGGAGATGGCCTCCCTATCCACGTCGAACAGGAGCGTCCCGTGGTGCAGCACCCGGTTCTCGAACCGGAACTGGGCGTTGCCGGAGACCTTCCTGCCCTCCACGGTGATGTCGTTCCGGCCCGTGAACTCCGCGTCGATCCTGAGGTGTCTCAGGGCGTCGACGACCGGGGCGGCGAACTTGAGGAACGGGTTCTCCCCCTCGTCCCGGAAGGGGGCGATGAGGGTATACTGGAGGTTTTTGAGGTCGCAGTAGATGGTGCCCCCGCCCGAGAGCCGGCGCACCACCCGGATGCCCTTCTCCTCGGCGTAGTCGGCGTCGTACTCGCAGCGGGCGTCCTGGTTGCGGCCGATCAGGATCGTCGGCACGTTCTGCCAGACCATGAAGACGTCCTCCCGGACGTTTCTCAGAAGATACTCCTCGAGGGCGTGGTTGTACGCGGGGTCGGTGGATGGATTTTCTATCAGCAGCAAAGGATGCGCCTCCTCGGTGTCATATTGTCCTCATTGTACACCACGCGGCCTGTCGTGGGCATCCTTGTGCGGGTCCCTGCGCTTACGCGGATGGCGCCGCAGCGCCCCTGGCGGTATGCACGGCGATGCGTGAGGCCGGCCGTCCAGCGGACGACCGGCCTCACGGTCCGAACAAACCACGCATGGCCTCACTTTTTCATCTTGCGGTCATTCATTTTCGCCCGCATAATAGTCCAGGCCGATGGGGTCGGGCGTATCCCCCGCACCGTGCATCAGGCCAACCTGTTTGATCGCCCCGCCGCTCCAGACGAGCGTGCTCGTGCAGTCCGTGACGGAGCAATCGTAGCCGTATCCGGCGATGCTCCCGACTTGGCTCGCGTTTCCCTTGATGGAGCCGGATGTGGCGCAGCCGGTTATGCGATAGAGCGAGGGGCCCGGGTGCTCCTCCAGGAATGCCGACACGAAGAGGTTTCCGCCGACCAGCCCGCCGACCCGCTTCGACGAGGCCGAGACCGTGATGTCGACGTCGGCAGAGCAGTTCCGGATCAGGGTGGGGTTGCTCCTGTCGTAATTGCCGGCGTGTCCCGTCAATCCGCCGACCATGAAGCTCTTTTCGTCCGAGGCATCGATGGTCGCCTTTACGGCGCAGTTCTCCATGACCGGCGATTCCTGGATGCAGCCGACCAGCCCTCCTACGGAAAAAGCCCCGAATCCCTTTGCCGTGACGTTCCCCGCTGCCGTGCAGGCGCGGACGGTCAGCCACTTGCCGCCCCCGCAGATGAGGCCGAGCCCCTGCATGCCCTTCCCGTTGGAGGTTACGCTGGCGTTGGCGGAGCAGTTTTCGATGGCGCCGTACCCCATTCCCGCTATGCCGCCAACGGCGCCGACCGCGTAGCCTTCCACCCTGTTCCCGCCGGTCAGCTTGATGCCGGTTATCCCGCCGTTGATCACCCCGACGACGCCCCCAACCATGCAGGCGCCTTTGACGTCCGCATTGCTGACGGTCAGGTTCCGGATGGACGGGAAAGCGGCATTGCCCACTACGAAGCCGAACAGCCCGACGCAGAAGGTATCGGGGCGGTTGACGGTCAGGTTCGAGATCGTGTGCCCGTTGCCGTCGAACCTGCCCACGAAGGCGAGCGAGGATTTGGCGACCTCTCCTTTTTCGGGGTCGTCGATCTCCATGTTGAACGTGCCGATCGGGTCCCAGTTGCCGTACGACGACAGGTCGATGTCCGAGATCAGGATGAAGGATTTGTCCCGGTAATCCTTGATCTTCGCGAGCTGTTCCGCCGTCGCGATCCGGTAGGGGTCCTCCTGCGTCCCCTGCCCTCCCGCAAAGGGCGGTGCCGCATTTTCGCTCTTTCCGCTCCCTCCGCAGCCTCCGTTCGCCAGCAGCACGACACCCAGAAGGAAGAGCATGACGATATTCAACGCCCCGCGCCGGCTTCTCAGGCTAAGGTTTTTCAATTGAAGCACCTCCTATGGATAATTTAGCATCTCTGCCTGTAATCCTATAATGAAGCAGTATGACACCACAAACAAGAAAACGCTTATGCGGGAGGAAATTTTTAGTCATGAGAAAGGAAATTTTTCTCGAAATGGTATAATATTTCAGTTTGTGCGGACTGACAAAAGGTCTGATGGCTTGTTGAGGGACGGCTTGTCGGGAAATGGAAGCCCATAATGAATTTGGAAACCCATATGAATGGAAACCCGTCATGATGGCACGGTCTTGCCGCGTCACCTTCAGGGATCACATAGAGTTTTTCGAGGCAATCCATGAGACGGGGAGGGGCGTAAACGTCTCGGAGGATGGGCTTGTCTCCTTATCTACCCCATTCGCGGAGATCCTTCTGGAGACCCACAGCCTTTTCCGCGGCGCGAGCCTGAACATCCTCGAGATCTCGCCGAGGGCGGACATCGTCATACCTTACGATTTCGGCGGCGGCGCCCTGGGGATGGACTACCTCGCAGACGGCTCCTACCTCCTGGACGAGAGCAGCGGCAGAATGGTTTCGCCCGGGGACCTCTTCCTGATGCCGCCGTCGGGCTGCAGGGGCAGCATGGTCTTTCGCGGCGGGAGACCGAGCAGGACCATCGCCTTCGGCGGCCCCGGGAGGATCTTGTCGGACCTCCTCGGGGAGGACGGCGGCGCGTTGTGGGCGGAGGCGCTCAGAGCGGGCGGCGGATACGGGAGCGGACCTCGTTTGCTGCGTGCGCCGCAATGTGTGGCCGGCCCTTTTCTGCAGATGCTGAATTGCGATTACCCGGCTCGGGCCAAGCGTCTGTTCCTCGAGGGCAAGCTGATGGAAATACTGTCGCGGATCATCGCCAGGGGATTGCCGGCCGAGGAAAACGGGGGGAATGGCGGGGACGCGTTCGAGCTGGAGCGGATCAGAATGATTCCGGGAATCCTGATGGAGCGCATAAACAACCCTCCGTCGATCTCCGAACTCGCCCATGAGCTGTCCGTCAACGCCACCACGATGAAGAAGGGCTTCAAAAATATTTTCGGCGAGCCGATTTATGCCCATCACCGGAACCTGTGTCTGAGCCTGGCCGCGACGCTGCTGCTCGAGACGGATAAATCCGTCTTTGAAATTGCCTCCGACGTCGGCTATTCCAACAGCGGAAACTTCGGCAGCGCCTTCAAGAGACGCTACGGCGTCTCCCCGGTCCGGTACCGGCGGAATGGGCGGAGCGCATGGCCGCTCCCGGAGCCCTGAGGGTGGGCGGCACGGACGAGATCCTGCGGGAGGACCTGCTGAGCGAGGTCTACCGCACGAACGTCAGGATGGTCTACGTGAAGGAGGTCGGCAGGATGGCCTGCCTCGCCTCGAACCCGGACGCCATCCCCGTATCCTTTGCGGGCGACGATACGCGATAAGGAACAGAAGCTTCTTCGGACAATTATCCGACGGCGAACGGTGACGGGGATGAATCTTCAAGGATTTGTCCCCGTCACTCTGGTCTTACAGTTTCACCATTCATCTATTCATTCATATATAATTGAACGAGATGACAGGAGGGGCGGGTATGTTGGAGAGAATAACGTTTGAGAAGTTTACCGCCTTTGAAAAACTGGATATCGAGTTCTCCCCAGGGATCAATGTTTTTATCGGGGAAAACGGGACCGGAAAGACCCATATCCTCAAGGCCGCCTATGCAGCTTGTGATATTACCAAAAGCAAGGAAAGTTTTGCCGAAAAGATCAACAATGTGTTTTACCCGTCGGGCAGGCAGATTGGGCGGTTGGTCAAACGTTCCGCCAAAAGCGGCAAGGGGACCGTTGAGGTGAGCCGGCGGCTTGAGCAAAAGTCGATCAAGCTGAGAATGACGTTTTCCAATCATACGGACAGCCCCGAAAATGCGGTTGTATCAGGTTTTAAGGCATGGACTGAAGAGCCACTCGAAGCGGCTTATATCCCCGTAAAGGACATGATGGCCAACGCGCCGGGGTTCCGCTCTCTCTATGATGAGAGGGAGATTCATTTTGAGGAAGTCTATGTGGATATCATCCGCAAAGCCTTCCTGCCGCCTTTGAAAGGGCCTGCGGACGTACGGCGAAGAGGGCTCCTCAACAAACTGCAAAAAGCCATGGAGGGTAAGGTAACCGTCAAACAGGAGGAGTTTTTCCTGGAAAGCCGGCAGGGTCAGCTTGAGTTCACGTTGCTGGCGGAGGGACTCAGGAAATTGGGTCTACTGTGGACCTTGATTCAGAACGGCACGCTTCTGAACGGCTCCGTGCTGTTTTGGGACGAACCGGAAGCCAATCTGAACCCCAAGCTGATGATGCCGATCATCGACATACTCCTGGAGCTGCAGCGCACCGGGGTGCAAATATTCTTGGCGACTCACGACTATGTGCTTCTGAAAGAGCTCGATCTCCAGGCGAAAAAGGACGATAGGATTCTCTTTCACAGCCTGTATCGGGCAAAGGATACCGGTGAGATCAAGGCAGCTTCGACCGATGATTACCTGAAACTCTCCCCGAGTGCCATCGACGACACTTTTGGCAGTCTGGTCGATCGGGAGATTGAGAGATCCATGAAAGGGCTTGCTAAATGAAGATCGATGCCGACGGATTTTCTTTCGATTTTACCGATGCGCTGAACGTATTTGTTTTCGACGAGAAGGACAGGACGAAACCGACCTATCACGGCCAGCCGATGAAGGCTGTGGACATCATCGTCGAGTTCCCGGATAGTTACGTTTTTGTGGAAATGAAGGATTTTGACAATCCGGATTTTTATGAAATGGAAGACTCTACGGCCAAAGATGGGCCGAAGGATAAAAAAGAGCATTTCAAGTGGCTGAAGGACTATCTTAAATACAAATTTCGGGATTCCTATCTTTTTCGTCACGCGGAACAAAAAGTGGATAAACCGATTCATTATGTTTGCCTGCTGACCTTTGAGAATGCTTTGAACTCAATTATGCAAAAGGTTCTTTCCAGAGAGCTGCCCGTCGGCCTGGCATCCGAACGATGGAAACAGGAGCTTGTCAGGAGCTGTCAGGTGGTCAACGTGGCTAAGTGGAATAAAAATTTCCCTAAATGGCCGGTAAGGGCAGGGTAGCATGATGCAGCCGCTGGATAAGGACGCCTTGGAGGCTCTTCAGATTACGAATATAAAGGAGAGCACATCCCCGATCGTAGAGCCTCTACACCTCCGGTCCGACCTGCTGGACTCCAAGCTTGTCCCCATTTTAGAAAAGCGTTTCAAAGAGGCACAACAGTGTCTTTCGCATTCACCGCTTGCCACTATCATGCTTTGCGGGTCTTTCCTGGAGGGACTGCTCCTTGGAATAGCACAAAAGAAGCCCGAAGAGTTCAAGCACTCACGAAAGTCTCCGAAAGACAAGAACGGAAAGCCCAAGGCGTTCAAGGATTGGACCCTGGCACAGTTTATCGATGTTGCTTGTGAGATCGAGCTGCTGAGACTGGATGTGAAAAAGTTCAGCCATGTCCTGAGGGATTTTCGTAATTACATACATCCTTATCAACAGATGGAGGAGAACTTTTATCCGGACAGGCATACGGCAGAATTATGCATTTCTGTTATAAAGCTAGCAATCCACAACTTAAATGACTCGAATGATATACCGAAACGGATAACACTCTCCGATGATTGGTCCAGGCACCCGGACGCCGCCTATCTGGCCCTGGCAACTTTGACAGGGAGCTGGAACGAAAAGAATGAGAGCGATTGTGGAGTAATCACTCGATTACTTGATATCTCTTATGGTGAGTGGTTGAGGAAAGCGCAGGAAATATTGCACTGCTCTGAAAGCCCATTGACTTTAAAAAACGGTGTTTGGAAAGTTGTCGAACGAACTGAGCTTTGGAGACAGCTGGGATCGCACATTCTTGATCAAGACCTCGATACATTCAGCTCGTTGGCCCTTTCCGTGCTGAAGGAACCGGACCCTGCCTTTGAACTGCCTGTGGAAGATCGGTTTGCGGCGAGCCTGTACGACAAGGCGCCGAAATACTCGCAGGCGCTGCGAGGAGGGATCGCCGAGGGTTTGGCTATCCTGGGAACTCGACCGGATGCTTGCAGCAACTGCTCGCAGGGTAAGGCTCAAGAAACCCCCAGATTGGTGGTAGGAGGACTCCTCAGGGATGCCGATGGGGTCCTTTGGGGAAGTCTGAGCGATTTATTGCCCATCTTGGCAGAAGCCGCCCCGAGCGAATTCCTCGATGAAGTCGAGAGGGCGTTGCGACTTGCCCCCTGTCCTTTCGATGTCCTTTTCTCCCAGGAAGGCAACGGCATAACCGGTTGTAACTATTTGACGGGTTTGCTCTGGGCTTTGGAGGGGCTGGCCTGGGACGAGCAATACCTGGTTCGTGTCTGTGTCGTCCTCGGTGAACTTGCTCGTCGTGACCCCGGAGGCCAACGGTGCAATCGACCGTCCCATTCGCTTGTAACCATCTTGATGCCCTGGTTTCCGCAGACGCTGGCTTCTGCGGATAAGCGTGAGGTGGCGGTCAGGACGCTTCTTAATGAATGTCCGGACGTTGCCTGGGAGCTGCTCCTTCGGCTCCTCCCCAGTCCGTACCAGGTCTCTGACGAATCGTACAAACCGATCTGGCGAACAATCCCCGATGATTGGGAAAAGGGTGTGACGGAGCAGGAATACAGGCAGCAGGTGTCCTCCTACGCGGGACTTGCGGTGGATGCCGCGGGGCAGAGTCCTGTTCGACTTTCCGCTTTGATCGAGCGTTTCGATGCCCTGCCGGAACCTGCTTTCGATCGGCTTCTCCAAGTCCTTGCCTCTCGGACCGTCTCGGAGCTTTCTGAGGGGCAACAACTTCCCATTTGGGATCATCTTGTAAGGTTCATCAACAGACACCGACGTTTGCCCGAGATGGAACGGGTGTTGCCCGACGAATCGATTGCCTGCATCGAACGCGTCAGGGAACAACTGGCTCCAAAGGACCCATTCAATTTGTATCAGCACCTCTTTACAGGTTTTGATCTCGATCCCCACGAAGAGGGTGAAGAGGACGACGATTGGGAAGCGTGGCAAAACAAACTCGATACGCGGCGTGAAAAGGCCATTTCGGAGATCTTTCAGCAAGGCAGTGTCGAGGGGATTATCCAGTTTGCCGAGGCTGTTTCCTCTCCTGAGCTGGTGGGGTACGCACTTGGCGTGATGACCGAGTCCCTTATCGAACGGACTCTTCTGCCTCGTTTCCTGGATTCGGAGAACGATAAACACAGGGCTTTGGCCAACGGTTTTGTCTTGCGGTGCTATTATCTCAAGGGCTGGGAGTGGTGTGACGGCATTGACAAATCCGGCTGGGCACCGGAACAAACCGGACGATTTTTGGCCTGCCTGCCGTTCGATAAAGGAACCTGGGAGCACGCTTCCGAATGGCTTCGGGAGGACGAAGGGGAATATTGGTCCCGTGCCGGAGCCCATGTCTATCAAGCCGATGATGGTCTTACTCTTGCCATTGACAAGCTCGTGGAACATGGCAGGCCTTTCGCGGCGATAAGCTGCATGGGAAAGTTGAAGATGTGGTTTGCCGGACGGCCGATCGATACACGGCAATGCGTTCAGGCCCTGCTCACGGCGCTTTCATCCAAAGAGCCCGACTATGCTCGGGACGCGTATTGTGTTGTTGAACTGATCAAGCTCCTTCAGGCGGATCCTTCGGTTGACCGGGACGAATTGTTCAAGGTGGAGTGGGCATATCTCCCTTTGTTGGAGCATCATGGGGATGTCATGCCCCGGCTTCTGGAAAGCAGGCTGGCCAACGACCCCAAATTTTTTTGCGATGCAATCCAAATGCTTGATCAATCAAAGGATGAAGCATCGCCACCGAAAAGAACAACCGAAGAATCAACCGCAGTGACAAGCAATATTCGGCAATTACTGCGTAATTGGAGGACGCCTCCGGGGACACAAGAAGATGGAGCATTCAGCGGAGAACGTTTCCTGGAATGGCTTCAAAGTATAAAAGCGATCTGCGCAGAGTCTGGACACTTGGAAGCGGCATTCATCCATCTTGGCAAAGTGTCGATCCACACTCCGCCCGACCATGATGGGCTATGGATAAACCGCACCGTAGCCGGTGCATTGAACGACAAGGATGCAGAGGACATGCGCAAGGGGTTCAGAATGGGGTTGTACAACTCACGCGGTGCTCATTACGTTGATTCAAGCGGCGCAGGCGAGAAAAAGCTGGCCGAACAATTCCGAAACAAAGCGGAATCGGCTGAGAACGCCTGTTTCCCTCGACTGGCCACTATTTTAAGAGACCTGGCGAAAGTTTATGAGCAAGAGGCCGAGCGGGTTGTCACGGAGTGCTGCAAAAGGACGGGGGATTGAGTCGCCTCAGCAATGCGTCTCGAGTCGGAACCATCCCGGGCCTCTGACGAAAAGCCCAATCCCTTCTCCATCGAGCCCATCCG
>ERZ773022.1638-NODE-1638-length-14597-cov-2.881309_pt1 | contig 14597 bp, 8 predicted proteins | sample MGYA00580839_ERZ773022 | MGnify/ENA primary metagenome ERZ773022 (study PRJEB29015, sample SAMEA2738020) | human oral metagenome | biome: human oral; feature: human-associated habitat; material: dental | place: China | collected 2044 ... | reverse complement strand
TACTGCCGAAAGTGTTGAGAGGGCAGTTAGAAAACGTTATACCGGGCATAAGTTTCCAAAGCCGGAGCAGATCTCTGATGATTTGTATGAGTTTTTACAAAAAATGAGTGCTTATGAACCGGAGGAGCGTTTTCAAAATGCAGGGGAGGCAAAACAGGCTCTGATAAGATATAAGCAAAGTCATATAAATGAACTTGACATACCTATTAATATAAAAAAGGTTTTTGAAGATGCTTTGAACAACAAGGCAAAAGATATGCAAAGAGAAAAGTTTAGTGATAATGATAATTATGTAATACCGGTCTCATTCAATAAAACTGATGAAAAAGTCAGGGGAACAAGTCATGGAACAGGAAATGATATTGTTGTAAAAAATAATCAGATGACATCAGTAGATGTTATAAAAGAAATTCCTGCTCAGGATAGCATTTTTATTGAGGATAATAAAAATATTGAATACACAAAAAGCTTATATTTTGAAAAAAAACAAGAGCCTTTAGAACCACAAGCAGAAACCATACCGGATACTAAAAATCAAACAGAAATATCTGAAGAAGAACGATTGAGAGCGGAAATAATAATAATAAAGAAAAATAAATTAACGATACTTATGCTGTTTTTTTTGATAGCATTTATAGTTTTATTAACAATTGCCTTTGGTACTCAATAAGTGTATTCAGTTGCATACTGTTCATGAAGTCTATGTATGGTAATAGATCCGAGTTTATATGAAGGGTCTTGTATTGAGTACGCTACTTCATTTTTAACGAAAGAAGGACATTAAGACGTAGAAGGTATATACCTTGGTTCAACAGAGAACGGAAAACCGGAAGTATGGTGCATTTTACTACACAACGGAAGGTATCGATGATGAGGGGATAAAATGTGTTAAGAATACTATACTTTTCGGTAATTGGAGTGCAGGCAACCATAAAATACAAATTTAATAAATAAAATTTATAGGCATAACCACATAGTGCCGAATCACTATGTGAATACATCACAATGCGGTTAAGCCGGTTCGACACAGTTTGATATATACATGTCGGTAACTTACCTTAGTCATATAAACATATATTGTAAATATCAAATAAAAAAACGGGAGTGCATATGACGCATTTTGAAATAATAGAAAAAGTCTGGCAGGATTGGACGGTTACAGGGAAAATAGGAGAAGGTTCATTCGGTCAGGTCTTCAGGGCAGAAAAAGAAAGTTACGGTATAAAGCAGCAGTCTGCTATAAAAGTAGTACGCATACCGGAAGATGAGGATGAGCTCGAAAGAGTAAGGTCATCATTTGAACTGGATGATGAAGAATTAAAGGATTATTTTTATCCTCAGCTTGAAAAGCTGAAAAAAGAAATAGAATTGATGATGAAACTTGATGATAACAATATCGTCAAGATTCATGATTTTGAGATAAAAGAATCCCTGGACTCTAAAATCGGATGGTACATACTTATCAGAATGGAACTTTTGGAATGTCTTGAAAAGTATGTAAAAAATAATGATATGACTGTAGCTGACGTGGTCTCAATAGGAGAGGACATACTCTCATGCCTTGAAACCTGCGAGGAAAATAATATTATTCACAGGGATATAAAGCCTGCCAATCTTTTCAGAAATGAAAAGGGAGTATATAAGCTTGGAGACTTCGGTATTGCTAAAGATGTGAGTGCAAGTGTCGGAAGTCTCTCTTATAAGGGTACTGAAAACTATATGGCACCGGAAGTATATATGGGAAAGCGTTATAACAGTACTATAGATATCTATGCTCTTGGAATTGTGTTATATAAATTGCTTAATAGGAACCGACTTCCGTTTATGAGCCAGGAAAAACTCACCAGTGCAAGTATAGAAAAAGCCTTTCAAAAAAGAAATACAGGTGAGCCGCTGCCTAAACCCATGCAAGCTTCAGAGGCGATATATGAAGTTATAAAAAAAATGTGTGCCTATAGACCGGAAGACAGATTTCAAACTGCTGCCGAGGCAAAAAAGGCTCTGACAGAGTATAAAAGAACGGACGGCGAAGAACTTGAGGCTGTACTTGATATAAGTAATAAGACAAGAAAACTTGTAGGTACGGAAATTTCTTACAAAGAAACGGAAAAAAGCATATCCGAATTAGAATATATAAATCCGGCTAAACCTGAAATTAAGCCGGCTGAAAAAGAACAGGCTATGCAAGCAGAGCCTGCCATACCTATAGTTAAGGAAGAAAGTACTACGAAAGATACTGTAAATACAAAAGAAACAATACAAAGTCAATTGTTTAACGAACCTAATAACATAGAGCAAGCGGATGAAGATTTGGGAAACAAAACAAGAAGTCTGTTTCAGGAAAAAGAAAAGCCTATAGTACAGGAAAGCCAAAGCCCTGAGAATAGGCAGATTATACAAGAGGAAGATAAAGGAGTAAGAAAGAAAAAATCAAAACTCCCTATTATAGCCGGTATAGGAGCAGTATGCATTGTAATACTGGCAGCGGTATTATTTCTTGTGATAGGCAATGCTAATGCTTCCAAGGTTGCTATAGCAAAGGAAATATATGCTGATGACAATATGCTTGTAATAGATAAAGACGAATATAAAGGTAAATATATAGAATGTACAACAAGTTTGTGGGTTGGCGGTGAATTTGTAGAAAGAAGCGGTATATATATAGGTGAGACAAAGGGTGGAAAACCTGAAGGTTACGGTGCTTTCTACTATAGAAGAGAGGGTAAAGATGATGATGGAAAATATACAAATGACATTGTTTATATCGGGACATGGAAAGCAGGATTCCTAACAGTAATAGAAGGAGCGAATAAGGTAAAAAGAAGACTCTCCGGTAATAAAGAGTATTATACAGGTGATAAATCAAGTTATCAGAGTATTAAGGAAGGCAAGTGGGGTGTAGTAGATTTTATCGGTAATCCTGAGGGAACGTATAATGAAGAATATACAAGCAAGGACACAGGAGAAGTAACAAAGAAAAGATTCGAAGGAACATATGAAGTAACAGAAGAGGGCTACAATCGTTTAGAAGGTGAATGGTATCTTAACGATAATCTTTTATATAGGGGAGAATATAAGAATGATGAGCCTTATAACGGTACCTACTATGATGAAGACGGCAATAAGACCGGTAAGGTTGTTGACGGAGTTAAACAATCTTATTAATCTATAAAACTTATCTTTAACTATTAATAAAAACACAGGAACGGGGAAAAACTATGAGCGATATATTTATGAATTTCGGCTCTGTAAGCCGTCTTTCGGGCGTAGCCGGAGAGATAAAAAGCAGCGTAGCTAATTGCAGTCAAGAACTCAGGTCTATAGGTTCAAATCTTAACCTCGGAAGGGCAGGAGAACAATTAAGGGCAAGTATTAACCAAATGTCCAACCAGTGCAATGCACATGCACAAAGAGTACAAAGAATGGGTACTACCATGCAATATGCTTCAGAGATAATGCAGCGTGCAGAAAACAGGGTTGTAGAAAATAATATTCTGTCTATAATTCCCAAGGAACTTAGAGGACCTTATATGCCTAATGCTTTAGAAAACAGTGCATTACCGGGGCTGGGTATGCTTCCCGGCAGGGCTTACGGAGGCGACCCTATAAGCATGTATTCAGGTAATTTGCTGTGGCAATTTACTCCGATATCCACCTATTCAGGCAATATGCTTGATTTTACCGTCTACTATGACAGCTTAAACAGCAAGGACATGGGACTTGGCAAGAGCTGGAGACATAATTTTATGACCGAGGTGGTACATGTAAACTTAAAAGTATGGGCGGTTACCGACAAAAGCGGAGTATCAAGCTTCTTTGCCGAAGGTGATGACGGAGTATTCTATCCTCAACACCCTACCGTAAAAAGACTTGTCAGGGTAGAAGACGGATATATGTATTATTCACCGGAAGAACAACTTACATATAAGTTTAATAAAAGCGGAAAGCTTATCGCTATATATGATAAGGGAATAGAAATTCAAAGCATTGAATACGAAAAAGATTTACCTATAAAAGTACTCGGACAGCATGGATATTTCTTTAATCTAAGTTATGATACTGACGGGCATCTTGTATACTTGGAAGATAATATAGGCAGAAGCCTTAAGTTTGAATATAGTGAAGATAAGCTTGCTACTTTAATCATCGGTACGGAGCCGGATTCAAAAAGTGCCAAGGCTTATGATAACAGAAAGTATAGTTTTACATATGATGAGCAGGCGTATTTGACAAAGGTTACAGACCCTGAAAATAAGCCCTTCTTTACTAATGTATATGATAAGTACGGCAGGGTATTAAGACAGGAACTTTCCAAAGAAAGATATTTTGAATTTGTTTATGAGGAAGGAAAGACCCTCAATACCGATCAGGACGGCTTTAGAGTAGAATATATACATGACCAAAGAGGAAACCTTATACATTTGCAAAGTCCTTTTATCAAATATGCTGCGGAATATGATGATAATAATAGAATTACTAAAAGTATTCTTAATGACTCTGAAACTACAAAATATAATTATAACGGATTCGGTCAGCTTGTAACAATAAGCAATTCAACCTTTGTGCATAATTTCATATACGATGAAGCACATAGGTTTAAGGAATATATATTTAACGGGAGAATTTATCTGAGCCTTGACTATGACGATGCCGGCAACAATATTGCGATGCACTATTTAGGAGATATCACTCATCTTTTTTACTATGATGAGAAAAATCGCCTTGTGGGCTATGAGGCTGACGGAGAAAGTTGCAGAATAGGCTATAATGAGCAGGACTTCATCTCAAGCATAGACTCACCGGAGGATTTCAGTGAGTATTATACCTATGATGGCATAGGAAGAATTACCAATGTAAAACTTACAAGCGGCAGGGATGTAAATTATGCCTATGCCTTTAACGATCTTTTTGCCTATGTAAATGATGAATTCGGCAATGATATAAGTCTTGAGTACAGTGCCATTGGAGCTTTGAAAGTTTATACCGAAGGGGAAAGAAAAGCCGAGTACAGCTATGATGACATGGGAAATATTATAAAGGCGGTACTTCCGGGTGATGAAAAGCACTATTTCGAGTATGATAAAGAGGGTAATCTTTTAACACACTACAGAGAAGACTTTTTACTTGAAAAAAATGAATATGATGAGGGCAGTCGCATAATAGCTGTAGAAGACGGCTTCGGATACAAAGAAGAGTATGAATGGAACTTGTGGCAGCAGGTAAGTGCCATAAGAAATAATGACGGACTTGATCTTAGACTGGAATATGATGAAAATCATTTCCTGTCCAAGGTAAGTATGAAGGATTTTAAGTTTGAATACGGATACGATGCGGACGGAAGACTTTCAAGTATTACCGATGAAGACGGAAGATATGCTATTTATGAATATGATGAGGCGGACAGGCTGGTGCAAATCAATACCTTCCTTGCACAGATGGAAGTAAGTTATGACTCTTATTCCAATATAAACCTTATTACCATGGCAGATTTCGGATACATACTCCAATACGGCTATGACGAGTATAACAGGTTCAAAAGCGGAAAACTGCTTGGAGAGCCGGCTTATGAGGTAAGTTACGGAACCGGAAGGATAGACAAACTGGAGTTCGCAGGAGAAGAAGTGGGCTTTAAGTATGACAGTGCCGGACGAGTAATAGGACTTACCAATTACCTCGGTAAAAAAGTTACACAAAGGTTTGACAGGTATGATAACCTCATATCAATGGGCATGGATGAGCTTGATGATGCTGTAGAGTACGGTTATGACCTTGCCGGAAGAATAAGCTGGGTAAGAGATGAGGAAAAAAGGGCTATAGTATTTACTTATGACAAGCTTGATAACAATGCAGGTATATATCACTTGACAAAAAGAGCTTATGAAAAAGAAGAGCTTAATTTAGCCGTTGAAGATTGGCTTGAGAGTGAAAGCGAGGCTTATTATAAGATTGATATAGACTATGAAAATAGGCTTATGTATGTAACCGACTCTCTTGGTGAAACTCAAATAAAAGAATTGACCTCAAGAGAGTATATTAAAAAAATCACTTATGAAAACGGTGACAGCAAAGAGTTAAACTATGATGAGTTAAACAGGATCACAAAGATAAGTGAAAGCGGAACATATAAAGATGAGTCCGAATTTATCTATGAGAGAGACAATATTATAGAGGCTAACAATTCAAAAAGTAAACTTAAGTTCGAGTATGATCTTGCCGGTCGTGTAGTCGGGGTGAATTATGAGGACGGAAGTGTAGCCGCTTATGAGTGGAACCGGGCGAATCTTTGTAAGGCAATGATTTATCCTGACGGAAGCAAGGTGGAGTATGCTTATGACAGTTACGGAAATCTTATAAAGACTACTTTACCGGATGAAGAAGTTAGTTATAAGTATGATGAAAAGCACAGGCTTATAAGTAAGCAATCAGGAAAGTTTAAGCACAGCTACAGATATCATGCTAACGGCAGAGTAAAGAATATGCTTGTGCAGGACGAACAGGGACTGCTTTTTGAGATTGACTATATATATGATGATTACTATGGGTTGATGATAGGTCAAAGTATTAAGGAAAGAGGAAAGGAAGAACTTAGCTATAACTATGAGTATGATAAAAAAGCCTTCCTTACCAAGGTACTTAAAAATAATAAGCCTTATGCCGAGTATGAGTACGATGCAAGAGGCAACAGAACAAAGGCAGTTGAAGAAGGTGTAGTTACACAGTATTACTATAATAAGGAAAACCAACTGCTTAGAAAACTTTATGAAAATAAAGAATATGATTATGAGTATGATGCAAGGGGAGATTTGATTAAAGAATATATCAATCAAAGTTGCATAGCTGAGTATACTTATAATTCAATAGGTCAGGTGCTTTTTGCAAAGAATGAAAAAGGTACTGTAATCTATAGTTATGATGCCCTCGGTAATAAGACGGCGGCGGAGTTTAAGTATGCTGACGGAAGAAGGGTAAAAGAGACTTATTATATTAACTATCTGGTATCCAACGCTCAATCACTTTGTAAGAAGGCAGAAGAAAACGGCAGGGAAAAAACTTATAACCAATATTTTGACGGCAGTCCTTTGGCAGAAGAAACAGGCGGAAAGCTTATATGGGATATATTCGATGAGATGGGCAGTCTTGTAATGAGGCTTAACAGCAGTGAAGTATACCAAAGACTTGACTACAGTCCGTTTGGAAACATTACAAGGACAGGTGAGAGTTTCGCAAGCTTTAATCTAGGCTACGGCTTTGCAGCTATGCAGTGCGATGAATTCATAGAAAGACATACCACCGGAACCAGAGTATACAATCCTGAAAATGCAAGATTCCAAAGCAGGGATATAGTAATAGGTTATCCTTATAATCCACGAAGCTTTAACCGATATATCTATGCACAAAATGATCCTAAGAATAAAAAAGACCCGGACGGTTTCTTTCCCTTTGTGGCTTGCCTGATAAGCGGAGCCGTTAAGGCGGGAGCACATTTGGTTAAAGAAGCTGTGGTTGCCGGAGCTACAATAGTAACAAAAGCGGCAGCCAATGCGGCACAGGGTAAGGGCTTTAACCTATGGGAACAGGCAAAGTCCTATGCTAAGGATTACAGGTGGGATAAGTTGGCGGTGGATACGGTAACTAATTTTGCAACCGGCTGTCTTGACCCGCTGACCGGAGGTCTGGCAAGTGTTGCCAAGAAAGTTATAAAATACGGCTCAAAACTTGTAAAGAATGCAATGGATTGTGCACATGATAAAAAGCCCTTCTTTTCATTGGATAATGCCCTTAAATTCGGAAAGGACACGCTGGGTGATGTTATTGAAGATATCGGCATAGGTAAAAAGCTATCTGATGTTGCATTTAATAAGATTGGTAATAAGATATTTAATATCGGCGGTTTTGGAAGCAAGTTCAGCAAGTGGGTAAAAGACCCTATAGGAAAGTATTTTTCTAAAACTATGAATCCGAAAGAGCTTAGAAAATATATGGGAAAGATAAAAGGATATATTAATGCTGACGGTATTGTGGGTAAGCTGGCTAAGAATGCCGGTTGGGTTGCTTGCACAGTAGCCGGAAGCCTTTCCAACAATATTACGGGAGGATTAAGCTTTAGCGGCAGCGGTTCTTGGTAATTTCCAAATCAATCGGCATACTGTATACAGTATGCCGAGATAAGCTGCTAAATAATACAAGAAAAAATATATTATAGTCAAACCCTTAGAAAAGGCAAAGAAAAGACTATAACCAATAGCTATAAAGACCTTGGAGAGGGTCTTGAAAAACTACTACTATATAATACGAGGACTTTAGATGATACGCACTTTAACATTTTTTTTGCGTTCGGGTTTTAAAGAAATAAGCCTGCCCAGTATAAATAATGATGACTATCTGCTTAAAGTGGAAAGTAAGATGTATCCTGAGATTAACGGACTGTCCTTAGGATTTGAAGTTATCAATGATGCCTGGTATATACTGGATGCGGGAAAGTACCCATATTCAATTAATAAAAAGCCGGCAACAAGACAGGCACTGAAGGCGGCTGATATAATACATATTAAAAAGAGTGAGAAAGACTATATAGTTGTTATGTTTCAGGAGTCTGCGGAAGCCTTCAGGGATCTTACCAAGGTTTTTATAGGCGACAGAAAGATGATAAGCATAGGACGTGATCCTATATGCAATATAGTACTTGATGACAATCAAAGCTGGGTATCACAGCACCACAGTTTGTTACATTTCAAAGATAATGCATGGTACATCAAAGACTCCAGTACCAACGGAACCTTTGTAAACGGTCATAAGATAAGCAAAGAAGAGCCTTTACAAAGCGGAGATATTATAAGCATTGTCGGAATACGTATAATGTTTTTGGGTAAGTTTATTGCCTTGGATACAAGGAGCGGTAATTATACGGTAAAGCTTAATGAACTGAAAAAACTCAGTGGAAGCAATTTTCAAGGTGAACTTAAAAACATACTGAAAAAAAATACCGCTCTTTTCCATCGCGCACCAAGAACGGTATTTCCCATAAAGAAAAAGGTCTTTGATATTGACAATCCGCCTGAAAAAGAGGCGGAGAGCACGGCTTCTTTGCTGTTTATACTGGGACCGTCCATGACCATGGTCGTGCCTATGATGGCAGGAAGCGCCATGTCAAGCATGGCAAATAACAGTGCCATGGCTTATGTGGGAGTGGTTACAGCCTTACTTTCAGCTTCATTTGCCGTACTTTGGGGTACATTAAATTATAAAAGGGCTAATAAACTAAGAGAAGAAAAAGAAATAAAAAGAATCAAAGCTTATAGCGAATATCTTGATGAAAAAGGTACGGAAATAGAAGAAGACTATAATCAAAGAAGAGCCTCACTGGGAAGAATGTATACGGAAGCCAACAGTTATCTTGGAAAATTTGATGAGGGGCAGCTGTGGACAAGAAATCAAAATCATAAGGATTTTATGTACTATAGATTAGGTATAGGCAATATTCCTTCATTGGCGGAAATTAATGTAAGAAGGCAGGGATTTCGTGTAGAAAAAGACCCATGGCAGGGTAAGGGCGAAGAAATCAAGAAGACATTTAAGGAGTTAAAAGAAGTTCCGGTAGGCATAGATTTAATGAATCAAAGTATTATAGGTGTGGTAAGCGGTGGAAACCGTGAGGGAGCAGTTGATATACTCAGGCTTTTAGCAGTGCAGATTGCATACAATAATTGCTATACTGATGTGAAACTTGCAGCCATATATGATGAGAAAAAGGAACTTGAAGCAAACTCACTTGAACCTTTGAAGTGGTTTCCGCACTGTTGGTCAACAGATAAAAAGACCAGATATATTGCAGGGAGCAAGGATGAGGCAAGAGAGGTATTCTTTGACCTTGGTCAGTGCCTGAGGGATAGGTTCAATTCTGAAAAAGACAATCTCAGCTACAGTACCCATTATGTACTTATGCTTACGGATAAGGAGTATCTCGAAGGAGAACTTATTAAAAGCTTTGTAGACAGCAAGAAGAATGTAGGTTTGCATACTATAATAATAGCGGAGTCGGTTACGGATCTTCCTAATGAAGTTGATTTTGTTATACAAAATGAAGATTATTTCAGAGGATTCTATTCATTATTGGCAGACTATGAAGACAGAGTCGCAATTAAATTTGATTATATAAGTGATAAAAATCTTGATGCGGCTGCAAGAAAGCTTGCAACTTATAAGGTTAAGGAAAATACTCAGTTTGCAGGACTTCCGGCAGGTATTGACTTTATTAAAATGTATGGAGTCAATTCACTTAGCGAGATAGGAGTTTACAGTCGCTGGATTAAAAATCGCTCTTATGAGTCTATGCGTTCACTGGTAGGAGTTAAGGATGGAGGAAAGCCCTGTTTTCTTGATATACATGAAAAATATCACGGTCCTCACGGACTTATAGCAGGTACTACAGGTTCGGGAAAGAGTGAAACCTTGCAAACCTACCTGCTCTCACTTGCAATTAATTTCAGCCCCGATGATGTGGCTTATTTTATCATTGATTACAAGGGCGGAGGTATGGCTAATCTTTTTGACGGACTTCCTCATATGGTAGGAGCCATATCCAACCTTTCGGGCAATCAAATTCAAAGAGCTTTGGCATCAATTAAGAGTGAGAACAGAAGAAGACAAAGAATGCTTAACGAAGCGGGAGTTAATAATATCAATAACTATACCAGACTTTATAAGGACGGAAGTATCACAGAGCCGATGCCGCATTTACTTATTATAGTAGATGAGTTTGCCGAGCTTAAGAGGGAAGAGCCGGAATTCATGAAGCAGCTTATAAGTGTTGCACAGGTAGGTCGTTCTCTTGGAGTACACTTGATTTTGTCAACTCAAAAACCGGCAGGAACTGTAGATGATAATATATGGAGTAACTCTAAGTTCAGACTCTGTCTTAGAGTACAGGATGTGCAAGACTCCAAAGATATGCTTAAAAAGCCGGATGCCGCCTATCTTACCAATCCCGGAAGGTGTTATATGCAGGTTGGACAGGACGAAGTGTATGAATTATTCCAGTCAGGATATAGCGGTGCCGTATATCAGGAACAGGATCAGTCTCAAAATCAGAAAATTGCAAATATGCTCGATCTTAACGGTAAAGTTTCGCTGGTGGGCAATGCCAATCAAAGAAAGCTTGCCAAGGAGAAGAAGGAAGCTTGGATTTTGAAAATAATCGAACTTATGATTGAGTATATTAATAATAATGCGAACTACAGTTCCAAGACTGAGGCTGAAATTATTGAAAAACTGGAAAGCATACTTAAAAAGAACTCTATTAACATAGAAAAGAATGAAAGAAATGAAAGAAAGTTATATGATTTGTTTGGATTTGTAGCGGAAAATGATAACTTGAATAAAGAGGGTATTCTAAAAGTTTATATTTCAAGACTTGAGTCAAGCGGAGAAGATTTACCTACCGAACTTCAAAAAACACAGCTTGATGCGGTTATAGAATATCTTGCCATGATTTTTGAAGAAAATAATTATAAGCCGGTTAAACCTCTGTGGCTTGAGCCTCTTGCAGAAAGAATTGAGTGGAGAAAACTCAAGGTTACAGGTTCTGAAAAGTCTCTTAATGAAGGCGGATTATCAACAGTAGCCATAGGAGTGGTAGACCATCCGCATAACCAGGAACAGTTTGTACTTGAGTACAACCTGGAGTCAATGGGCAATACCTTGATAATAGGACTTCCGGGAAGCGGTAAAAGTACCTTCCTGCAAACCCTCTTATATGCCTTAATGACTGCCAATACTCCTGATAAGCTCTGGGTATACGGAATAGACTACAGCAGTCGTATAACAGGTTGTTTTGAAAGTTTTCCGAACTGCGGCGGTATAGTGTTTGAGAATGAAGATGAGAAACTTGAAAGACTTATACATTTAATCAAGCGTATCTTGGATGAAAGAAAGACACTTATAAAAGGTCAAAGTTTTGCAGATTATAACAGAAGAGCTGCAAGTAAACTTCCGGTCATAGTTTTATATATTGACCAGTACAGCAGTTTCAGAAATCAGGTCAGGGATGAGATAGAAGACTTTTTGATAAAACTTAGCGGTGAGGGTGTAGCCTACGGTATTTATTTGATATTTACGGCAGCTTCCTTATCGGCAGGTGATATTTCTTCAAAACTTTCTAAAAACTTTATGCAGGTTTACCCGCTTGAGATGAAAGATAAGTTTGACTATGCAGAGGCTATTTCTCTTATGAGAATTGAAACTTTGCCGGAACAGGGAGTAAAGGGAAGAGGGCTTGTAAGAGTTGACGACTTTGCACTTGAGTGTCAGATAGCTGTTGTCGATGAGAAACTTTCCGACTACGACAGGTCTGAAAATATGCTTAATTTAGGAAAAGAACTTACACAACGCTTAGGAGACATAAAGGTTATACCTATTCCTACCATTCCGCAAAATGCAAGTTATGAAGACTTCAGTGAAAATATTCAGGTAAAAGAAGCTCTTGCAGACAACAGATTACTTCCGTTTGCCTACAACATGAAGAATGCACTTCCTCACTCTATAGTTTTGGACAGAAGCTTAGGTTACCTTATCTCGGGTAAACATGGTGCAGGAAAGACCAATGCATTAAAGATAATATATAGGATGGCGGCAGATAAGGGCGGTAAGGTTTATTATATAGACATGACCGGCAATGTACTGCATTTGCCTGAATATGAGAATGCAAAAGTGGTAAGGGATTATGAAGAACTTAATAAAATGTGTGAAGAAATAATCCCGCCGTTAAAAAGCAGAAATCAAAGAAAGAAAAAAATGGAAGAAGATGACTATGCCCCGGAAGAAATATTCCTTGAATTTTCAAAGGAACAGCCTATATTTATATTAATTGATGAACTTCCTACCTTTTTGGATAAGTTACAAAAAGCTGCCGATAAGTATGCGATAGTTAAAAATATACTTGAAAACTTTGCGGAAAAAGGAAGATTGCATAAACTATACTTTATAATGACCCTTGATAACGCTCAGGCTGCACAGGTGGGAGGATATACCTTCTTCCAACTTCTGAAAAATCAAATAGAAGGAATACAACTGGGAGGAAATTGTATAGGTCAGACGATTTTGAGTTTTGATAAGCTTAATTATAAAAAGCAAAATCAAAGCTTAAAACCGGGTTATGCATTTGTGAGCAGTACGGATGAAGATGCAGCCGAGGAAGTCTATGTACCTGTGTTAAAGTCAAAGAAAAGTAAGGAAAAGGAGCTTAGGTCATGATAATTGTAGATATAAATGTAGTTATTTTTGATAAGTTTTACGACTTTGAGCTTAATGAGGATGCTAAGGTAAGAGAGGTTATTGAAGAAATCGTACATATGATTGAACAAAAAGAAAAAACCGGTTTTACAGGAAGCATATCCGATTTGATACTATTTGACAGAAAAAATAAAAAAGTGCTGAACCTGGATTACAGTTTGGCACAGCAAGGCATAGTTTCGGGAGGAAGTCTTAGCCTGATATAAAGATCAAAAAGGAGCAAACTATGGGAGCACATGTAAAAATCAACATATATCAATTACAAAAAGATCTTAACAGATTGGATGAGTCCATTAAAAAAATGCAATCTACCTTTAACGAAATGGAAAGTTCCATAAACAGTCTTAAAAGCAAGTGGACAGGAGAGGCAGCAGATGAGTTTGCAAAATATTTTGAGGAAGAAAAGACGATGTATAAGTCTATGACGGATGAACTTGAGGATCTTAAAGAAAGACTTATGAGATCTCAAAACGACTACTCAAATGCAAAAAATGAACTTAGTGAATTGATTAATTCATTTAATGTATAAAGGAGGTTTGTATGCCTGAAATAAAAGTCAGTACGGAGAGCTTAAAACAGGAAGCGGAAAATGCGGTTTCAAATATTCACAAGATGAAAAATGTACTGGAAGAGCAAAAGGAGATTATAAAATCCATGTCATCTTACTGGGAAGGAGATGGTTATACTACAGCTACCGACAGCTATATGAAACTTTCCGATAAATCTTTGTCGGTACTTAAAGAACTTGAAGATATACCTGCCAAGATGTTTGATATAGCACAAATTTACGAGCTTACTGAAGAAATGTTAAATGAAGATTTATCATCAGATATTCCGGATTATCTATTGGAATAATTCACTACTTACGAGAAAGGAGGGCATATTATGGCATATGATGAATTTGCTTACAGGACACATCGTATTGAAGTTAAGTATTGGGAAGCACTTGATAAGGCAAAAAGACTTGAGAACTTAGCCAATGAATTATCAAGACAGGCTGTAATGAAGTCTAGAGATCTTCTTAATGAAACTACAAGAGAGTGGAAGGGAGATGAGGCAACCGCTTTTATCAGAAAGTCGGATATAATAGTTACGGATCTTGATAAGATGGTAAGAAATATAAGAAATACTGCAAGCAGTATAAGAAGAATCGCCGCACAAACCATGAGGGCTGAGAAAGAGGCGGTGATGATTGCGAAAAGAAGGGCAGATGCTGCTAAATAATGGTTTGTAGGGGAGTTAGCAACATAAACATTATGCTTATAAAAAACTCCGTATAATTCAATCATACTCGCAACCCTTTCTCAAAG
>ERZ773022.1634-NODE-1634-length-14639-cov-3.010560_pt1 | contig 14639 bp, 18 predicted proteins | sample MGYA00580839_ERZ773022 | MGnify/ENA primary metagenome ERZ773022 (study PRJEB29015, sample SAMEA2738020) | human oral metagenome | biome: human oral; feature: human-associated habitat; material: dental | place: China | collected 2044 ... | reverse complement strand
AGTAACGGAACAAATCATCACTTTCTCCCTGCGGCAAAGTTAGATAAAAAAGCAGTTAAAAGATTACAAGAATTGAAACTTACTGAGTTTTCGGATAACATATTTTCTTTGAGATTAAATGGAAAACATCGATTAATTGGTATTTTAATGAATGGTACATTTGAAATATTGTGGAACGATTACGATCACGAGGTATGTCCCAGTCAGAAAAGAAATACATAGAACACCAGCAAAGAGTCCTTCAGGGCTCTTTTTTAATGACCTAAAGGAGGTGATGTACTTGAAACTTACAATAAAGCAGCAGCGTTTCGCAGATGAGTACATCATCAGCGGTAATGCTACAGATGCGGCGATTAAAGCTGGATATGCGAAGAGAGCAGCATATCAGCAAGGTGCTGAGAACCTCAAGAAACCTCATATAAAAACCTATATTGCCGAAAGACTCGAAGCGATTAACTCGGCTAAGATAGCGGATCAAGAAGAAGTGCTGCAGTACCTAACAGCGGTAATGCGCGGAGAAACTGAAAGCACGGTAGTTGTAGTCGAAGGAGATGGCGACGGGGTATCCCGTGCGAGGCTATTTGATAAGAACCCCGATGAGAAGGAGAAATTGAAAGCTGCGGAGCTACTCGGCAAGCGCTACGGTGCGTTTACGGATAAGGTGTCTGTTGACGGGAATATAGCAGTCGAGTTTGTTGGGTATGATGACGTCGAAGAGTAAAAAACGGATTGATATCCCTAAACTAGTCGGCAAGGGGTACGGAGAGTTTTGGAAGTTTAAGGGGCGATATAGAGTCGTTAAGGGCTCTCGTGCCTCGAAGAAATCAAAGACTACCGCGCTGTGGATTATCGCCTCAATGATGAGGTATCCGGAAGCAAATACCCTCGTGGTACGTAAGGTATTCAGAACCTTGCAGGATAGCTGTTACAGTGACCTACAGTGGGCCGTGAATAGATTAGGTGTATCTGACAAGTGGGACTTCAAAATGTCTCCGCTAGAGGCGACTTATAAGCCTACAGGACAAAAGATACTGTTCAGAGGACTTGACGATCCATTTAAGATTGCATCTGTTGCTGTAAGCAAGGGTGTGCTATGTTGGTGCTGGATTGAAGAGGCATACGAGGTTATGACAGAGGGCGACTTTGACATGATAGACGAATCTATCAGAGGTGTTGTGCCAGATAACCTCTTCAAACAGATAACATTAACCTTCAATCCTTGGAATGAAAAGCACTGGCTAAAGGCTAGGTTTTTCGATGTAGAGGACGCCGACATACTTGCGCTAACGACTAACTACCTGTGCAACGAGTGGCTAGACGTTGCCGACAAGAGGACATTCGAGCGAATGAGAGTTCGCAACCCTCGAAGATATGCAGTCGCTGGTCTCGGTGGTTGGGGAGTTGTAGAGGGTCTTGTATATGAGAACTGGAAAGAACAAGAGTTCACGCTCAAAGAGATACAGAATAATTATGACATAAGGTCAGCCTACGGTTTAGACTTCGGTTACACGAACGACCCGGCTGCCTTTTTTGATGGCTATATAGACACGGATGCTCGCAAGATATGGGTGTACGACGAGTTCTACAAAAAAGGATTATCCAACAGAGCGATTTACCAAGAGATTAGCTCTATGGGACATGCGAAGGACAGAGTTACAGCTGACTGTGCAGAGCCTAAGTCGATAGACGAGCTACGTGGCTATGGTCTGACTGTACGAGGTTCTAAGAAGGGTAGCGATTCTATTAATTCGGGTGTGCAGTTTATCCAGGATTTTGAGATCATCATACATCCTAGGTGCGTGAACTTCTTAACCGAGATTAGTAATTATACCTGGGCGAAGGACAAGTTCGGCAAGAGCCTCAATAAGCCAATAGATGACTTCAACCACTTAATGGATGCTATGAGGTACGGAATTGAACCGCATATCGTCTACGACGAGATGACATATAACAGCGTAAGAGGAGGGCTGTAATGCGATACAAGATATCACGAGATACAGATATGACGCCACAACTGTTGGCGAAGTACATTAACCTACACAAGAAGGATGTTAGCAAGAGGAATAGGGTACTGCAGGACGCATACGAGAACAAATACAAGATTTTCGGCGCTCCTAAGAAAGAGGATTACAAGCCCGATGTTAGGATTTCAGCAAATTTTGCAAAGTATTTGACGGACACATTCGTCGGGTTTTTCTGTGGCGTTCCCATCAAGATTAATTCGGATGACAGCAACATCGACGAGTACCTGGGAAGATTAAGCCTATACAACGACGAGGATAATCACAACCTCGAACTTGCTAAGGGCGCTGATATACACGGGGATTATCACGAACTGCTATATGTAGATGAAGATGCGGAGATTTGTTATACAGAGGTTAGCCCTCTTCAATCATTCTTTTTGGTGGACGACTCAATCCTTGAGCGACCACTATTTTTTATCCGCTATTACAAAGACAGCAACAAGATTGAGCGTGGGTCGTGGTCTGATGCGAAAGAGGTTCAGTATTTCACGAAGAACCCTAGCATCAAGTGGGATGATGATCCAGTACCTCATGGGTTCGACGGAGTGCCAGCTGTAGAGTATAGGGCGAATGCAGAGAGTATGGGGCTGTATGAATCGGTGCTATCGCAGATTGACGCATATAACAAGGCTCTCAGCGAGAAGGCTAACGACGTGGATTACTTCGCCGATGCATACATGAAAATACTGGGTCCGAGGGTAGACGAGAAGACGATACCCGAAATTCGCAGGAATAGAATAATTAACTTTAGTGGTAATTATGGCGAAAACAAGGCAGATGTTGATTTTCTCCAAAAGCCAGAGGCTGACGACACGCAGGAGAATCTACTCGATAGACTAGAGAAACTCATATTCGCAACGTCAATGACTGCGAATATCTCCGACGAGAACTTCGCGGGGCAGGCATCGGGGGTAGCTCTTAAATATAAGCTACTTGCTATGCAGAACCTAGCGACGTTCAAGGCTCTTAAGTTCCAGTCTGCAATGAACCGTAGATATAAGCTTATCTTCTCTAACCCTCTATCGGGTATGAAGGGCGACGACTGGGTAAAGATAGACTATCACTTCACTATGAATTATCCGGCTAACCTTGGCGATGAGGCAGAGACTGCGAAGAACCTCGAGGGTATTACCTCTAAGGAGACGCAGCTCAAGACTCTATCAGTCGTTGATGATCCGAAAGCTGAGCTTGAGAAGATTAAGGCTGAGAACGAAGAGAGTGCAAGTCAGATGTTCGGTAACCTAGGAGGCGCAGGAGATGGCGACGAAGCTTAGCGAATACTGGAGACAACGTGAGGAGGAACAGCGCAAGCGGAACATAACCGACGAGGCTAAGTACGATAAGGTTGTCGACAGAATGTACAGAGAGTCGTTAGCGGACATCCAGAAGGAGATAGATGCGTTCTACGGCCGTTATGCTGCAAAGGAAGGTATCAGCATAACGGATGCGAAGAAACGTGTTGACAAGCTCGATATAGAGGCATACGCACGACTGGCAAAGAGAGTAGTTGCTGATAAGGATTTCAGCTCCGAAGCAAACCAAGCAATGAGACTCTACAATCTGACTATGAAGGTCAACAGGCTTGAGATGCTTAAGTCAATGATTGGAGTACACCTCGTTTCGTTATCAGATTCACTTGACAAGTATTACACTTCGAAGCTCGATAGCAACACTGCTGCTGAGATAAAGAGGCAAGCAGGCATTATGGGAGACACGATAGGAGTCAACGACAAGCAAGTCCACGCTATCGTTAACGCATCGTTCCATAGCGCCCACTTCTCCGAGAGGATATGGGTTAATAACTCGTATCTAAAGCAGAAGTTAGAGCAGTCACTTCTAGCCTCTATGATTCGAGGTGAGAGACCCGATTATAGGGCGTTTAAACGGATATTTGGCTCGTCTCTGTACGAGGCAAAGAGGCTATTACACACCGAATTAAAACGTTGCAGAACAGAGGCGGCTATGCAGCAGTATAATCGCAACGGTGTTGAGGAGTTCGAGTTCATGGCACTAGGTCCGCATCCTTGTGAATTCTGTACCGCCCTCAACGGTAAGCACTTTAAGGTCAAAGATTTCTTGCCGGGAGATAACGCACCGCCTATGCATCCACACTGCCGATGCTCTACAGCACCGTGGGTAGATGAAAAAGCTTATAACGATTGGCTCGATGCTAAAGCGGATGGAACATTCAGCGGCGGTTTTGATGATTGGAAGGAGACGATATGAAATTAGTTGAGAAAGTAAAAATTTTGTACAAAACCTACGTTGTTAAACAGACCGACAACCTACACGATGGTGGGGGCGATTTATACGGACAAGTAGATTACATAGAGCAAATTATAAGGCTTAATCCTAGAGCACAATTAGACCAGGCTAAAAGCACTTTGCTCCATGAAATTATACATGCTCTTAGCGAGGTTTATTGTATCGACCTTAAAGAAGAGCAGGTTGAGAAATTAGGAACGGCATTATATCAGCTGACATTAGATAATCCCGAATTATTTGAAGAAGAGGATCAGTTAGATGATACAAATAAAAGTTAATAACTACTCTGTAGAGGTGAATGGTCATGCAGGATATATGCCACATGGCTCAGACATCGTCTGCGCTGGTGTATCCGCCCTGTATCAGACGTTGGAGGAGTCAGCTAAGGAATTAACCGACGGTGACTATAAAACCTCATCAGAGGAAGGATACGGGCGAATCTGCCCTATAGGTGAAGTGAGCAATGAGTACAAGCTACTCGTTAGCTCTTTTTTAATTGGCGTAAATGGGATTGCTGCTAGCTATCCCGATTATGTGATAGTCCATGCAGACTAGACCAAGCATTGATGTCGATAAAAGCAATGGAAGAGCCTAGGCGTGGCTGGCTATAAAAGCTACGGGAACGTTAAGCATTGTAACTATAAACACATGGAGGTAATTTTATGTACTACGAAGAGTTAAAACGATGGAATCAGCGTTGGAATCTGCAGAAGTTCGCAGAAGGCGGAGAGGGAGACCCAAGCGGAGGAGACGGAGGTAATTCCAGAGACGATTCCGCTGGCGGAGATGATGACAAGAAGTATTCAGACGCAGACGTCAACAAGATTCTGAATAAGAAGTTTGCAGAGTGGGAAAAGAAGCAAGCGAAGAAGATTTCAGAAGCTGAAAAGCTTGCCAACATGACCGCAGAGGAGCAACTCAAGAAGCTACAGTCAGAGCTTGAGTCAATGAAGAAGGATAAGACACGCAGTGAATTAGCAAGTGCTGCTAGAGGAATACTCGCTGAGTCAGATATCCAGGTTCCGGACAACTTAATCGCAAACCTTATAGGAGAGGATGCGGAAACAACAAAAGAGAACGTTGCAGCATTCTCCAAAGTGTTTAAGGCAGCGGTACAGGAAGGTGTTAAGGCAGCACTTAAGGGCAAGACGCCACCATCGGGAGGCTCAAGCACGCTCACGAAGGAGGAAATCATGAAGGTAAAGAACCTCAAGGAGCGACAGAAGTTAATTAAAGAAAATATGCATTTATTTAAGGAGTAAAAGACTATGAACAAGAAATTTGAACTACAGAGATTTGCAGTAATCGAGAATACTACAGTTACAGGCGACCTAGAACCAGCTATTTCAATCGACCATACTAACAGACTTGTCGATAATATCGTGAAGCTGCAGGAAGTACTCGGTATCACAGAGATGGAGCCAATGGCTGCAGGTACTAACATTAAGCAGTACGAGGTTAAGAAAGAGAACAGCCCAGAACAGGTAGCAGAGGGCGAGGTTATCAACCTAACTAAGATTTCTCGTAAGCTTGTTAAAACCCACGAGCTAAGACTCAAGAAGTATCGCAAGCTCGTTACTGCAGAGGACATCCAGAAGTCCGGACACGACGTCGCAATCAATAAGACTGACGAGAAGCTTGTTAGCGAGGTTCGTAAGGACATCAAGAAGGATTTCTTCACGATGCTAGGAACAGGCACAGGAACAGCTCCACAGGGCAAGAATCTACAGGAGACACTATCCGCAATTTGGGGCAAGCTACAGACAAGATTCGAGGATGTAGATGCTACACCTGTTTTCTTCATCAACCCAGAGGACGTCGCAGAGTACCTCGGCAAGGCTGCAGTTACAATGCAGACTGCATTCGGATTCTCTTACATTGTTAACTTCCTAGGACTGGGTACAGCAATCCTATCGTCTAATGTTACTAAGGGAGCGCCAATCGCAACGGCTACAGAGAACCTAAACGGTGCGTATGTGCCAGCTAACGGTGATGTTGCACAGGATTTCGGCCTAACATTCGACGAGAGCGGACTCGTGGGAATGTCTCACAATGTTGCATCTGATAGAGCATCGCTCGACACACTCATTATGTCTGGAGTAGTGTTCTACCCAGAGGAAGTCGACGGAGTAATCAAGGGCAAGATTGTACCAGGGGTATAAAAAATGGAGGTAAGCTATGTTTATCGTAATTAACGCATTTTTAGATCTAAAGGATAATGAGCACCTATATGAAGTAGGAGACGCATATCCAAGAGAGGGCATTGAACCATCAGAGGAGCGCATCAAAGAGCTTCTAGGGTCAGATAACCTACAGGGTCAGCCAATGATTAAGGCTGTAAAGACTGTCCCGGTTGACACGAAGCCTGAAGGGGTGGCAGAGAGTGAATCGTCAAAGGAAGATGCCGAGGAAACCTCGGATACTCCAGAGACAGAAGAAAAGGACAGCAAGAAGTAGGAGGTCGATATGTCGGACAACGTAACAGTAATGTTGACTGGCACACTCGAGGAACAGAAGAAGGCTATCAAGGAACTAACAGAGGCGCGGCTAAAGTGGAAGCTTGGCGGCGTCTCTAGTATCCCTGAACAGCTGTCCTACATCGTAACCGAGGTGTGCATATCGAGGTTCAACAAGATAGGTTCTGAAGGGCTCGCAAGTCACACCGTTGAGGGTGAATCAATGAGATGGTCTGATGACGATTTTGCACCATATGCAGGAGAGATACAGGACTATCTCAACGCGCAGAAAGAGTCGAACAGGGGCGTTATACGTTTTCTGTAAGGGGGTTAAGTTATGAGGTATGACACACTTATAGGCTTTGTAAAGTTCAGACGCGGTGAATATAATGCCGAGACTGGTAATTACGAGAAAGCATCCCCGGAGAAGACGGTTACGCACGCAAGTGTGATGAATGCTGGTCAAGAAACGATGAGGCTCTTATATGGTGAGATAAGGCAAGGGTCACTAGTAGTGCAGATACAGGGGCATTTCGAGCAGCCATTTGACCGCATCGAGATAGCCGGCAAAATGTATGCAGTTGACCAGCGAAGACGCTTAAGAACCAAGGAGACATTTATCGTGTCGGAGGTGCAGTAATGGGAACTAGTATCAAGATTGTTGGTCTTGACAAGCTAAATCGCAAGCTTCGTAAGAATGCGACTCTTAATGACGTTAAGACTGTCGTATCAACTAATGGTAATCGACTTGAGAGAGAGATTAAGGCTAATACCAAGGCGGCATATGTTAAGGGGTATTCAGAGCAAAATACTGCTGATAGTGTCAACGGTAATCCACTAGATGGCGGTATGAGTTACGAGGCTGGAATAGCTATGTCGTACAACCCTTACACGGAATTTGGTACGCGTTTCATGGAACCTGAGCCAGTTGTAAAGCCAGCAATAGAGACAGTAGGTGCTCAATTCGAGCGTGATATGAGGAGGTTAACGGAATGATAGATCCACAGCAGGAACTTTTCACTAAAGTAAAATTAGCTGCCGAGGCAGTAGCAGGGAAAGAAAACGTATATGATGGATTCTTGCCTCCAGAGGGCACGCCTTATCCGTTTATATATCTCGGTGAGGTGTATCAAGTAGATGATGCCAACAAGAGTGCTATATTTGGCACGGTGTCGCTAACGGTTCATGTGTGGCACAATTCACCGGAGGAACGAGGCACAGTATCGAGTCTTATGCTCAAGGTTAAAGAGGCGGCAATGCAACTAAAGAGTGGGCATTATGCGTGGGATTACCGCAACGGGCAGACACGAATTTTGACGGATAATACTACTAAGCAGCCATTACTCCACGGAGTAGTAGAGCTGCGTTTTCATTTTAGTTAGGGGGAAATATGAATAAATTTAATTTACAGCAGTTCGCTGTTGCTGTATCGGGTAAGAAGATTGTATACCTATACCGTCTTCTCTCTAAGGCGCAGAGTGAGACAGGTAGCTTATTGGCGTTCGTAACGGAAAATGGCCGTACGAAGTCAAGGGATGCTGACACAACTGCGACCAAGGACGGCAGTGTAAGAACACCCGGGGCTGTTGAGACAGAGATTACGTGCTCATCCCTTATGGCAAAGGGTGACAAGATGATTGACAAGCTAGAGGATGCACTAGATTCTAACGAGCTTATCGAGATTTGGGAGGCAAACCTCGAGGAACCAGGTACAGGAACCAATAAGTTCAAGGGGATGTACTTCCAGGGCTACCTCACAGATTTTGAGAAGAACTCTAACGCTGACGAGTCTGTGGAGATCTCGCTTACGTTCGGTATCAACGGTACAGGTGTCAAGGGTGATGTAACAGTTACAACAGCACAGCAGGAGATGGCTAGCTACGTATTTAAAGACACAGTTGCTGGCGCATAAGTAGTTTAACTAGGGGGTGGCATAGGTCACTCCCTTTTATTTTGAATAAAGGAGTAAAAAAATGGCAGATATCATCATAAACGGAACATCTTATCCTTTGAAATTTGGGATGAAGTTTCTACGAGAGGTTAACAAGCGTAATGCGGTACCAGTAGAAGGTATGAAGGGCGTAACAGAGAATGTCGGCATGAAGTGGATGGTTGCAGAGCTTATGGATAACTCTGTAGAGGCTCTTGCAGACGCTATTTTCACCGCCAACAAGACGGAATCACCTAGACTGACACTACCAGAGATTGACGAGTTCCTGGATAGCGAGGAGACCGATATCGACGGAGTATTTAACGACGTGATAGGTTTTTTAGAGACAGCCAATGCTACCAAGAGGCTAGTGCAGGATATGAAGGATATGGTAGCGAAGAAGAAGGCGGAGATGGAGTTGGAGGACGAGATCATCTAGACGAAGAGGCTTTGTATCGTCAGGTGGCTATAGATTGTTTCAGATACTTTGGTTTTACTTCATTCGACCAAGTAGATAGGCTAACTATCTACGAGTACAACATTCTGATTGAGGCGGAAAACCTTAAGCAAGTAGATAGGGACTACAGGAATCACCTACAGGCATACCTAAACTTCCAGGCAACCGCCAAAAAGAATGTCGGTAAGAATAAGCAGAAACCAGTATTTGATAAGTTTATCAAGTTCTTCGATTATGACAAAGCAATTAAGAAGGTGCAGAGTAAGAAGTTCGAAAAAGGTCGTCTCTCTGCACTTAATAAATTTCTGAAAGAAAGGAGGGCGGACGAATAATGGCTGAATCTTTTTCCGTTAAAGCACTGCTATCAGCACAGGATAAGAATATGTCGTCAACCTTTAAGAAGGTTCTAGGCACGACTGATTCTCTCGGGTCAAAACTAAAGAGCGGTATCGGTTTCGGTGCACTAATGTCAATAGGCGGCGGAGCAATGCGATTCCTCGGTAGAGAAGTGCGTAATCTCATGACTGAAGTTAATGAGACTAATAGTGCGTGGAAGTCATTCTCCAATAATATGGTAATGTCTGGCATGGGGCAAAAACAGATACGAGCCACGAAGAGGGATTTACAAGCATTCGCTGTTAAGACCGTATATTCTTCGAAGGACATGGCGTCTACATTCGCACAGCTTTACGCAGTCAACGAGAAGACTACCACATCTCTTGTAAAGGGTTTTGGTGCGGTTGCAGCTGCATCAGAAAACCCTAAACAAGCCATGAAGACGATATCTACGCAGGCGACTCAGATGGCGGCAAAGCCAACGGTAGCATGGCAAGACTTCAAGCTGATGCTCGAACAGTCACCAGCAGGACTCGCACAGGTTGCGAAGGCTATGGGCATGACGACCGCTGAACTGGTTAAGAATGTTCAAGATGGCAAGGTTAAGACCGAGGACTTCTTCAAGGCAATGGAGAAGATGGCTGATAATAAAGCCCTCATGAAGCAAGCCCAGCAGTACAAGACACTAGGTCAAGCTGCAGAGGGTTTGAGGGCTGTTATAGCCTCGGGTCTAGCACCAGCATTCGACGCACTCACTAGAGGCGGAGTATCAATCCTATCTAGCATGATGGAGGGTATATCGAAACGGTTCGCAATCTTAAGTAATGCCTTCAAGGGAGTTGGTAAAGCATGGGGGTCGGCATTTAGCGCAATAGGTAAGGAACTCGACAAGCTCAAGGCAAAAGACGGGCTTAAAAACTTCGAGTCAGGGGCAAAAAGCGCGGCTAGTGCGATGAAGAGTCTAGCAAGTGCTGCCAAGGCAAATGCGAAACCTATAGCGTACCTCATACACCACATACCAGAGCTTATAGAAGCATTTATAGGGCTCAAAATAGCACTAAAGGCTGCTAAATACCTTGATGCAACGGCAAAAGGTGCGGAGGCTGCGGCAAGTGTGCTCCCTAAAGTAGGCACAGCAGCTAAAGTGTCGGGATCGCAGATGCTGGGTTCTGCAAAAGCCTTTATGGCTACAGGTGCAGGCGTTCTGATGATAGCTGCGGGGTTCTATATAATGGCTAAGGCGGCGGTAATGCTCGCAAAGTCGGGTAAAGGCGCAATAGGTGTGTTTGTTGGTATGGCTGTTGCTATAGGACTACTGGGCGTAGGTCTGGTAGTACTCACAAAGGCAATGAGCACGATGAATCCAGCTAAACTACAAGGAATGTCAATCGCAATGTTGGCATTCGGTGCTGCTATAGTGCTGTGTGCTGCAGGCATGTGGATATTATCCAAGGCGGCGAAAACTATCTCCGATGGCGGAGGGTTAGCCATTGCGGTTCTTGCGGGTATGGCAATAGCTATAGGATTACTTGTAATAGCATTCGCTAAGTTCGGACCGGCACTCGATGCAGCAATTCCAGCGATGCTCACGTTCGGTGCGATGGTGCTGATGATAGGTGCGGGCATATGGTTAGCTGCGAAGGGAATAGCGGCAGTAATTACTGCGTTCTCAAGCCTAGTTGATTCTGTTACTGGACTCATTAACGTACTACCTATAGCAGCTCAATATGGCTTACAGGCAGCTGGCGGCATAGCTCTAGTCGGTGTAGCGTGCATAGTGGCGGCGGCTGGAGCTATAGTGCTAGGAATGGCTATGATCGCATTTGGGGTAATGGCACTAGCTACAGGAGCAATGCTAATCGGAGCTGGAGCAATGGCAATGGCTGGCGGTATTATGTTCCTCTTGTTCGGTATCATGGTGGGCTTGGCGGCGGTCGGAGTTGCAGTCCTTGCACTCGCACTCAAGGCGGTTAATTCATCCATGAAGTCGATAGCCTCAAATGCTAGAGCGGCAGCCTCGTCACTAACAATAATGACTAGCTCGGTTAGTCTTGTGAAGTCTGGGCTAAAAGCAATAGGTGACTATGCAAGCTCGGCAATGAATAGGCTTAAGTCGGCATTCAGTAATGCAGCATCGAGCACAGCAGCTGCGGGCAGTGCTGCGGGTAATAACTTCCGTACCGGGTTATCTAGCGGGCTCAATTCCGCTATAGCTACAGCGAAAAGTGCTAGCAACTCGATTAAATCGACTCTACACTCTGCAGGTAGCGGGGCATATGCGGCAGGTGTATACATCGGTGTCGGACTTGCAAACGGTATGGCATCGCAGCTAGGCAGGGTGAGGAGTATAGCTACTTCACTATCAAACGCTGCTGATGTTGCCATTAGAAAAGCACAGGCAATCCGCTCGCCTTCACATAAGCAGTTCGACAACGGCGCCTATATAGGGCAAGGATTGATAGACGGTATCGCGAGTAAGATAAGAGCCGTTAAGGTAGTTAGCTCTAAGTTAGCTGGTGCTTTCTCACCTCAGCTAGGTATGGCTGGTATAGGTGGAGGAGCATATAACTTATCGGAAGACTATAGTTACGGACACATTGCGCAGTACGAAGTTACTGTTGTAACAGAACTTGACGGAGATGTAGTTGCCAAGAAGACGGTTAAGCCTATGCAGAAGGAGCTTAATAAGCTTGATAAGCGCGATAGCAGATATAGGGGGAGGATCTAATGTATAAATTCATAGATGTAAACGAACAGCCTAGCACGGTGCTATCCGCAGAGGCGATATCAATTAACGAAGAATACCTCGACGAGGTTGTTCCAGGGTTTAAAACCCTATATGTTCAGGGGCGAGAGCTACTCGCTCCTGATATTAAATCAAAAGAAGTAGGCGCAAGGCATGGTGAGATACTACTAAATTCTCGATATCCGAAACGAAAAATCGTAGTAGGGTATCAACTTATATCGGATGGCAATTTAGCCTTTAGAGAGGCATATATCAAGCTGTCTGATAAGTTGAGTGTACCTAACTCTCGCATAATATTCCGTGATGAAATGGACAAGTACTGGGTTGGCACAGTGTCAGATGTTGGAGAAGTTCCGCCTGGAAGAAACTCCATTACTTCCGAGTTCTCCATCGATTGCCTTGTACCATTTAAGTTTGCAGTCAATGAGAAGGAAGTTAACATAGATCCAGACGGTACACTTAACGTCGATTATAAGGGAACAGTTCCTGCACATCCTCGCATCTTCGCGGATTTCAAAGGCGACTCAGGATACTTTGCTGTAACAGATGAGCATAGCAACACGGTGATTGCCGGGAATCCTAAAGAGCAGGACACAGGCAACAAGAGTGAAATGCTCTTCGATGAACCGTTCAGAAAACCGCTGAACACCTCAACCTGGAAGATTAACCAAGGCTTTGAATTCCCATGGTATCAGCAAGCTGGAGGTGCATACATAAGGCAGGTTAACGAAGATGCTGCGGCAGCTAGTAGTTATGGATCATATGGCAGCAAGCCATATCACGGACCGTCACTAATAAGGACTATCCCAGCGGACTCTAACGGCAGCAAGAAGTGTACAAACTTCACACTAACTTATAGAGTGCGCTGTGCAATTGGCAGGGGCGAAATTAACCAATTAGGCGGTAACATGATGTTGCTACTTGACGACTCGAACAACGTAATTGCGGGTATTGCGTACTACAAAAACAGTGTTGGCGAGATGGCGGAGTGCTGCCTATACGTTAACGGTAAAGAAGTGAGCAAGACCTTAATCGGAGTTACAAGGGCATATAGACAGCTCGGTTTTGGCGAAGCTACAGGAGGTGATTATATTGGCACTTCGATGATTAAGAAGGTCGGAGACACCGTATACTTCGACACAGCCGGTAGTAATTTTACCTTTTCCGATCCAGCGATTAAAGACAAATATCCGACGAAGTGTCAGCTTGCTTTTTACGAGGCATATCGAAACCCTAACATATCAGACAATGAGATCTATTGGATCAAGTTCGTTAAGGATAACGTCGAATACGACATCGCTAATACATTCATGAATGGCGATAAGCTCGAAATGGACTGCGCTACAGGAGAGATTCGTAAGAATCATTTACCTATGCCAGGCATCGGAGCATTGGGTAACGACTGGGAAGATCTCGTCCTTGTGCCAGGGCAGAATAAACTGAGTGCATTCTGGAGCACGTGGCAGCCTCAAGCACCCGACGTTAAACTCAAGTATAGGGAGGTATTCTTATGATCGTATACTTCACTGATAGGCAGATGAGAATCCTCGGTCATGCATCCAATAATCTGGACAGTTCCCTCATTATTGTTGACGATAGCAAGGAGGAGCGGGTTGAAAATGGCGTATCGATATTTGATTTAAGTGTTGTAATCAAAGACAACCCTACAGAGTTTTTGAAAATTAAGGATATGTGCGCAGAGGGTAATTACTTGCTGTGCAAGAGAGGTAACTCTAGCGAGTTTTATTCAATCATAGACTGTAACGGCTCGGTAGCCTCGAGAGAGCTAGAGCTGTACTGTGAAGATGCGAGCCTTGATTTAATTAATACACTTGCTGAACCGTTCGAAGCAGATAGCGCATACCCTCTGTCCTACTACGTCAATAAATGGATATCAGGCACAGGTTTTGAAATCGGAACCAATGAAGTCGCACACCTCACTCGTAAACTTAAGTGGGAGGGCGACTCAACGGTAACGGAGAGACTTGCAAGTATAGCAACGCAGTTTGATAATACCGAGATGTCGTTCAGCTTCGAGATAGAGCAGATGCAAGTCAAGAAGCTGCTAGTGAACTTCTGGAAGCGTAAGGGCGTAGATGCTGATGTAAGATTAAGAATTAATCACGAAGTGTCAGATATACACATTAAGGGCTCAGTCGCAGAGCTTGCGACGGCACTAAAAGCTGTAGGCGGCACTCCAGAAGGTCAGCAAGAGGCTTTGACTCTTAAGGGATATAGCTATGATGACGGCGATATCTACATAGATTCTGATGGATTGTTGCAATCTAGGTCGGCAACCCGAAGATGGTGCAGCCCTTGGACAAATTACAAGCCTATAGTGAGGCGGTTTTCATTCGATACGACCTCACAATCTGAATTATGTAATAGGGCAGTAAATAAGTTAAAAGTATCTATGGAAGCTACT
>ERZ773022.1629-NODE-1629-length-14673-cov-8.646326_pt1 | contig 14673 bp, 13 predicted proteins | sample MGYA00580839_ERZ773022 | MGnify/ENA primary metagenome ERZ773022 (study PRJEB29015, sample SAMEA2738020) | human oral metagenome | biome: human oral; feature: human-associated habitat; material: dental | place: China | collected 2044 ... | reverse complement strand
GGCGGTCGGCCGACTCGGAGGCGGAGACCATAAGGAGCACGTCGACGCCCGCCAGGGCCGTGCGCGCCGCCTCGCCGTCGTCGTACTGGGCGACGGCTACCTCGACGGACGGCGCGTCGCGGGCCCATCGCGGGGTGCGGGAGGGGTCGCGCAGCAGCAGGCGCAGCGGCGCGCCGCGCTCGTGCAGGAGGGCCGCGACGGCGCCGCCGATGCGGCCGGTCGCGCCCGTGACGGCGATGGGTGTCGGAGGGCCGGGGGCGGCGGGCGTGCTCATGAGTCCAGACTATTCGACGGTGCCGCGTCAGCCCCTTTCCCTTCGCCGGGATCGGCCTCGCGCCGGCCCGGCAGGCCGTGAGCGCGGCGGAGGCCTCCCTCCCCTGTCGGGATCGACTCCGGCCCTGCCCTGACCGCACAGCACCGACCGCACAGTTCTCCCCATCACCCGGACCAGCCCCAGCCTGCCAAGGGGCCTCGGGCCCGGAGTCCCCCAGCCGCCCCCTGTCCTCTGAGCGCCCCGCCCCTGGGGGAGTCGGGCGCCGGCCCCTGGGGGGAGTTGATTCGGTGATGTCACCTGGGCTCGCATTGCGCCAGGCGGGATCGCGCGGATTGCGCTCAGGTGGATTCCGTCGCGCTGGGCTCGCACGGCGCGAGGCGGGGTGGACTGTGTTGCGCTGGGCTCGCATTGCGCAAGCCGGACCCGGCGCGCGAGCGCGGTCCACTTCCATGCTCTCGTCCTCCCGGACGTCGACGCCGGGCTCTGCATGTACGGGTCCGGTCCCGGCCGCGTCGAGTCCGGCGGCGTTGCGGACCCGGTCCTGATCTTCTTGTTCCGGCTCGGCCCGGCTCCGAGAGGGCCCCGGCCGCGAGCACGTACCTCTAGCAGACGTGCTCGGCGGTTAAGTGACGTGCTCGCGGGTTACCCGGCGATCTCGCGGGCCCGGGGGAGCCCCCGATCACGGGCGCCAGCATGAGCGTCCCCGGGTGGCTCGCGGCCGAGAACCCGGACCCCGCCGCGCCGAGAGACCCGCGAGCGTCGCGCGGTATGGCGGTGATCCGCTCCGGGGACCGGCGCTGTGTCGGGGGACCCGCCCGCGAAAAGGTGGCCGGCACGTGCTTCACCGCCCCGGCTCCACGGCTGTACGCCGTGGAAGGGCGCAATGGGCCTTTCTCACTGGGCGCGACGGTCCGTGGGTCCGGATCGTCGTGATGTGGCGGGGATGAGCGGGTGCGGGGTGGTGCGGGTGGGGCTCCTGGGACGGTCCGGGGCGGGGCGTGTCCAAATCTGTTGCAAAGGCGCCCCGCGACCGGATCGGCCGCGAGAAGAACCGCGGAATATCAACGATTCTCCTCCGGCGCTCCGGCGCGATCCGGGCCTTTGCAACAGATTTGGACAACCGACCCTCCGGTAGATTGAACGAGCGCCCCGAGCTCCGGTTCCGATGGGGCGCATGGGACTCGTGGGACGCCCGGGGTGCTCCGGCGAGGCGAGGATCCGGGGCCGCTGCCCCTGGCCCCCGACGACCGCACCCGGGCCGAGACGAGGAGCATCGCGGCCGTGATGCCGCGACGATCCGCCGGACCCGCGAGCAGGCCTCGGCGCGACGGTTCGTTTGAGACGGGACCGACCACGACCCCGGCGCCCCCGGCGGCCTCAGCGCAGCGTGTCGGCCAGATCCCCGATGCGTCCGAGGAGGCCGCTCAGGTAGCGCGGCGAGTCGTCGGTGGACAGCATGCGCGCCAGCGTTATCGCCTCATCCACGGCGACCGGGGCGTCGACGTCGTCATTCCACACGATCTCCCACGTGGCGACCCTGGCGATGGCTCGGTCGACCGCCGGCATGCGGGCCAGCGCCCAGCCCTGGGCGTAGGTCTCGATGGCCTCGTCGACCTCCGCCAGGTGATCGGCCACCCCGGCGAGGATCTCGCGCGCGTAGGCGGGGGCCGGCGTGTGGTTGGCCGAGTGCTCGGCGCGCTCGGCGGCCAGGTCGCGCAGCGCCCGGGCGGCCCCGGACTCCTCCGCGCGGGCAGCGGCGACCCCGCCGTACTCGTCGTACGCGGGGCGCCCGTCGTACTCGTCGTGCACGAGGCGGTGTCCGTCCCGCTCGTCGTATTCGCCGTGCACGTCGTACTCGTCACGCACGGGGTACTCGTCGCGTCCGCCGTACCCGCCGCGAGCGCCGTACTCGTCAGGGGCGGAGCCCCCGTCGTATTCGCCGGGGGCGTCGTACACGGAGTGCTCGTCCCGCTCACCGCGGGCGGGGTACTCGTCGTACTCGCTGCGAGCAGGGCGCTCGTCGGGGGCGGAGCGCGCATCCCGCTCGCCGTACTCGTCACGCCCGCCGCGCCCGGGGGCCCCGCCGCGCTCGTCGCGCAGCAGGCCGCGCTGGTCGGCCTCGAAGAGGATCTCGACGGCGCGGCGGCGCGCCTTGGTGCGGGCCGTGACGGGATGCTTGGCGCCGTGCGGGCGCGCGGCCCCGCCGGGGTCCGGGGCGCCGGTGGTGGCGTCGGAAGGGGTCATCAGTCGCTGACGCGGGAGATGTAGGCGCCCGAGCGGGTGTCGACCTTGACCCGGTCCCCCTCGTTGAGGAAGAGCGGGACCTGGATCTCGGCGCCGGTCTCCAGCGTGGCGGGCTTGGTGCCGGCCGACGAGCGGTCGCCCTGGAGGCCGGGCTCGGTGTGGGAGACGGTCAGGACGACGGCGGCGGGCAGCTCGACGAACAGGACGTCGTCGTCGTGGAAGGCGACGATGACGTCCTGCCCCTCGAGCATGTAGGCGGCGGCGTCGCCGACGGTGGCGGCGGGCACGTAGGTCTGCTCGTAGGACTTGAGGTCCATGAAGACGAAGTCCTCGCCGTCCCGGTAGGAGAACTGCATGTCGCGGCGGTCGACGGTGGCGGTGTCGATCTTGAGGCCGGCGTTGAAGGTCTTGTCGACGGTCTTGCCGGACAGGACGTTCTTGATCTTGGTGCGCACGAAGGCCGGGCCCTTGCCGGGCTTGACGTGCTGGAACTCGACAACCTGCCACAGCTGGCCGTCGATGTTGAGCACGAGGCCGTTCCTCAGGTCGTTCGTCGTTGCCACGGGCGGTTTCCTCACTGTCGGGGGGACTTGCGAAGTCTTGGAACGGCGCGAGTCTACCGCGCGGCCCCCGCCCGTCGGCCGCGGGCTCCTGCGAGGCCCGTCACGGGGCCGGGCGGCGCGGCGGGGCGGGATTCGGGCCGGGCGGCGCGGGGAAGACGGACGCAGCCGCGCGGCGGGGCGAGACCGCCCCGAGCGGGGCGGGGCGGGGGAGGGCGGCGACGGCGCTAGTGGAAGTCGGCGACGTCCCGCCCGATGGTCCTCAGGTCGCGCAGGCGGGCGAGGGTGGCGAAGCGCTCCTCGGCGTAGGGCAGGGACACGGTCCGCAGGAAGTCCGCCATCCTCGCCTCGCCCTGCCGCTCGAACTCGTCGGCGAGGGAGCGGATGTCGTCGGGGTGGCGGTTCTGGCTCATCTTCGCCTTGCCGCGCACCTGCTCGACGCCGACCCCGACGGCGACGATGGCGCGCGCCATGCGGGCGAGCTTGTCCTCCCCCACGGACGCCAGGACGTCCTCGTGCTCCATGGCCCCGGTCAGGCGCCGGGCGACGTCCAGGGCGGCGGCGGGCTCGGGGTCGATGCTGACCGGGCCGCGCACGTGGATGGTGATGTAGTCCCAGGTGGGGACGTTGGCCTTGACCTCGTTGGTGGCGTACCAGCGGGGCGAGACGTAGGCGTCGACGTCGTCGAGGATGACCAGGCCGGGGCCGGTGATGGGCTCGGTGACCTGGGGGTTGTTGCGCACGAGGTGGGTCATGAGGGCGCCGCGCTCCTCGTCGAGGTAGAAGGGCACCATGGTCGCCTCGGGGCCGAAGTCGTGGACGGTGACGAGGTTGCCCACGCCGGGGCGGGACAGCAGCCGGCGCGTGTAGTCCTCGGGCAGGGAGAAGTGTCGGGGGACGTACATGGGCCGACCCTAGCCGACTCCCCCTCGCCCGTCGGACGCCGTCGCGGACCGAGACGGGCCCGGACGGCTGCTCCCGGCGTCTGCGGCGCCCCGGGAGGGCGCCGGCCGCACGGGACGGCGGTGCGCGGCCGATCCGGTCACCGGAAGCCTGCCCGCCTGATCCCACCACACGGCGTCGAGCGCCCGGGTGCCCCTGTGAGCCGTGCGCAGCAGGAGGCGGGAGGCGTTCAGTCCTGAGCGATCCTCGGCCTCGACCAGGAGGCTGGGAGCCCCACCGCGGAAGGTCTCAACGGCCACATCCGGGTCCCCCAGGACGACCGCCTGGGCGCGGTGGCCGTCGGCATCGGGCATCGCGAGAGCGGCCAGGAGACGCGCAGTGGCGGCTGTGCAGTCCTGGTAGTCGTCGACGACGACGAGATCGGGGACCGGACGCCGCTCGGCGACCCGGTCCGCCTCCCACGAGCCGAGGGCCTCGACGGCGCGGTCCTGAAGCCGGGCCGCGTCCATCCTGCGGGTCTGGGACCTGCGCTCGGCGGACGGGCGCCCCTGGGCGTCCCAGATGCGCAGCAGCGCCGAGGCCGGCCCCCACACGGGGACGGACAGGACCCGTCCCAGCTCGGCCAGGTCATCGGCGCTCAGACCGAGCTCGCCGGCGCGGGCCAGCAGGTTGCGCAGCTCGGTGCGGAAGGCCCGGGAGGCGACGGCGGAGGCGGGCAGACCCGGCCACTGCTCGGGGACGATGAGAGCCGCGAGCGCCGCATCCTCCTCCGCCCCGGCCAGCAGGACCGGGGCGGGCAGCGGGTCGGGGCGACGGGTCAGGGAGGTGCGCAGGACGGTGAGGGCGTAGCCCGCGGGGGTGCGGACCCGTACCGCGCCGTCGCGGACTCCCGCCTCACCCAGCAGGTGGGCCGAGCGGCGTCGCAGCATGTCGGCGCGGGCGCGCGTGGGGGCGAGCAGGAGGGCGTCGCGGCCGGAGGCGACGGCGTCGACGAGCAGGTGCAGGGCCAGAGAGGTCTTGCCGGTGCCCGGGGCGCCGAGGACCACCAGGTTCGCGCCCGCCGCGGCGGCGTCGAGCACGGCGCGACCGGAGGCATCGGGCGCGGGCGGGGGCTCCGCCGTCCGGGCGGGGAGGAGCTGGACCCGATTCGGGGCGCCGTCATCGTGCATGGGCCCATGACACCACGCGGGTGCGACAAGCGCCGCCGACGATGACCGGATCGCGGCCCGGCACCGTCCGCGCGGCGCGAAACGGCGCCGCGCAAGCGCCTCGGCCGCGATCGGAGCGGCGGCGGCGCCCTAGGATCATCGTCGGGAACGGCCCGGCCCTCGATCAACCACTGATCAACCACCGCCGGCAGGATTCAGAAGGAGCCAAGCCATCATGCAGGTCACCATCGGCGTCAAGCACGCCACCCGCGAGCTCACCCTCGACACCTCCGCCTCGCAGGACGACGTGCTGGCCGCGCTGGCCGGAGCGGCCACCTCGGATGTCACGCTCAGCGACGACAAGGGCCGCAAGATCTTCGTCCCGGCCGGCTCGCTCGCCTACGTTGAGGTCGGCGAGACCACCACGCGACGCGTCGGCTTCGGCGTGTGAGGCGCGAGCCGGCGGGCGCGCGAGCCGGGGGCGCGCTCACGGCGCCGAACGCGGCGGCCCGTCCATCGGCATCAGGCGTCACAGGGCGGCGACGAGCGCCGGCACATCGATCACCGGACCGAGCAGTCCATCGAGCGTGAAGCGCTCGAGGAGGTCCTCGGCATCGCCGCGGTCGAGGAAGGCGCGCATGAGCCGCGTTCCCGGCCCCGACGCGCGTATCGGGCGGCCGTCCGCGCGGCGGCTCAACTGAGCCCTGAACGCCTTGACATCGGCGTAGTACTGCGACTTGCACTTGGCCATCGCACCGCCCGCGTAGGTGATGACGAAGCCCTCCTCCTTGCGCTCCTCGGCCGCCCGAATCCGCGCCGCCAGGGCCGTCAGGGCGGAGTCGTCGGCGGCCCTCGCCAGGACCTCGACCCGGGGCGAGACGAAGCCGAACGTCTCCGCCAGATGCAGACGCAGGTCGTCGAGGAGCTCCATGTCCTCCTGGTTGCGGATGGCGTCGAGGAGGATGACCTTGTCATCGCCCTCGTCGATGATGTGGGGGTCGCAGCGGCTGATGACCTCGAAGGTCAGGGACGCGCCCGCCCCCGAGATGATCTCGGCGAGCTCGCCGGCCCGCTCCCCCAGGTGCGCGGCCAGGAGGGAGGAGGCGTGCTCGGAGAACGGCGTGACGCCGGACTTGGACAAGACGCGCAGCCGCCCGTCGATGACCGAGACGATGGCGAGGTATCCGTTCCACTTGCGCCGCACGGTCAGGGGCCGTCCGACACCGGCGCGCACGACCTCCTCGAGGCTGGCCGGGCCCGGCGTCTGGCCGACGTTGAAGAACTTGTCATAGCCGCGGGCGACGACCTCGCAGTCGGATGCGCGCACGAACAGGCCGCGGGCCCTGCGGCTGGTCCGGTCCCACAGGCCCTTGGCGAAGGCGCGCCGGGAGAAGTTGCAGGCGAGGACGCCGGGCATGTCCGCCACCTCGCGCACGCGGACCTCGGGGTGGGCGCTCATGCGCGCCAGCAGGCTGGAGGAGTCGGCCGCGGCGAGGACCATCGGGTGGTCCTCGCCGAAGGCGTGGAGGGTGCGGGTGCCGTCGGCGCCGATCTCCAGGACGGCCAGGTGACCCCCCTGCTCCACCCCGTGCTCCAGGGTGTACACGTGGTCGGCGGCGCGCTCGGGGCCGGGGTCCTCGCCGCGGGAGCCGTTGCGGTGCCCGTGCACCTGGAGGATCCGCGGGTGGGACAGCCGGGGCTCGACGGCGCGCGCGTAGCTGGAGCGCCCACGGAAGGTGGTGGAGCGCTCGGAGGAGCCGAGCAGGAGCTGAAGCATGGGGATCTCCGTGAGGTCCCAGGAGAGCAGACCGTCCTCGCGTTCGGCGATGACGCGGTCGATGGTGGCCGCGTCCAGGCCGGCGTGGGTGACCAGGACGTGTCGGCCGGCCAGACGCAGGGCGGCCAGCGGCACCATGCGCGCCAGGAGCGCCTCGATGTCGCCGTCGCGCCGCCCCGAGGCCAGGATCTGGCGACGGGACTCGCGCGTGTGCGACCAGCCGACGCCGCGCACGTTGCCGACCAGCATGCGCAGGTGCTCGTCGTGGTTGCCCTCGACGAGGACGATGTTGTCCGGGATCCGCCCCGCGTCGTCGACGATGAGGTCGAGGACACCGGCGGCGTCGGGGCCGCGGTCGAACAGGTCGCCGACGAAGATGAACAGGGAGGCGGGGTCCCAGCCGCCGAAGTGCTCCTTGACCCCGGCCAGCGCTCCGGCGCAGCTGTGCACGTCGCCGATGATGACGAGGCGCTCGTAGCGCCCGGTGATGTCGGTCTCGATGATCGTGTTGAGCCGTCGCACCTCGTCCAGGTCGACGAGGCGCTCGGTGACGGAGGCCGCCCCGGCCCGCACCCTGGCGGCGATATCCACCACGACCCCGGGCTCGACGTAGTCGAGTGCGCCACGGCGGGTCTCGTTGCGCTCGATCAGTTCGTCGTCGGTCAGCTCCCCCTGGACGTCGACGACGTAGACCTCGTAGCCGCAGCGCCGTGCCAGGGAGGCGAACTCGCGGTAACTCCTGCGCGACGGGTTGGTGCAGTCGAGCAGCACAGTGCCGCCCTGACGGATCCGGGCGGTCACGGCGGCCTTGAACGCCGCGACGACCTGCTTTTCCGCTCCGAAGGCCATCGACAGGGTGGGCATGCCGTCCAGATCCGTGAAGGGCGCGGAGTACAAGCGGCGGAAATCGTCCAGGCCGATGGCGAGATCACCCAGGCGATGCCGACGGATCAGGGTCGTCTTGCCCGCGCCGGGCGCCCCGCGCAGGACGAACATGGTACGCATGCGCGCACCTCCTCTCGGGTGAGCGGAAGCCGCCGTCCGTCTGCGGCGACGGGTGCCAACGCTACCCGGCGGCGCCGTCTCAAGCCCGCAGGCCCAGGCCGCGCATGCGGCTGGTCGCCCCCTGCGAGAGGACCTCGTGCAGCTGGGCGGCACCGGCGCCGCCACCCAGGAGCTCGGGATAGGCCGAGAGCATGCGCTGGAGCGTCCCGATCTCCTCCCCCACGACCCGCCGTCCCCACAGGCCCAGGCGGGCGGCGAGCTGAGGGTCGGCGGCGACGTCGTCGATCAGCGCGGCGGCCGCCATGGAGCCGAAGCGGTCGGCCCCGAGCACCTCCAGAACCGATCCGCGCAGGGGCTCGTCCAGAGCGTCGACCAGCGCCATGGAGAAGTCCAAGAGCAGACCGAAGGTCAGATAGGTCTTGATCAGTCGTTCCGCCCAATCCAGTGGCCGCAGGCGCTGGTCGAGGTCCCCGAGGGAGCCGATGAACCGCTCGGCGCCGGCGGCGGCGTCCACCCCGGCCCCGCGAGCGAGCGCGCTCACGGCGTCGAACGCGGCGACGCGCTCGGCGCTCATTCGCAGCAACTCCACCCGCGGTCCCATGGAGGGGGCCTTGTCGGCGTCCTTGGCGTAGCGCGTGCAGGCGACGGTGCACGAGAAGGCGACGATGCCGATCACCGCCCGCACGTAGGGGGCCGGCGCTGACGGGGCGGGCGGGGCGGGCGGACCGGGGGTGCTCATGTGCACAAGGGTAGGCCGAGGGGCCGCCCTCCGCCGCCGCGGGGCGGCGGGCGGTGAGCGGATCCAGGGGCGCCGGCCGGGCGTGAATTCGCCCACGGGGCGCCGCCAACCGTCCGCGGGACCGGGGCGCGGGCCGCCCGACCCGCTACTGTTGGAGACGTCCACGGTTGCCCGGTCGTCCTGCAGCCCGGTCCTGCGGCCCCGACGGCCCGAGCGGGACACGATTCACGATCGGCTGCCACACTGCGACCGCGAAGCGCCGACGCACCGGGCCAGCCCGAGGGCGCCCGGCGCCCAGCCACGCGCACGGCCGGCGGGCTCAGCCCCGCCGGTGCGCGCGGGCGGCGCGCGGTCCGACCGGAAGGAACGTCGTGACCGACGACAACACCGACGCCCCGGGCACGCCCGGGGAACCCGCCGTGCGGGAGGCCCAGGAGGGCCGTGTCCCCGAGGCCTCCGAGACCCCCGAGGCCTCCGGCATCCTGCACACCGCCGGCGCCCACGCCCCCGCCCTGGACGAGGCCACCCCCGACATCACGGACGAGGGCGACGACGCCGACCTGGCGAAGAAGACCTTCGCCGGCCTCGGAGTGGAGCCCGAGCTCTGCCAGGCCCTGGCCGAGCACGGCATCACCCGCCCCTTCCCCATCCAGGCGCTCGCGCTTCCCGTGGCGCTGGACGGCCAGGACATCATCGGCCAGGCCAAGACCGGCACCGGCAAGACGCTCGGCTTCGCCCTGCCCCTGCTCATGGACACCCTGGGCCCCGGCGAGGACGGCTGGGACGACGACCCGGCGTCGGGGTCCCCGCAGGCGCTCATCGTCCTGCCCACCCGGGAGCTGGCCAAGCAGGTCGCCGAGGAGCTGTCCATGGCCGCCGCCCGGCGCACGGTGCGCATCGTGCAGGTCTACGGCGGGCGCGCCTACGAGCCGCAGATCGAGGCTCTTCAGCGGGGCGCCGAGGTCGTCGTGGGCACGCCGGGCCGCCTCATCGACCTCATGGACCGCGGCGTGCTGGACCTGACCCACGTGACCACGGTCGTCCTGGACGAGGCGGACGAGATGCTCGACCTGGGCTTCCTGCCCGACGTGGAGAAGATCCTCGCCCGCACCCGCGCCGACCGCCAGACCATGCTGTTCAGCGCCACCATGCCCGGCGCCGTCGTGGCCCTGGCGCGGCGCTACATGACCAAGCCGACGCACATCCGCGCCCAGGACCCCGGCGACGAGGGCATGACGGTGACAACCGTCCAGCAGGTCGTCTACCGCACCCACGCCCTGAACAAGGTCGAGGTCGTCGCCCGGATCCTCCAGGCCGCCGGGCGCGGGCGCACCATCATCTTCGCGCGCACCAAGCGCACCTGCGCGCGCGTCGCCGAGGACCTGTCCTCCCGCGGCTTCGCCACCGCGGCCCTGCACGGTGACCTGGGCCAGGGGGCCCGCGAGCAGGCGCTGCGGGCCTTCCGCAACGGCAAGGTCGACGTGCTCGTGGCCACCGACGTCGCCGCGCGCGGGATCGACGTCGACGACGTCACCCACGTCATCAACTACCAGTGCCCCGAGGACGAGAAGATCTACGTCCACCGCATCGGCCGCACGGGGCGCGCCGGGCACTCGGGCACCGCCATCACCTTCGTCGACTGGGACGACGTGCCCCGCTGGCGCCTCATCGCCAAGGCCCTGGGCCTGCCCATCGAGGAGCCGGTGGAGACCTACCACACCAGCGACCACCTCTACGCCGACCTGCGCATCGCCCGCGACGTGACCGGCACCCTGCCGCGCTGCAAGCGCACCCTGGCGGGGCTGGACGCGGAGAAGATCGAGGACCTGGGCGAGACCGGCAGGCGCGAGCGCGGCCGCGGCTCACGCTCGCAGGGCGCACGGGGTCCGCGGGGCGCCAGGGGCTCGCGCGGCGGATACGGCGGGCGGGGCTCCCGCTCGGGCGGGCGCGAGCGGCACGGTGACCGGCACAGCGACCGGTCCTCCGAGGCCTCCCGCGAGCGCCGCGGCGAGGCGGCGTCCCCGGACAGGCCCCGGCGCACCCGCACCCGCAAGCGCACCCGCGGCGGCAAGCCGACCGGCTCAGGCGACCAGGACTGAGACCCGGACCAGGGCTGATCCCCGGGCCGCGCGCCACTCGGGCTCAGAAGTGCTCGCTGATGTAGGCGGTGACGCCGTCGCCGATCATCTGGACGGCGATCGCGGCGAGAAGGAGCCCCATGACGCGGGTGAGCACGAGGATCATCGCCTCGCCCAGCACCCGGTGAAGGGTGAGCGAGAAGCGCAGGGACAGCCAGGTGATGACGTGGACGGCGATGATCGCCAGAGTGACGGAGACCCAGCCCGCCGTGGGGACGGGCGCGGACTCGACGGCGACCATGGCCGCGACGATCGCACCCGGGCCCGCGAGCAGCGGAGTGCCCAGGGGGACAAGGGCGACGTGGGAATCAGCTGGCTCGGTCTCGGAGGCGCTGTGGGAGTGCTCGGTGAGCAGCTCCAGTGCGACGAGCAGCAGGAGGAGCCCGCCGGAGACCTGGAGCGCGGCCACTGAGATCCCCAGGAGCCCCAGGATGTAGCGCCCGAAGATGGCGAAGGCGAGGATGACGCCGAAGCTGAGCAGCGTTGCCTGGCGGGCGGAGGCGCGCCGCTCGGAGGGGCCCTGGCGGCGGGTGAGCGACAGGAAGATGGGGACGGCGCCGAGCGGGTCCTGGATGACGAGGATCGTCGTGAAAGAGGCGAGGAAGATGGCGGGGCTGAAGACGGCGTCCATCACTGGTGGCCCTCCGGGACGATGAGCGGGAGCGCCCCCTCGTCCACGATCCTCTCGAGGAGCTCGGGGGGCATGAGGTTCTCCCCGAGGCGGTTGGGCTTCCCGGCCCCGTGGTAGTCGGAGGATCCTGAGACTCCCAGGCCGAGGCTCTCGGCGAGGCGCTGCGCGGCGAGTCGGTCGGCGGGGCCGTGGTCGCGGTGGTCGACCTCGAGGGCGGCGAGCCCGGCCTCGGCCATGGCGGCGAAAGTCTCGTCGGGAACAAGCCGGCGCTGGCGCTTCGAGGCCCGGGGGTGGGCGGCGACCGGCACGCCCCCGGCGGCGCGCACGAGGGCGCAGGCCTCGACGGGGTCGAGCGCCCAGTAGCGCACGTAGTAGGGGCTGGAGACGGCCAGCGGGCCGGCGAAGGCGGCGTCGCGGTTGGCGAACGAGCCGGCGGCGACGAGCGCGTCGGCGATATGGGGCCGGCCGATCGTGTGCCCGGCGGACTGGGCGAGCACGTCCTCCCAGGTGATGGGGTAGTCGACGGCGATGCGCTCGACCATGCGCTGGGCGCGGGTGGACCGGGAGTCGCGGGCGTGGGCGAAGGCCTCGGCGAGGGCCGCCGTGGCGCCGGGGTCCCCCGCCTCGTGGCGGGCGAGCAGTTCGGCGAGCTCCTCGCGGGTTGTCTCATCAGGGTCCTCAGAGATCCACTGCGCGACGGTAGTTCGGACAACCCCGGTGGTCGGGGCAACCTTGGGGGAGTGGGACATGGCTTGACCGTACAGGGCAGGCTCCCCTTCTAGCGGACAAGGTGATGGCATTCATGCGTGGCACCTCCCACAACATCTGATCTTGCTGGTCATGGGCTGTGGCGCACCTGTGACATAGGGCTCGTCGCCTGCGTGAAGACGCGGTGACGACACGGTGATGGCACTGCGATGGCACGGTGATGACAAAATGCGGGCATGACCGACCGCCAGACCTATCGCAAGGGCCCCGTCCTCCTGCGGGGCACGCAGATCCCCCAGCAGACATCCGACGCGAGCCTGCTGTCCGCGCCCGAGGGCGCCGACTGGCTCCACGCCGACCCCTGGCGGGTGCTGCGCATCCAGTCCGAGTTCACCGAGGGATTCGGCGCCCTGGCGGAGATCGGGCCTGCGATCAGCGTCTTCGGCTCGGCGCGCGCGAGGCGGGACGATCCCGCCTACCTCCTGGCCGAGGAGATCGCCGCGGGACTGGTCCGCTCGGGCTACGGCGTCATCACCGGCGGCGGCCCGGGCATGATGGAGGCCGCCAACAAGGGCGCCTACGAGGCCGGCGGCCTGTCCGTGGGGCTCGGCATCGAGCTGCCCATGGAGCAGGCCATGAACGAGTACGTGGACCTCGGCATCAACTTCCGCTACTTCTTCGCCCGCAAGACGATGTTCGTCAAGTACTCCGACGGCTTCGTCGTCATGCCCGGCGGCTTCGGCACCCTCGACGAGCTCTTCGAGTCCATCACGCTGGTCCAGACCCGTAAGGTCGAGTCCTTCCCCGTCGTCCTCGTCGGGCGCGGCTACTGGGGAGGTCTCATCGACTGGATCCGCTCCTCGCTCCTGGCCGAGGGGATGATCGCCCCGCAGGACCTCGATCTGCTGCGCGTCGTCGACACCGCCGCCGAGGCGGTCGACTACGTCGTCGCCGGCGCTCAGAGGATCCGGCCCACCTCGCCCGAGTGAGGCCGGGTCCGGCTGGGGCCGGGTGGTGGGGAATCGCGCGCTCGCGCCATTCGAGGAGGGGGCGCACCCGCCCCTGGGCCCTGCGTTCTACTTATCGTGCTGCGCGAAATCATGCCTTAGAATGAGAGGCAGCACCGCGGGCGGAACCGCGCGAGCACGATGGAAGGGAAGCATATGGCTGCCATGAAGCCCCGTACCGGGGACGGCCCCCTGGAGGTCGTCAAGGAGGGACGCGCCATCATCATGCGCATGCCCCTCGAGGGCGGCGGCCGCCTGGTCGTCGAGATCACCCCTGACGAGATCAAGGCCCTCAGCGAGGCGCTGGCCACCGTCAAGATCTGACCGGCGCACCGCGTCGGAGAAGGACCGTTCCCACAATGGGGCGGTCCTTCCTCTATGTCGGGGCTCTCCGAGCTCTTCGTCGGCGGGCCTCGCCCCGAGGGGCGTGTCGCGGTTCGCGCCGGCCAGCGTCGAGGCCGCGGCTCTCAGCGCGGCTCGCGCCGTCGACGCGCTCAGCTCCGGCGCACGGCCACGAGCAGCCCGTCGCCCACGGGGAGCAGCGAGGCCAGCAGACCATCGGCGTCGCGGAGGGTCTTGCCCAGCTCGCGCGCGGCCACTGTCACGACGTCGCGGCGCGCGGGGTCGGCCACGTGGTCGCGCCACAGGGCGTGGGTGATGACGAGAGAGCCCCCGGCGCGCAGCATCCGCAGCGCGTCCTGGAGCAGGTCCTCGGCGTCCTGCGGGTCGACGTCGAGCACGACCATGTCGTAGGAGCCAGCCGCCATGCGCGGCATGACATCGGAGGCGCGCCCCTGGATGATGCGCGTGCGGTGGCCGGAGTACCCGGCGGCGTCGAAAGCGCGGCGCGCCTCCCGCTGGAACTCGGCCTCGACGTCGATGGTCGTCAGCACGCCATCGGCGCCCATGCCGGCCATGAGCCACAGACCGGAGACCCCCGTGCCCGTGCCGATCTCCGCCACGGACTTCGCGCCCGCGGCGGCGGCGAGCGTGCGCAGGGCGGCGCCGGTGGCGGGGGAGACCGGGGATGTGCCGAGCTCGATACCGCGCAGGCGCGCCTGGGCCGTCATCTCGTCCTCATAGGGGAACTCCTCGGTGTAGGACCAGGTCAGAGTCTTGTCCGCGCTCACAGTGAGTCCCTTCCATGGCGGTGAAGCGTGCGCTCGCCGCGCCCTTAGCGCGGCAATCAACCGCATTGTCCCAGGAGCCTGGGGAAATCCCCGCCCGACCCGCCGTCGTGCCCCGAGTGTGGCGCGCGGCGCGGTGAGCCGGGAGCGGACGCATGAGGGGAACGGGGCCCGCGCTCTCTATACTCGCCTCGTGCTGGGATTCTCCTCATCTGAGTTCGTGGTCTTCCTGCTGGTGGCCGTCGTGGTCATCGGCCCCCAGAGGCTGCCCGAGTACACCCGCAAGCTCACCCAGATGGTCCGCCAGCTGCGCGTCTTCCTGGAGAGCACCAAGACCCAGATCGCCGAGGAGGTCGGCCCCGAGCTCGCCGACCTCGACCTGTCCAGCCTCGACCCGCGCCAGTACGACCCG
>ERZ773022.1628-NODE-1628-length-14680-cov-8.289299_pt1 | contig 14680 bp, 9 predicted proteins | sample MGYA00580839_ERZ773022 | MGnify/ENA primary metagenome ERZ773022 (study PRJEB29015, sample SAMEA2738020) | human oral metagenome | biome: human oral; feature: human-associated habitat; material: dental | place: China | collected 2044 ... | reverse complement strand
ACATCCTCTTCCCCTTCTACGGCGATGTGGCCATGATGAAGGAGGCTGTCAGGTCCGTCCTGCGTCAGACGAATCCCAACTGGCGGCTGATCGTCGTCGACGACGGCTACCCGGACGAGTCGATCCCCGGCTGGTTCGACTCTCTGAAGGACTCCCGCGTCACCTACATGCGCAACGAGACCAACCTCGGAGCCAACGGCAATTACCGCAAGTGCCTGACCTTCGTGGAGAATCCGCTCGTGCAGGTCATGGGGGCCGACGACGTCATGCTTCCCAACTACGTCGACTGGCTCGTCGGGGCGGGCGCGCGTCACCCGGACGCGACCATCTTCCAACCGGGCGTCTTCGTGATCGACGAGCACGGTGCGCCGTCCCACACTCTGGTCGAGAGGATCAAGGGCTTCTACATGCCCTCCAAGAAGGTCCCTCAGGTTCTGCGCGGCGAGACGCTCGCGATCTCGATCCTGCGCGGCGACTGGCTCTACTTCCCATCGCTGGCCTGGCGGGCGGAGACGATCCTCGGCATCGGCTTCCGGGAGGGCTACGACGTGGTCCAGGACATGGCGCTCGTATGCGACGTCGCCATGAAGGGCGGCGGCCTGCTCTACGATCCGATCGCCGCCTTCCTCTACCGCCGCCATTCGGGCTCCGATTCCTCCTGGCGTGCCCTGGAGGGCACCAGGTTCGATGAGGAGCGCCGGTTCTTCCTCCAGATGGCCGCCGAGATGGACCGACTCGGCTGGAAGCGCGCCGCGCGCGTCGCCCGTCTTCACGTCTCCTCGCGCCTGCATGCGGGGTCCCTCCTCCCCAAGGCCGCCCTGACCGGGAACTGGGCCGGGGTGAAGAACCTGGGGCGCCACGTCGTCGCATGATCGCCGCATCCGCTTCCCCGGGGCCGGGGCCCTTGGCCGTCCGGTCGACGCCGATCCCCGGCTTCCTGCGCCTGGACCTGACCGTTCACGGGGACAACCGCGGGTGGTTCAAGGAGAACTGGCAGCGCGAGAAGATGATGGCCCTCGGCCTGCCGGATTTCGGCCCCGTTCAGAACAACATCTCCTTCAATGATGAGGTCGGCGTGACCCGCGGTATTCACGCCGAGCCGTGGGACAAGTTCATCTCGGTGGCCACCGGCCGCGTCTTCGGCGCCTGGGTCGACCTGCGCGAGGGTTCTTCCTTCGGGACGGTCTACACCACGGTGATCGACCCGTCAGTGGCCGTCTACGTGCCGGCGGGCGTGGGCAACGCCTATCAGACGCTCGAACCGGCTACGGCCTACACCTACCTCGTCAACGATCATTGGTCGCCCGACGGCGACTACACCTTCCTCAACCTCGCCGATGAGACTGCGGCCATCCCGTGGCCGATTCCGCTGGATGACGCGATCGTGTCCGACAAGGACCGGACCCACCCCCGCCTGAGGGATGTGACGCCCGTTTCCGCGACCTCCCGGTTCGGGGGCGGGGGGCAGGGACGACGCGTGCTGGTCACCGGTGCGAACGGCCAGCTGGGCCGGGAGCTCCTGGCCCGCCTGCCGAGGGCGGGATTCACCGCTACCGGCGTCGATCTGCCCGACGTCGACATCTCGGAGGCGGCCGCCGTGGCCGCCATCGACTGGTCGGCTCACGACGTCGTCGTCAACGCCGCCGCGTGGACCGATGTCGACGGCGCCGAAACGCCCGAAGGGCGTCGCCTGGCCTGGCGGGCCAACGCCACGGGGCCCGCCAATCTCGCCCGCGAGGCGGTCCGCCACGATCTGACTCTCGTGCACATTTCCAGCGAGTACACCTTCGACGGCACCATCGAACCTCATACCGAGGACGAGGCCCCCAGCCCCCTGGGCGTTTACGGCCAGTCCAAGGCCGGCGGCGACGCCGCCGTCGAGGCCGTCCCCGAGCACTACCTTGTGCGCACCAGCTGGGTGGTCGGTGACGGGGGGAACTTCGTGCGCACCATGGCCTCGCTCGCCGGGCGCGGCGCCGCCCCGAGCGTCGTGGCGGATCAGACCGGTCGTCTGACTTTCACGGTCGACCTGGCCGCCGGCATCATCCACCTGCTGTCCGCGGGCGCCGAGTACGGCACCTACAACATTTCCGGTCGGGGCCCGGTCGTCTCCTGGTGCGATGTGGCCGGGCGCGTCTACGAGCTCCTCGGACACCGCCCCGACGAGGTGTCCCCGGTCACCACCGCCGAGTATTTCGCCGGCCGGGAGGGCGTCGCGCCCCGGCCCCTGCACTCCGCTCTGGACTTGTCCAAGATCGAGGCGGCCGGGTTCACCCCCGGCGACTCCATGGAGCGGCTGGAATCCTACGTGCGCGCGCTGTAATACGCCCTTTCCCGCCCCGGGGTGATCCGTATCGCCGGGCAGCGCTCAGGCGTCGGAGGCCTCGGGGAGCTTGGAGCTTCTGGGAGCGCTCGACGACGGCCCGCGGCGCCGCAGCGCCACGTACATCTCCAGCATGAAGACGGCGACGAGACTCGTCATCGCCCCCGTGTACGCGAGGGAGGCCCCCAGCAGGGCGTAGGCGGGGACGAGCAGGAAGCACAGGAGGGTGATCGCGGCAGCCGCGATCATGTACCCGACGAAGACGAGTCTCTGGAGCCGCATGGTCGTCAGCGCGTAGTAGAGAATGACGCTGGCCGCGTTCATCGCCCCTCCGGTGACCAGCACGATGAGTTCGAGCATGGAGCCGGAGACGTCCGTGCCGTAGACGAAGCGGAGGATCGGGGCGCCGACCGTGTAAGTGACCAGTGCGACCGCCGCGAAGGCGGCGATCGTGCCCAGCAGGCCGCGTCTGACGATCGCCGTGAACCCCGACCGGTCCGCACCGACCCACCGGTCGGCCATCTGCGTCAGCAGCGGGCGGAAGATGACGAAGGAGAGCAGATTGATGGTGAAGGCCGGCATGAAGATGATCGCGAAGTAGCCCTGTCGCGCATTGTCGAGATAGCGGTCGATGGCGAACCGCGGCGCATTGGCGAGGTACAGCGCGATGAATGAGGCGAGGGCCAGCGGCAGGCACTCCGTCAGGACCTTCCCGACCGAACGCGGGTCCCACAGGGGACGCAGGGAGAATCTGCGTCCGGCGGGCGGGAGGTAGGCGCCCAGCAATGCGATTGTCGAGGCGATCAGGGTGATGACCGCGGCCATGAGCATGCTTCCGCCGAGCGCGAGCACCCCGGAGAAGACGCAGATGGTGACCAGGGTGCGCAGGAAGCAGGCCTTCCCGGCGATGTCCAGCCGGCCCACCCTCTGGAGTTCGCAGTAGAAGACGTCCTCCGAGGCGTCGAATACGCGCAGGCAGGCGATCATGGCGATGAGCACTGCGGCCATGAGATCGTCCGCGGAGAATGCTGCGTACACGATGATGCCGATGATCATTGCGGCCACGGTCACGATCCGGGCGGCCAGGTAGGTGCCGAAGGAGAATCGGTGGCGGGTGTCGGTGACATGGTACGTGCGCACCTCGTACATGCCCAGGGCCTGGAATTGCTGGCCGACGGTGTTGGCGATGGTGAACACTCCGGCGGCTTCGAGCCCGGCCGTGCGCTTGACGACCAGGAGCAGGACCGCCGTCGTCAGGGACAGCATGAGGGAGGCGGTGGTGTTCCAGAAGTAGTCGCGGGCCTGCGACGTCTCCGGTGCGGACATGCTCGTGTCTCCTGAGGGCGGGGGGCCGGGGCGGGGCCTGTGGCGATGGCGCGGGCCGCCGTGACTCGCGGACGCCGCGGGGCGTCGTCGCGGCGAACTCCCTCAGGGGAGGGTACTCGCGTAGGGTCCGAAGTCGATAACGTGCGGCTTGTGGTTCCTGCGCTGGTCCGGCGGTGGCAGCTCCATGTAGTCGCCGTAGCCGCGGCGCAGCAGGACGTCGTACTTGTGCGGCAGCATGACGGTGATGTCCTCGAAGGGCGCCTCGATGAGGGGGAAGAGCTCGTCCTTCGTCAGCGCCCAGTTCTCCGGGTCGCGCATGGAGAAGTCCGCCATGCGGTCGGTGTCCGCGTGCTCGTAGCGGCGGGCCGCCTTCTCCCAGCGGGACTGGAGGAGGCGGGGGGTGATCCCCAGGCCGCGCATGATCCAGTGGATGGTCGAGGTGGCGGCGTAGATCGCCGTTCGTCGCGGTCCCGTGATTCCGATGAGGTAGGGCCGGGGCGTGCCGCGCAGGAACAGCAGGCGCCCCCACAGCCAGGTGCTTCGGCTCATGGCGCGGAAGGCGCGCGGAGAGGCGGGGACGTTGTCGACCGGGAGGATGTCGAGGGAGATCGGCATGCGGTAGGTCGAGTCCTTGGCGAACTCGGGGATCAGCAGCGTGTCCTTGAGGACCAGCTTGGAGAACATGAAGGGGTAGTCGCGGATCGTGCGGGTGTTGTCCACCCGGAATCGCTCGCCGAGCAGGTCGGGCGCCTGGCTGAGGAATCGCTCGTAGTCGCGCCGCGGCATCAGGACGTCGACATCGTCGTCCCAGGGTATGAAGCCCTTGTGCCTGACCGCGCCGATGGCCGTTCCGCCGTATGCGGCGTAGGAGACCTCGAGCCTCCTGCAGACGCGATCGAGCTCTGCGAGCATTCTCGTCAGCAGCACGTGGATCCTGCGCAGCATCTGCGGGTCGGCGCTGTCATCAGGCGTCATCCGTGCGGCTCCCATCGATGTCGATCGGCCCCGACTTCGAGGGGCACCGGCGACTATCCTCTCACAGGATCCTCACAGCGGCCTAACCGGGGCGGCCCACGCCGACTGACGAGGGCCGCCCCCGGTCCGGATCCGGTGCGCGGTCAGGACCGCACGGGCGAGGAGGATGCCGCGCTGGGGTCGGTCTGTTGCGATCCGGTCTCGTCCGGCGGACGGCGGGTGATCAGCTCCTTCCAGTCGGGGGTGGCGGCGAGCACAGTACCGACGAGGATGACGATGCAGCAGACTATCTGGAGGATGGAGGGCACCGACCCCTGGAGCACGAGCTCGAAGACGACGGCCCATGCGGAATAGGAGATGTTCAGAGCCATCCCGCGTGAGGCGCCGATGACATCGATGGCCTTGTAGTAGAAAAGGTAGGACACCGCTCCGCACAGCGCCGCGAGGACGACGACGGCGGTGGCCGGTGTGGGGATGGCTCCCACGGCGAACCGGAACGCGCCTGCCAGGGGGAGCACGACGAACAGGTAGGTCAGGCCCGAGGTGGTCTGGCGGATGTGGAGCGCTGTCTCATTGTCGACGGTCTCGTCCCTCATCCCCCAGGCCAGGAGGACCGCCTCCGAGCCCCAGCCGATCACGCACGCCAGTGCCGCGAGCACGCCGATGATCGGCGACCCCGGGGTCTCGGCGCTGGAGGACGACCAGCCGATGAGGATCACAGCGGCCAGCGCTGTCATGAGCGCGACGATCTGACGCGACCGCATGCGCTCCCCCAGCAGGAGGAAGGCGAACAGCGTACCGACCGCCGGGTAGAACGAGGAGATGATCGCCGTGTAGCCCGGTCCGATGTTGTTGATGGCGATGAGGTATCCGGTCATGCCGACCGGCCCGCCCAGCAGGGCCGCCAGCATGACGGCCTTGCCGCTGCGCGTGCGGACGGCCGTCAGCGTGTCCCGCAGGCGCCCGCGCACCGCCATGTAGACCAGCAGGATGACGGCGCTGGCCGCGTCGTGGAGGAACGCGCCGGTCAGGGGGGCGTCGGGCGAGCCCGCGAACGGGATGAGCGCGAGGGCCATGGCCAGGACCACGGTGTCCAGGCCCCAGAGCATGCCGCTGAGAACTCCGTACTTCATAACGGGAACCTCACTTCGAGGGGGAGTGCGACGGGGTGGTGGGACAGGCCGTCTCGTAGTCGGCCAGGAGCCGGTCGACGTGGTCGACGGCGTGACGGTAGTAGATGAGGAGCCACTCGCCGACGTCGTCGCCCTCGGCCTCCTTGGCCAGCGCCCACACGTACCAGCACCAGCCGGCGAAGACCACGTAGGACCAGAAGTGGCGCCGCTCGCGCTCGGTGGGCGTGCGGCCGAAGTAGAACTCCAGCGCCCGGTCGCCCTGGGCGATCGACAGCTGGGCGCACACCACCATGGTGCCGAAGTCGCTGGCGACGTCGGACATGCCGGCGTACTCCCAGTCGATGAGGTCGAGGTGGCCGGCGGGGTCGACCAGGAAGTTCAGAGGGAAGAAGTCGTTGTGGCTGGGGGCCTGGGGGAAGCCGTCGGCGTCGGCGAGCTCCTTGAGCCGCATGACCTTGCCCCGCAGCTCGAAGTACCTGGGGACGTCGATGGGGCCGTAGCCCTTGAGGATCTGCTCGTACTTCACGCCCTCGCCAACGAAGTCGAAGCTCCGGGACAGGGTCCTGCCGGAGTCGTGCAGCTCCCGGTCCATGCGCATGGCCTGCTCCAGCTCGGCGGGGCGGGAGGCGTCCAGGTTGCGCGAGTCGGGGATGAAGCGTGAGATCTTCCAGCCCTTGGCGGGGTCCCCGGTGATGAAGGTGCGGTCGATGCCCAGGTCCCGGGCCAGGTTCAGCGCCTCGAGCTCGGCGCTGCGGTCGACGATCTTGTCCGTGCCGATGCCCGGGTGCCGGTAGACGTACTGCTCCTCGCCCACGGCGAAGTGGCACGACAGGTTCGTGATGCCCTGCTTGAGCGGGTAGAAGCTGTGCACGTCGTTCTTGCTGCATCCCAGGACCCGGGCGATGTTCTCGAAGATCTCGGAGTCGAGGTTGTTCATGAACATGGGGTCGAAGCCGCGGACCTCGTCGAGCGAGTCGAACTCGTTGACCACCCCGGCCGGGTAGCGCCGGAGGACCATGTCGAGGTCCTTGATGTGCTCGATGTAGATCTGCTCCCACAGCTTGGGCGCCGTCTCCGGCAGCTCGTAGACCTCCTCCAGGATGCGTCGGAAGCCGGCGGAGAAGGCGCGGTCGAAGTAGACGTGGCCCATCATCGTCCAGGCGTCGTGGCCGCCGACCGTCACGCCGGTGATCCGCCCGCCGGGTCCGGTGGAGATGCACCACTCCTGGGTGGGGCCCTCGACGTACTGGGCCGCGTAGTACGCCTGGTAGACGTGGGACTCGAAGGGGTTGGAGGTGAAGTAGTCGTCCGAGGAGCACACGTAGGTGTTGCCCAGGCGCTCGCGCACCGCCCACAGCGAGCCGTTGTTGTTGCGGTTCACGTAGTCGTCGTTGACGACGATCGTGACCCCGAACCGGTCCGCCAGGTGGAAGAAGTACTCCTTCTTGTAGCCCACCACCACGGTGATGTCGGTGATGCCGGCGGCGTGCAGCTGCTCGATCTGCCGCTCGACGAGGACCTCCCCGCGCACGCGCAGCATGCCCTTGGGACGCTCGTAGGAGATGGGGGCGAAGCGCTGGGACAGGCCGGCGGCCATGATGACCGCGTTGTTGACCCGATAGGGTTCCAGAGCCTCGATGCCGGCCGGTGTGATGCGCCGATCGGCGATGTACCCGGCCGCCTCGCAGGTGCGCACGGCGGTGTTGACGCCGCCCAGGGACATCCCGGTCGATTCCTGGATCTGTCGCTGCGTCAGCGGGGCGTCCGCCCGGTGGAGGGCGTACAGGACGTCGAACTGCGGCTGTGAGAGCGTGTCGATGGCCGATTCCACCATTGTTCACTTTCTTGTCGAGGATCGATGCGTTCGATCATAACAAGATGATCAAGAATCATGAACTCAGGGGGAGGTGGGCTCCTGAGGCACTGGTCACTGCCGAGCGCGGTCCAGCAGTCCTAGAAGGTAGCGGCCGTAGCCCGACCTGGCCAGCGGTTCGGCTCGGGAGCGCAGGCCGTCGTCGTCGATGAAGCCCATGCGCCAGGCGACCTCCTCGGGGCAGCCGATGTTGAGGCCCTGCCGGTGCTCGACGGTGCGCACGAAGCCGGTCGCATCGGCCAACGAGTCGAAGGTGCCCGTGTCCAGCCAGGCGGTGCCGCGGGGGAGGACCTCGACCGCCAGGCGGCCCGCTCTCAGGTAGGCGCGGTTGACATCGGTGATTTCGTACTCGCCGCGCTCCGACGGCTCGAGGGCCGCAGCGATCCCGACGACGTCGTTGTCGTAGAAGTACAGGCCGGGAATCGCGTAGTCGGAGCGCGGGCGGACCGGCTTCTCCTCGATAGAGACCACCCGGGAATCGGCGTCGAACTCCACGACGCCGTAGGCCGTCGGGTCGGCCACCTGGTAGGCGTACACGATGCCGCCCTCGGGACGGGTGTGGCGGCGCAGCCGGGTCCCCATACCGGGGCCGTAGAAGATGTTGTCGCCCAGGACCAGGGCGACCGGCTCGGAGCCGATGAACTCCGCGCCGACCACGAAGGCCCGGGCCAGGCCGTCGGGGACCTTCTGGACGGCGTAGGAGATGGACACCCCCAGGCGCTCCCCATCGCCGAGCAGACGATGGAAGGCGGGAGCATCGTGCGGCGTCGTGATGACCAGGACGTCCCGGATGCCTGCGAGCATGAGCGTGCTCAGCGGGTAGTAGATCATCGGCTTGTCATAGACCGGCAGGAGCTGCTTGGAGGTTCCCAGGGTGATCGGGTTGAGTCGTGAGCCGGAGCCTCCGGCCAGGATGATGCCTCGCATGGACACAGTGTGACTCATACGGGGCGCGCCACGCCGCGTCGAGCCCCTCGCCCCGCGTCGGTCTCGCCGGGCGGGGCTATGGGTTAGCGTGCGCGTTATGGAACGACTCATCGGTGCACGCCAGTCATACGACTGGGGCTCGACGACAGCCATCCCTGAGCTGCTCGGCGAGCGCCCTGACAACCACCCGTGGGCGGAGCAGTGGTACGGCTCCCACCCATGCGGACCGACCCGGCTCGCGGTTGGTCCGCGTACGCTGGCCGATCTCATCGATGCGGACCCGCAGCGGCTGCTGGGCGAGGACGTCGTCCGTCGGTTCGGTCCCCAGCTGCCCTTCCTCCTCAAGCTCATCGCCCCCGACCAGGCGCTGTCGCTGCAGGTCCACCCCTCCCTGGAGCAGGCGACCGAGGGCTTCCAGCTCGAGAACGAGGCCGGCCTGGCCCTGGACGATCCCGCCCGTTCCTACAAGGACGCCAATCACAAGCCGGAGATGGTCCTGGCGCTCAGTCGCTACGAGGCCGTCGCCGGCTTCCGCGCCCCGCGCCGCGCCGCCGAGGTCCTGGCGGGACTCGACTCCGCCCTCGCTCACCGCATGCGGCGCACCCTGCGCCTGAATCCCACCCGCTTCGGCATCCGTCAGGTCTTCACCGACCTGGTATCCGAGGACGCCCGTCCCACGACTGTGGAGATCGATGAGCTCGTCGCCGAGATCGCCGCGCGCATCAGCCAGGGGGCGTCCCCGTCGCCGCGCGTGGACGCCAACGCCGTCGTCATGGCCCGTGCCTTCCCGGGAGACCCCGGGGTCGCCGCAGCGCTGCTGCTCAACCCGGTCACGCTGCAGCCGGGGGAGGCCCTCTTCGTGCCCGCGGGCAGCGTGCACGCCTACATCAGCGGGCTCGGAGTCGAGATCATGGCCTCCTCCGACAACGTGCTGCGCGCGGGGCTGACCAGCAAGCACGTCGACGTGCCCGAGATGCTCGCCTGCGTCGACTACGTCGCCGCCCCGCCGGTGCGCCCGGCGCCGGAGTACCTCTCGCACGCCACCCGCGCCTACTACGCGCCCGTGGACGATTTCGAGCTGCTCGTGACCACGGTCGTCCCGGCGGACGGCCGGGTGCAGGTGCCCGGGCGGGGACCCAGGATCCTGTTGGCGACCCAGGGGAGGACGACGGTGACGAGTCCCGCGGGTCGACAGACGCTCGCGTGCGGCCAGGCGCTGTTCGTCGGCGCCGACGAGCGCGTGCTCACCATCGAGGGGGAGGGCGTGGTCGCTCAGGCCGACGTCCCCTGACCTTGGGGCGGTGGTGGCGCCGAGCTCCTCAGGGCTCTCTCAGGCGCCCGCCGCGCCCTCCTGCCGCACCGCCGCGGCGATCAGGGAGGCATCGGCGTCGGGAGATGCGAGCAGAGCCGTCAGCCCCGTCTGCCATGCGGCCAGAACCCCGAGCATCGCCCGCTCAGTGGTCTCCTCCCGGACCAGGAGGGCCCGTGCGCCCGCCGCTCGCGCCGCCTCGGCCGCGGCGCGTGGCGTGCTGGCCGCCAGGGCGTCCCTGCTGACCGTGCGCAGCCCGCCGTCGTGAACGACCAGCAGCGCGGGTTCGTCCCCCTCGGCGGGGAGGGGGTCGAAGCGGTCGGCGTAGGACATGGCCTCGGCGATTCCATCGAGCGCGAGGGGCGGGAGGGCTGTCGGCCAGCACGTCGCGAAGGACTCCTTTGACACAAGAACCTGAACGTCTGCTGGGGGGAACAACCAATGATTCCTGAATGTCACCGACAGGTTGGGAGTCGTCGTTGGTAGCTTTTCTACAAGCGCTCCGTCGATGGGAGGCAGAAGGATGGCACCCCGCGTCAGCCAGACGCCTGCGCACCACGTCACCGTCCGCCAGTGCGGCGTCATCTCCAGATGCACCGTCGCATCCGGTCCGACCTCCGCGGCGACCAGGCCCGCGCACTTGGCCTGCCACATGCTCACGACGTGCCCGGTCAACTCGATGCGCTCGTCGGGGGAGTACCACGTCAACCACGGGCGATCCGAGTCAGTGGTGGAGGGCAGAGCCTGGGCGAGGGCGTCGATCATGGGGTGATTCAAGCAGAAACGGGTCGTTGTTCAAGCGTCCGTGCGGGCCGCCTCGCTCCGGTGCGAGCGGGGCGAGGCAGCCTCGCCCGAGGGGGCGCAGGAGGCCTGCGGAACGAGTGCGGTGACCCCCGTGCGATCCACGCCGAGCCCTGTGCGAGAGGTTCTCCTCGGGGCGTGTAGAGGAACCCTCAAAATCCTGTCTCGAGAGGCGTCGTTATCGTTCCGTTACATGGGTTTTTCCTTGGAATCACGCCGAAGATCACGATTGGGTGACATATCCCTCCCCGGCTTGACTCTCTTCGCTCACACCCGTGTAATTCATGCGTAGTTACCTGCCCCTGACCTGAAGGGAAACCATCGTGTGGAACATCCTCGGAGAGGGTCCGCTTGCGCAGACGGACGAAGCCGACGACCAGACTCTACTGTTTCTCTTCGGTGGTGATGAAGGAGACAAGGGTCCACTCGCCTGGCAGGAGCGCGCCCTGTGCGCGCAGACCGACCCCGAGGCGTTCTTCCCCGAGAAGGGCGGCTCCACGCGCGAAGCCAAGCGCGTGTGCGCCTCCTGCGAAGTTCGGGAGGAGTGCCTTGAGTACGCGCTCGCCCACGATGAGCGGTTCGGCATCTGGGGCGGCCTGTCCGAGCGGGAGCGTCGCAAGCTCAAGCGTCGCGCTGTATGAGCCCGGCCGACGCCGACCTGCTCCCCTCGAGCCCTCCCGGAGCGGATGCGCTCGCGGTCGTCGTCACCGCCGGGGTCACGCCTTATCTGCGTCGCACTCTGCGGGCGGTCGCCCGGCAGACGCGGGCGCCTGGGGTCGTCCTCCTCATCGACGTCGCTTCGCGTGGCAACGGCCTGGGCGACGGAACCCCCGTCGAAGAAGCCGTCTCCGGTTCGGGACTCGATGCGCGCTCGCGGGCGCGCATCGTGCGCGTTCCGGAGGCTGAGGGGTTCGGGGACGCGGTCGTCCGGGGGCTGGACCGGTACGCCGACCTCGTGGAGACGGGCGTGCGCCGGAACTCGCCTGCGGCCGATCGCTCATCGCAGGACGTCGGCGGCCCGGAGGACTCGCGCGCACCCGAGGACATCGAGGCGCCGGCCGCCGGGGAGACCGGCTCTCGGGGTGCGGTCGACGGCGGGCACCGCTGCGACTGGCTCTGGCTGCTTCACGACGACGCCGCGCCCGCACCGACCTGTCTGGAGGCTCTGCTGACGGCGGTCGCCGAGGCCCGTTCCGCTGCGCTGGTCGGCCCCAAGCAGGTCGACTGGAACCGCCCCGAGCGCCTGCTCGAAGTCGGGCTTCGCACCACTGTCTCGGCGCGCCGGGCCAACGATGTCGTGCCCGGCGAGATCGATCAGGGTCAGCATGACGACCGCTCCGACGTCCTGGCGGTCGGGACCGCCGGAGCCCTCATCGACCGTGCCGTCTGGGAGGAGCTGGGCGGTACCTCGCCAGCCTTCCCCGTCTTCGATGACGGCCTCGAGCTGTCGCGGGCGGTCCGCCTGGCCGGGCATCGCGTCGTTGTCGTCCCCCGGGCCGTGATCCGGCATCGGCGTGCCAGCTACCTGGGTCTGCGCCCCTCCCAGAACGACGGACGCGGGCGCTCCGACGTGCGCACACGCCTCTCGGCTCCGCGAGTTCGCGCTCCCGACCCGGATCCCGAGCGCTCCTTCCGGGCGCGCCGCACCGCCCAGCTCACCGCCTGGGCGACATTCTCCACTCGCCCCATCGGCCTGCTGCTGATCTGGTTCCTCGTCCTGGGAGTCGTCCGGGCCGGATGGCGTCTGCTGACCAAGTCCCCCGCCCTGGCCCGTGATGAGCTCAGAGCCGCCCTGACGGTCTCTCGTCGCGCCGGTGCCGTCAGACGGGGCCGCAGACGCCTGGCGGCCCACGCCACCGTGCGCCGTTCGGTTCTGACCCGGTTGTATGTCGACCCCGTCGAGATCCGCTCGGTGCGTCGAGACCGCGCACGCCAGGAGCGCGAACGCTCCACCCGCGCCACCGCTCCCAGCGAACTCGAGGTGCGCGAGCTGGCGGCGCTGGCCCGTCGCCGCCGACTCGTACTGGCCGGCACGCTCGCCGTGGCCGTTCTGGCGGCGGGAGTCGGCCTGAGCCGAGTGCTCATGACCCGCACCGTCACCGGCGGCGCCAGCGCCGGTCTCGACTTGACGGCGCGCGCTCTGTGGAACGCGGCCTGGGCGACCTGGGCCGCTTCGGGCGACGGATACACGGCGGCCGCCGACCCTCTGCTGGCGATGCTCGCAGCACCCGTGGCCGTCGCCGGCCGCCTCGGACTCGACGGTAACGGTCTGGTCCACCTGCTGTTTCTGGCGGCCGTGCCTCTGGCCGCCCTGGGCGCCTGGTTCGCCGCCGGGACCGTTACCCGGCGCACGAGCCTGCGCGCCTGGGCGGCGCTGGCCTGGGCGCTGGCCCCTGCGCTCCTGCTGGCCGTGGGGCAGGGGCGTCTGACGGCCGTGCTGGTCCATCTCGCCCTGCCGTGGACGCTGACCGCTCTGGCGCGGGCGGTCGGGGCCGACCGGCGCGACGTGGTCCTGTCGGGTCTGGTCGGGGCCCACCACGCCACCGCCCAGGAGAAGGCGGACCTCGACCGCTTCGCCTCCGAACGCATCGAAGACCTCGCCGAACTCGCCGATGACCCGCAGGACGAAATGAGTCCGAGTGCGCGGACCGACGACGATGACGGGGCGCCTGCTGTCGACATCCCCGGCGCCGTCGGGGGCGGGGCCGCCGCATCAGGCGATGCGGCGGCCCCGCGTGGACGCGCTGCCGCCCTCGCCCGGATCGTCGAGGAGAATGATGCCGAGTTCGGCGCGCCCGAGCCGACGACCGGGACCGTGGCGCGGCGCTTCGAGGAGCGGGACGGGTCCGACGAGGCCGGGGATGGCGGGGAGGCTGCCCCGCCGACCATGTTCGAGGAGCTCGAGAGGCTCGCGGGGGGCGGGTGGTGGGGGGGCTCCGGGCCCGTCGCGAGCCGCGACGACGAGGGGCCGACCTCGCCGACGACCGGCGTCCCCGACGACGACGCCGCCTCACCGGCGATCGCCCGCGGTGCGGCCATTGAGGAGTACGGGCCCGGTTCGGCGACGGCCGCCGCCGTCGCCGGACTCCTCCTGGCCCTTCTCGTCGCGGCCGCCCCGGTCACCGCCGCTGTGGTGGTCCCCTGCCTGCTGGTCCTCATGGTCGTGGTGCGCCGCTCCGCGGTGCGGCTCGTACTCACCGTACTGCCCGTCGTCGCCACCGCGGCGCCCGCGTGGTGGAGGGCCGCGAGCACCGCCTCGGCCGACAGTGTCACTGCTGGCCTGCGCTACCTGCTCACGGACACCGGCGTCCCCGTGTCCGTCCCCCCTCCCTCCGCCGTCGATACGCTCCTGGGTGTGCCCGTGGACATCGATGCACTGACGGCCAGCCCGACGCTCGCGCTGGCGGTCAGGGCGCTCCTGGCGATTCTGCCCGCGCTCGCGCTGTGCGGCCTGGTGACGACAGGGCGGCGTGGCCACCGCGCCCGAGCGGGCGTGCTCGCCGCCCTCGGCGGCCTGGGCCTCGCCCTCCTGGCCGTGCGTGCGACCACCGCGATGGGCGTTCTGCCCGACGGGACCGGCTCCGTGACGGTCACCGGGTGGGCGGGCACCGGCATCTCCCTCGCGACGGCGGGACTGCTCACGGCGGCCCTGGCCGGCATCGACGCCGCTGGCGCCGGTCGTACGCGTCGCGGCCTCGGGGCTCGTCGCCTTGTGCTGGTCGCGGTAACGGTTCTCGTCCTGGTCATCCCGCTTGCCGTCGGCACCGCCTGGGCACTGGCCGCCCGGACCTCCACCGCGGTCGGCTCCGACGCCATCGTTATGGCCCTGCGGGCCGGCGGGCAGCGGATTCCCGTGATCGCCGAGGAGACCCAGCGCTCGGCGTCCGCCGGGCGCGTCGTCGTCCTCACCTCGACCCCCGAGGGGCTCGTCGTGCGCACCTGGCGCGGCGCCGGCACCCAGCTGACCGACGTCGTCCCCGACGTCCTGGCCGCCCAGCTGCGCAGCCGCCTGA
>ERZ773022.1627-NODE-1627-length-14683-cov-19.004580_pt1 | contig 14683 bp, 17 predicted proteins | sample MGYA00580839_ERZ773022 | MGnify/ENA primary metagenome ERZ773022 (study PRJEB29015, sample SAMEA2738020) | human oral metagenome | biome: human oral; feature: human-associated habitat; material: dental | place: China | collected 2044 ... | reverse complement strand
AAAAAAGTAAAGGGCAAGAGTATTTTTTCGTAACCTTAAAAATCTTCCTTGCTGATCCTTTACTTTTTTATTTTTTGCTATTTTTCTCTTGTGCGAAAGCATACGGAAAGAATAAATTATCCACTCTATGCTTTCGGTCTTACAGTATATAGCAAAAAAATCGCCCTATTGTTTTTGTTTTAAAATTCTTGCTCTGCACCGGAAAGAATAGCTTTGTATTATTTTCATTTTCGTGTTATACTTACATAGTTACTTTTTCACTAATCTCGTAACAGAGGGAGGTGTAACTCTATGCCTAATATTATATTTACTTTTATTATTTCTATCACGGCAAGTATATTCGCTTATTATATTTGCAAATGGTTAGATAGATTTTTTTAAAAAGTAACTAGCCTATATAAAAAAAGACAGGATTCACGGTCCTGTCTTTTCTCTATGCAAATTATATTTACTTTTTGCTTATACATTAATTTTAAACTAATACTTTCTTTTTGTCAATTATCCTATATCAAATTACAAAAAGTAATTTTTCATATATGACAAACTCAAAACCTTAAATGTCATTGATATAAAAGTATTCCTCCAACTTCCTATATTGACATTTTTTTATTTTAACCCCCCTTATTAGTTAGTTGGGGGTTAAGCGTGCCAAACGGCACTTCTGCTAATACATTATATTCTAAAATAACATCTAATTTTTGTCAATACTTGCAAAAAAATTAAGAGAAGTGTTTTTTTCTTTGCCATGAAAAAATTAAAAACACTCCATTTGCAAAAATAAAGGACGTCTTAGAGGTTTGAGAGAAAGTTCGTTAGGTTATTCTCATAAAATCGAAATAAACGCTTAAAACACCCTTTATTTCAGCTAATTAAATTTTTTTGAGTAAATCATCTATTTTTTTTAGCAATCTTTTTATTGTAGTTGGGGTACAAATGACCATAAGTCCCAAGAGTCGTCTCAATATCCTCATGACCTAGACGTTCTTTTATTACTAATGCATTTTCTTGCATAGATATCAACATAGAGGCATGCGAGTGCCTTAAAGCGTGCACCTTTATTCTATGAACACCTACTGCCTTATAATTATTATCAATGATATGTTTAGGCATATGCTTATTTATCGGTATTCCATTGTATGACAAAACATACTTCGAAGGGCAATTTTTACCTTGAACATCTTTCCAATGTTTTAAATTACGTATAGTCTTGTTATCTAGAACTATTATTCTATTTGAAGCACTTGTCTTCGTTTCTGTAACATGAAATTCTTGTGCATTTTTATAATACATGGACTTATTTATACGTAGCAAATTATCTGTAAAATCAATATCTCCCCATTCTAAAGCTTGTGCTTCCCCAATCCTCATACCAGTCATAAACAAAAGCCAAATAACGATATACGAGTAATGTTCATAATAAAAATTTTTATCAAATTGATTTATAAACTTTTTAAATTCCTCTAATGTCCAAAAATCAACTTTTGTTTTTACTTTCTTCACATTGCCTACTTGTTTAGCTATATTTTTCTGAAGTAGACCTAAAGTTACAGCTAAATCTAACGTTTTTTGAAAAGAACCATATATAGAACGAGTATATCCACTTGCATATTCCTTTGCTAAAGTATTTTGCCACTTTTTAATCATAGGGGCGTTAATATCTTTTAATTTTCTTTTAAAAAAATACTTAAAATGTTTATTCATACTAACAACCCTATTTTCGTAAGTACTATCTCTTACTTGCTGTTTATAATGTGGTAAATAATAGGTTTTATAAAATTCTTGATAACTCATTGTACTGTTCTTCTTTACAGCTGTTTTCGAATAATCATTCATATATTCATCATAGGCTGTTTTAGCTTCTTTTTGTGAAGAAAATCCTCTTTCCCAATGTCGTACCCTATTACCATTTTCATCATATCCTAAATTAGCGACGAAATACCAACGATTAGTTTTTTTGTCTAAATACACATTAGATATTTTTGGCATGATATTCTTCCAACTGAATTGTTAAATTATCAATTCCTAATATTTTTTCAACAGTTTTGACTGGAACACGTCCTAATCGTCTATTATCATAATATCCATAGCCTTGGTTTACCATATAGCGTTTAGCTTTTCGTATAATATCTGATGATTGACTTACTCCATATCCTAAATTTTGTAAATCTTGTCTTGTCATTGTTAACATAATTCATCATTCCTTTCTCATTTTTAAATATATCACTCTTGATTGCTTAAATTTCTTATTAGTTAATTCTTCATCATTTCTTATTACTTGCTTTTCCGGTATTAATCTTGTATACTCTTTACTGTAAATAACTTTAGGGTCTTTTATATTAACATCTACTACATCTGTTAATATCTTATAGACTTTAGGCTTTTTTAAATTTTTCGATTTAAAAAAGCTCTTTTTTTTGTAATCTTTTTCGTCTACATCCTTTGAAAAATACTTAGATAGGTATCTCCCTCGGTTTTCCTTGCTATCTACATCAATTTTATTTATTTTTATATATCCATTTCCCCAAATTTTTTCTAACTCTTTTGCTTTAACAAAAGGAAAGTCGAAAAAAATTATGTGATAATGAATAGCTCCACGTTTTTGTTTTTCCCAAACCGCAACATACTTTAACATAGCTTTCTTTACACCATACAACTTGTAATTTAATCTCCTAATAAAGTTAGTAAATTCGTTATTAGAAAACCCAATATCTTGTATATTTTCTTTGAATGTTAACGTCATAAATTTTGTTTTATCATCAAAATTACAATCTATTAATCTTGACATTTCCCATCTTACATTTTCATAATACCTTTGTAATTTTTTTAATTTTTCATAATGAGTTGAAGCGTTACTGTCTTTTTTTGAAATATTTTTTTTAAAATCATAATCAAAATTATCTAATTTATCTTGATTATTTTTATCACTATGATTATACATAATTCCATCATCAATATATAACCACATTTCTACAAAATCTACTGTTTCTATAACCTTGGTATTATAATATTCTTTGACCATATTTCAAGCCCGCCGGAATGCAATTTTTCACTTTATTTTTCGCATTATGTTTTCCTATATATTAAATTAAGTATAGAAGTATTCGTTGCACTCATACTTCTCAAAATCTGTTTTCCGTCTTTACCGCTTAACGCGTTACGACGCAACAGCTTTTGATTTTTTAGGACACTATTACTGCACTTTTTGCATTAGCAGAAATACCAATCGTTACAAAACCATTATTAGCAGTAGCATATGGCTTAATTATTAAATTATCAAACGTCATATTTACTGTACCTTTAGTTTCAAGTTCTTCTTGTGTAATTATAGGAAATTGAGATTCTATTTTAATCGAAAATTTTTCAAATCTTAATTTAGGTAATACCACTTCATATTTCCAACCTTTTTTTACAACCTCTTCTCCGTTTCTTTCTGTCCATTCAGACACTTGGACTACTGAATATTGTTTTTCTAAAACTTTATCTGATAAAGATAAATCACTTATTTTAATCATAGTTGTTTTTCCTTTCTTAGACAATAATCAAAATTCTATAAATTATCTTATATCACCCCTTTTTAGTATTATTTTATTTGATTATTGTGTATAATGTATTTAAAAGATTATTTAACCTTCTGAACACATTATAAATTGTTTGGATGTGTTTGTCAAGTCTTTTTATTGTTTTTACACATTAAATACATTTAAGAGGTTAATTATGAACAAAAAAATAAATTTATCGGATTTATATCCAGGCTTAAGTTATAACATTAGGGAATTAAGAAAAGAATTAGGTTTAACACAGAAAGAACTTGCTGAAATTGCTAAAATATCCTATAGAACTATTCAAAACTATGAAAATGGAATAACTCCCCCTTCATTAAATATAATTGAAAAAATAGCATTAGCTCTTGGTGTTTCAGTAGAAAGACTTATCAGCAACTACATATTTGATAACAATACTACTGCAACTGAAATTTTAGAAAAAATTAATAATGATAAAGTATATAATCAAAAAATTAATAACTTAATTTTGACTGATATGATTTTTGATATAGTTGACTTAGAAATGAGATATAAACATGAAACTTTAGATGAAAAAACACTTGATAACAGTATTGGCGGAAAAAATAATATCTCTTATGATACAAAATACTCTTTAATAAAATTAATGTTAGAGAAAAGGTTAAATAAAACTATTAATGATTTAAAAAATGAGATGTCTAAAAATTATTTAGATATTCGAGAAATATATCGTTCAAAAGATAATACTACAGGATATATTATTGATAAAGAAAGATATTAAAAGGTGTCAAATTATGAAATGTATTTTTTTTGATTATGAATTTATTAAAAGTATGACTGCAGTTATTATAGGTTCTATAATGACTATAGCTTCAAGTTACTGCCTAGAAAAAAGACGATTAACTAATAACAAAAAGAAAATAAGATTCGAACAAAATCTTAATACATTAAGAAAATTAAAAGTTAATCACTTAAATTTAATCTATCTAATCAATGACAACTACGTATTTTGCGAATATATGTCGAATGATAAAAAAACTATTACTAACCTATCTGATAGAATTTATGTAAATTACATGAAAAAATTATACTTTACTTCTCTTAAAAACATAAAATTAAATAATGAACTATTAGATTTGGAAATAGAAAACATATCTGACTTACATAAGGAAATTATAAATTTTACGGAAAGTAGACAAAATAATACTAACTTCGATACTTCTAATTTAGAACACTACAGTAAATTAGTAAAAATAAATATTCTAAATACTATTAATAATATAGATAAATAATTTGCAACCATTTTGCAACCAATAAATAAAAATTCTAACAAAATCATTTCTTTTCAACTATCTTAAAATATGTTAAAATAAGGAAAAACAATCAAGACATTTTTTATAGTAGTTGAGTGGGAATAGCCTAGGCACTAATTGAAACCATTGATATTACTGATTATTCTAAGGTTTCAGGTGGTTAGCTGAAGTATTTTTGAAGTAATTTTTTATAAGAAAAAAAGTGGTAAGCCACTTCTAAGAGAAAATAATTAAACCAGCTAAGTATCATATCAGTTTTTTGCTACAGTCTTTTATGTATTTAGATAATATGAATATAATTGAAAACCAAGCATACTACAAATTTATATTATTGGATTTATATGGAAAGCTTTAAAAAAATAAGCGAGGAAATGTGGCTTCTTGCTTTAGAAAAGCTATTTGTAGATTAGATGAAGTGATATTTTTTAGTAAATAGTTACAAAGATATAATTCAAATGAGTAATAGGGGGCAGTTATGGCAAAAGGAATAATATATTTAATGAGTACAGTTGTTTCCGGTCTTATCAAGATTGGCAAGACTAGAAATGCCCAATTTGAAAATAGAATGAGACATTTAGAAAATAATGGCTATGCAAATGTCGCAGGGTTAAAAAGGGAGTTTGCTATAGAAGTAGATTGATATGATGAGAAAGAAAAACTTATTCATGACATCTTTAGTAAAAGTAGAATTTTCAGTACGGAACTATTTGCATTAGATATTGAGGTTGCAAAGTCCTTATTATCTTCTTTAGATGGTAAACAAATTTATCCTAAAGATAAAAGTAAAAAAGAAGTTTTCAAAGAATCTACAGAAGAAATAAAATTGAAATCTGATGTAGGATTTGTTCCAGATGGGGAGTATGTATTAAATCGTAATATAAAAGGTTTCGGAAAAGTAAATGGGAAAGCTATAGTTAAAGATGGAGTATTCACAGTATTAAAAGGAAGTTTTTGTGGTAATACCGGCAAAGGCTATATCCCATCTATTAGAAGAAATGCAAAAATAAAAGACCATATTTTACAAGAAGATATTGCATGTACGAATCCATCAAGTGCCGGTTGGATAATTATTGGAAAATCCAATAATGGATGGATAGAATAGAGAGATTTAAAAGGAAATCCTATCGAAATATATAGAGATAAAGAAAAATAGTTGATACTCAGGTTATATGTTATAAAAAATAACGAGAGATTCGCTTATGTCAAATTTAAAAGCAAAAGAATATAGGCGATTTGAAGATATTAAGTATATTAGAAAAGATGGAAGCGAATATTGGAGTTCAAGAGAACTTGCTGATGTACTTGATTATTATCAGTGGAGAAACTTTCAAAAGGCATTTATAGAGTATCATTGATTTCGGAAAGCTTAAAATTTCGAGAGATATAGTAATTATATTCGCAAGGAAATAGCTAATGTAAGTAATGGAATAGAAAGATTGAAAAACTTATGAAGACATCAATAAAAGGGCTGTTAAGGGACAATTTAATATGGATATATTTTTTAGGGATCGGATTATTATTTGCAGGACAGGTTATTTCAAGTTTCATCGATCCGTTTCCTCTTCCGAATTATTTCAATAATAATTTCAAATTTACATTTAATATATACGCTAATTTTTGGGGAATTTGGATTGCGTTTATTTTATTCTGTATAATTTTCAAGAAGAAGAACAAAGTAATTTTAAACTCTATTAAATATAACAGAACTTGCAATAATTTTAAAATGTTGATATTAGGATTTTTGACAGGTTTTGTCCTGAATGGATTTTGTGCAACAGTTGCAATTTTACACGGGGATATTAAGCTTACTTTTTACAAGTTTGAAATATTGAACCTGATTCTATTATTTATTGCAGTTTTCATTCAGTCTTCGAGCGAAGAATTGATTTTTAGAGGATTTATTTATCAAAGACTGAAAAATAGATATAAGAACACTGAATTTGCAATAATCATAAACTCAATATTGTTTGCATTACTTCACTTGGGAAATAATGGAATATCAGCTTTTGGATTTATAGATATACTACTTTCCGGTGTATTTTTTAGTTTAATGTTTTGTGCATTTGACAGTATTTGGCTTGTTATGGCATGTCATACAACATGGAACTTTACACAAAACATTCTATTAGGGTTACCAAATAGTGGAACAATATCTAAATATTCCCTTTTTATGATGGATGTAAATTCCGCAAAAAGCAGTTTTGCCTTTGATAAAAATTTTGGCTTGGAAGGGGCCGCGCTCTCAATAATACTAATGTTTACAGGGTGTATGATAATGTATATTTATTGCAAAATAAACAATAAGTTTGTCTTCAGACTGTGTAATTGCAGTGACGAAAATAAATGCAATATGGACAATTCAAGATTAAAAAAGGACTCGGTTCAATAAACTGAAAGGAATGCAATACAGATGATATTCTCGATGTATTGTTTAGATATTGATTTAGTTTGTTCGTCAGTAGCTAAAAGTAAATATTATGATATTTTAAATATAGATTCTGGCGTTCAGGATACAAAGATTCTATTAGAAGCAAATTATAAAGCTATAAAAAAACGCGAAAATATTTTAAAAATAATAGAAGACTTAAAGCCTAGGAATTATCCTGAAAGTTTTAATAAAATTAAAAATGCAATTATTGAAGATATCAATGGAGATTAAAAGCTCTATGAAGTACTTTTGAGGTATTTTGTTAAAAATATACCTATAAAATCAGTGAAATTTTGTAGTGGGTGCAAATGAAAGTCTTGTAAATGCTTATTTTATAATAGTTAGCAGGTTTTATATGAAGAGTGGGAATAATATACTAAGGTAACTTGAACCGAGAAACCTTATTTTAACAGCATCTTTAAAGTTATATATAGACTTAAAACAACATAAAACACTTTGGATTGTCTCCAAAGTGTCTCCAAATACCCTATCAAATTATTTTGCTGGGGTATTTTTTCTATATCATTATTAAAAATAGAGAGATTATAAATTTTATTTTTAATCCCTCTAATTTCCAATTAAACAATTTCTTAAAAAATATCTTAATTTTATACTATCTCACTAAAACTAATCCTTTTTTATAAACTGCCTAAATAATTATTCAATAATTTGTGTTTCAGCAATTTTCTTATACCAATGTGCTGATTTTTTCGGATAGCGCTCCTGAGTTTCAAAATCAACATAGAATAAACCATATCTCTTTTCATATCCATTAGACCATGAAAACACATCCATTAGCGACCAAATAAAATATCCTTTTACGTTTGCTCCATCTTTTATAGCATCCGATATAACTTCCAAATGTTTTTTCACATAATCAATACGAGCGTCATCATAAACCGTATTATCAATAAACTCATCCTTATAACCTAATCCGTTCTCTGTTATATAGATTTTTTTATAGTTAGGATAATCCTCTTTAACTCTCATAATTTGATCATACAGTCCTTGCGGATAAATTATCCAATCCCAATCTGTTTTAGGAACGTGAACAGGTGCCTTTCTACAACCTACCCCTTTAATTTGATATTTAGAGCTACCTTTCTCACCTTTTCCGTTATGAATAATTTCAGTTTCGCCATCAAATTCTTGCATCCAATCACTCATATAGTAATTTATTCCCAAGAAATCATTCAAATCTTTTGCAGCTTTCAATATTTCAAAGTCTTCATCACGAAAATCTAATTCACCTCCATTAACAGTTAAAATGTGGTTTACCCCTGCTAATGTTTTTTCAGAGTATTCCCCTAAATATGTTGCATCTAAAATAAACTTATTATGTATGATATCTTCTAATTCAGCTGCTAAAATATCTCCTTTATTTTTCGGATCAAATGGGTATTTTGTTGGTAATGCGTGAACGACTCCTATCTCACCCTTATACCCCTTGTCTTTATAAAGTTTAATTGCCTTTGCATGAGAAACCATCATATTATGATGCGATTGAAAAACTTTCGCTAAATCATATTGAACACCAGGAGGGAATTTTCCAACTAGGTATTGTCCATCACCTATAGGACCTATTTCATTAAAGGTAGTCCAGTAATTTACTTCTTGAAATTCTTCAAAACAAAAAGCTGCATAATTTACAAAGTGCTCAATATTCTCTCTATTTAAGAAATCTCCATTAGAATGAAGAGCTTCTGGTGTATCAAAATGATGTAATGTTACAAACGGTTCGACATTACGTTTATGACATTCTTCAAATAACTTATGATAAAACTCAACACCTTCTTTATTAACTTCTCCATGTCCTACTGGAAAAATTCTAGACCAAGCAATTGAAATTCGAATTCCATTCACACCATATTCTTCTGCTAACTTAAGGTCAACAGGATATTTATGATAAAAATCACTAGCTGGTTCTGCTGTATACCAATAATTTTCTTTTAAATATCGATCCCATGCAACAGGCCCTTTCCCATAAGAATGCGTTGCTCCCTCAGCTTGATAAGCTGCCGTTGCTCCTCCAAAAATAAAATCATTAGGTAAATTCTTACTCATAACAATTTATCCTCCTTTTTCCTAATAAAAGGGGCTAGAAAATTTTATTTATTATACTAGCCCTATGTCATTTATTTAATCTTCAAACTGTTGTTGAACAAATTCTAAAGCACCTTTGCCATCACGAGTTAGTTTAATATATTGTACACCTTCTGTTTTAGCTAATTTAATATTTAATTTATCTGTTTCAGCTTTCATATCCTCAAAGTTTGTAGCAACTTGTGGTGCTAGAATTACTAAATCAAATTCAGGTAACATTTCTCTATGTGCTCCATAGCCACCAGCTGCTGCTTTAACCGGAACATTGTATTCTTCAGCTGCCTTATTTAGTGCATTCGCTAAAAGACCACTAGTCCCGCCTCCTGCACAAAGTACTAAAACATTTGTTTGTTTTGTAATATTACTATTTTCTGATTCTGAATCTACCCCTGCTTTTTCTAAAATTTCTTCTGCTTTTTGCGTATTAAAATTAGCAGCTACTTTTTCTTTAAGTGCATCATTAGTTTTACCAGTAGCTTCCTCTTCAAGTATTTGTTCATCATAAACTTTTAGGAATGGGTAGTAAATAAGAACATCTACTACTATTAAAGTAATCGCTAAAATAAATGATAATACTTGGAAGTTTGTCCCTAACACTTGACCTAATGGTGCAGGAGTTGTCCAAGGTAAGTTGGCCGTAAATGAATTCATACCTAATACATCAATAAAGAATTTAAAAATCCAAACATTTGCTATAGGTGCAAAAATGAAAGGAACGAAGAATATAGGATTTAATACTAATGGCGCACCAAATAGAATTGGCTCATTAACACCAAAGAATGTTGGTACAACCGACGCACGACCTATCGCTTTATTTCTCTTAGATTTACATAACCACATAAACATAAATGGTACTACTAATGTCGCACCTGTTCCACCCATTGTTACTATAAACATTTGTGTTCCTGAAGTTAAAATTTTATCAGCATGCATCCCATCACGCAATAAGTTAAGGTTTACTTCAGCATTTGCATAAGTAATAGCTGCGATGACTGGCTCTACAATTGATGGACCATGAATCCCTACAAACCAGAAGAATGCAAATGCACCAAAAATAATAGTAATTCCTGCATATCCATCTGCAGCTGTAAACAATGGTGCAAAAATCTTACCTACTGCTTCAGCTACACCAGTCCCTTCAAAATGGCGTGCTAACAGATCAAAACCATATAATACCATTATTGATAATGTAAATGGTATGACATCTTTAAAGACCTGTGAGATATTCGGTGGTACTTCTTCAGGCATCTTAATTGTAACATTATTTTTAACACATACTTTATATATATTAACTGTAATAAATGCTGTTAAAAATGCTGTTAATAATCCTTTTGTTCCTAAAAAACCGCTAGCGAATCCTTCTTTAAGAGGATCTGCTGCTAACATCAATAATCCTACTATCGATGCAAGTAGCGTAGACATAAAATTAATCTGATTAGTTGCTTCCATATTTCTGTTCATTGAATCAGTTAATGACTTAGCTGTTGTTCCTGCCACTAGTAACGCTAGTATTCCCATTGAATAACTATACGGCTTCATGAGAAAATCTACTACCTCTGGTGACCATTTAAATCCCCATGAATTTGGAACAAAAGCAATCAGGATAAAAATACTTGAGAATAGAATTACCGGCATCCCTGCAATGAAACCATCTCTAATAGCTCTCAAATATATATTACGTGATAATTTTTCGAAAAAAGGTTTCCCTTTTTCTATAAAAGCAATTAATTTGTTCATTTGCTATACTCCTCTCTTGTACAATTCAATAAGATGTTGCATTAAATCTTTTAATAAAATAGTAGTCATAAGGTGATCTTGACCATGCATCATAGTAACACTATACGCTAAGTCTTCTCCCGCTGCTTCTTTGGCTAGAAGTCCTGTTTGAGCATTATGCGCTTCTACTATACATAAGTTTGCTTCTTCAATTAAAGATTCAGCTTTCTCAAAATCTCCAGACCTCGCTGCTTTTAAAGCATCTAATAATTTCGAACGAGCATCTCCAGCATAAGCTACAATTTCAAAACCTAATAATGTAATTTCTTCTCTGTTCATGATTATTCCCTCCTATTCTAAACAGATAACATTTATTTTCTTTTTAGTATATTTTTTCTACTCAAAAAAGGATATTTTTTTAAACCCTTTCTTTCCAAGAAGTAGCTACTTTTTGTAACACTTTATTTAATTCATCTATGTTAGTAAATCCTGTTGTGCGTAACCACTCTCTAGCTGCTTCTTCACCATTTTTTATATACGCTTCTACAGAACCAGCCCATGTTGCACGACCACATAAAACTCCATTGAAATTTGCACCTGATTCATGTGCAAAAACTAATGTTTCTTGGAATAATTTTGCTGAAACCCCTGCGCTTAAATAAATATAAGGAAGATTTGTAGCTTTATCTTGTTCTGCAAAATATCCTGCGGCTTCTTCACGAGTGTAAACTACCTCACCTGCAGAAAATCCTTCAACATATTTTACATTAACTGGTACTTCAACTTTTAAAACATCTACATTAAATCTTGGTTCTGAAAACACCTTCATCGCTTCTATCACTTTTCTTGGTTTTACTTTAGCATATTCTACACTTGACGCATCTGTGATATTTTCATCATAAGCTAAGATTTCTAAATAAAACGGAATATCTTCTGCCACACACTCTGACCCTATTCGTTCAATGTATGCTTTTTTTTGATCATTTAACTCTTCTTCACTATCTACATCATAGTAAAGTAAGAATTTTACCGCATCTGCACCTTGTTCTTTAATTCTTTTTGCAGACCATAAATCAAGACAATCTGGTAATCTTTTAGTACTAGATGTATCATATCCAGTTTTTTCATAGGCCAATAGTAAACCTGTTTGGGGAACTAAAGCTTTTGTTGCTGGTAAACCATATTCTGGATCTAAAAGCATTGAAGATGAGTATTTTGTTAGTTCTTCAGCTACTAAAACTTTTAATTGCTCCATTTGTTCTGTTGTAGGTTCTTCTGTTTGATGTTGTGCCATCAGACGTTTTAAAGCTCCTCTTTGATCAAAAGCTAACGCTGAAATAATTCCATTTTCATCAGATAATTTTTCCATATATTTGCGTTTTTGTTCTGTTAATGCCATTTTTATACCTCTCTTATTTTAATTTTATTATATAAATCTTCATAGTTATCCATATTGATATGCCCTGTCATTTTTTCCTGTGCATTCAACATTCCAAGTACATTCGCTATTTTTAGTAGTTCTTCATCATTTTTATTATTGTAGATAGCTGCTGTTATACCTGCTACAGTAGAATCTCCTGAGCCTACTGGATTCACAACTTCTATATTAGGTATATCTACTTTATAAAATATATTTTTATGTTTTGCCAAACATCCATCAGCTCCTAATGAAATAATAATCCATTCAATTCCTTCAAACAATTTATTTGATAAAGCTTTCTTTAATTCACTAATTTCCTTCGAAACATCACGGTTTAAAAGTTGTGCTAATTCTTCATTATTTGGTTTTATAACAGTCGGCTTGTATTTTGATCTCAATACTGCCTCTAACGAACTTCCTGAACAATCTAACACTACTTTCCTATTATAAGCATTAGCAATTCTAATCAGTTCCACATAATAATTTACTGGTAAACCCGCCGATAAACTCCCTGATATTGCTACCACTTGATTTTTATTGACCAATATTTCAAATTGTTTTAAAAACTCTAAGCTTTCTCTATCACTAATTTTTGGACCTTTTTCTAAAATTTCTGTTTGCTGTCCATCATCATGTAATATTGCTATACAGTTTCTTGTATTACCTTCAATTTTATAAAATGAAGATTTTACATCTTTAGGAAGATTTTCAATAAGAAATTCACCATTTTTACCACCAATAATACCTGTAGCCTCTACCTTTTCCCCAAACTCTGAAAGAACTCGAGTAACATTTAGACCTTTTCCTCCTGCTGTTTTAGTAGTAATTTCAACACGATTAACAGTATCTAGTTTTAAACTTTCTAACAGATACGAAATATCTACTGAAGGATTCATTGTGACTGTTAAAATCATATTTTCCACCTCTTAGTCGTGATATTCTCCTCGATCCCATTTTTCCAAAAATTCTTTAAAGAAATTAGAATCTTCTTGAGTTTCATTTATTGTTTCTACTTTCATAATTTTAGAAATTAATTTTTTATTTTCTTCACTAGGTTTATATTCTGCATTAATAAATGCTTCTATAATGTCACACATTAATAGCTCTCCTGTGATTTTTCCTCCAAAGCCTATAACGTTCGCATTTAATTCTTCTTTAGCGTACAGTGCTGTTGTCATATCCCTAACAAGTGCTGAACGAACTCCTGGAACTTTATTAACTGCATTATTAATTCCTACACCTGTTCCACAGATACAAATTCCTAAATCAGCTTCTCCTTTCGTAACTGCTTCTCCTACTTTTTTACCAAAAATAGGATAGTGAGTACGAACTCGATCGTAAGTGCCAAAATCAAGTACTTCATATCCTTTTGATTTTAAAAATTCTACTACTGCCATTTTCTCATAAGTTACAATATGGTCACATCCGATTGCAATTCTCATTTTTCTTTCTCCTCTCATTAACACATTTTATTTAACATATCTACTCTAATTTGATGACGTCCACCATCATATTTTCCATTAGCAAAACCTTTAGCAATATTTTTCGCTAACTCGTCTCCTACTATTTCAGCCCCAACTGTAATAATACGCGAATTATTATGTCCTCTAGTCATATAGGCAGAACGTTCATCAGAGACTTCGGCCGCCACCATTCCTTTAAGTTTAGTAGCGACCATAAAAGGTCCTGCTCCATAGGCATCAAATACTATACCTAAGTTTTTATCACTTTTATTAACCTCATCAGCAACTGCTAAAGTTATATCTACAAAATCTCCTCCAACTTCTGACACATCAGTTACCTCAAAACCTTCTTCTAAAAGAAAATTTTTAACTACATCTTTTAATCTTAATCCTTTAAGATCTGCTCCCACTACAATAGTCATTTTATTTCCTCCTTTTTGTTTGTTTCCAACAATTTTATGTTTAATTATATATGGAAATCGTTTTATTTTTGTTTACAAACATATGATATACTATTTTATGTTTATTGTCAACAGTTTTGTGTTTTTTTAAAACAAAAAACTAGTTCTTTTTTATAGTTTAAACTAGCTTTATATTTATATTAAAAACTAAATAAGGACCACCCCTGAAAAAGGGTGGTTTTCTCTGTGGGTATAACCCTTTGTTACTAACACGCACCTCAAGGCGCTGGCTTTCACATCCGTTCAAGCCCTATTGTA
>ERZ773022.1620-NODE-1620-length-14722-cov-6.175769_pt1 | contig 14722 bp, 10 predicted proteins | sample MGYA00580839_ERZ773022 | MGnify/ENA primary metagenome ERZ773022 (study PRJEB29015, sample SAMEA2738020) | human oral metagenome | biome: human oral; feature: human-associated habitat; material: dental | place: China | collected 2044 ... | reverse complement strand
CCTGGCTGCGCGGCCAGCTGCTGGGCGCCGTCGAGACCTACGCGCGCGAGATACGGGTCGACACCGGTGCCATTGAGGAGGCGGTCGCCGAGGTCGACCCCTCCGACCCCGAGGCGATCCGCTCGGCGCTGGAGTCGGGCATGTTCGCCCCGCAGGAGACCCCCGCCCAGGTGGAGGCCCTGGAGAAGCTGGAGACGCTGCTGGCGCTGGTCGAGGGCTGGGTCGAGGTCGTCACCGCACGGGCCACCGCCCCCCATCTGCCGCACGCCGTGCCGCTGCGGGAGATGGTGCGCCGTCGTCGGATTCAGGGCGGTCCTGCCGAGAAGGTCTTCGCCCGTCTCATCGGCCTGGAGTTCCGCCCCCGGCGCGTGAGGGAGGCCGCGCGCCTGTGGGAGCTGCTGGGCGAGGAGGTCGGCGACGGCGAGCGCGACGCGTTCTGGAAGCACCCCGATGTCATGCCGGCTGCTTCCGAGCTGGCCAGCCCCGAGGACTTCCTGACCATGCGCCGGGCCGCCCAGGACATGGACGCCGAGGTCGATGCGGACCTCGCCTCCCTGCTGGACGGGACGCTGGGCTACGCCGGGGGCGCCCGCGACGCCGACGAGAACCGCCCAGAGGGCATGGGGGACTAGCCGGCCCGGGCCGCCTCACTCGAGAGTCGAGGCCAGGGCCTCGACCAGCCCAGGCACGAGAGTGTCGCCGCTCACCACGCGGTCGGCAGAGTCCTGCGTCCGGGAGCGGACCGCGCACCAGGACTCACCGGTGCGCAGCACCCCTACCACCATCCGCACGTCCTCTCGGTCGGGCCGCGCCCTTAAGAAGGCCAGGCGCTCCTGCGCGTCCTGGATGGCCGCGGCCTCCTGCTCCGCCTCGGCCGGCAGGACCAGCCGCTCGACGGCGAGCGCCACCCCGTCAACGGTCTGCGGCCAGGCGAGCCGGCCCAGCAGGTCCTCCAGATCGACGGCTGCGGGCAGGTTCTCCTGCTCGATTAGGGTCAGCGCCTGCGGGTCGTGTCGCGCCTGGGCCAGCGCCGCGTCGTCGAGCAGCTCGGCCAGCGCGGGGTCCTGCTCCAGGGCCGCAGCGGTGCGCACCAGTGCGAAGACCCTGGCCGGAGCGTCCCAGCCGCGCTGGGCGACATGCTCCTCGAGCTCGAGGATGGCGCTCCTCAGGGAGCGCTGGCGCGGGGAGGCGGGCTGGTGGGCGGGCGTCTGCTCAGTCATACGGCGAGCCTAAGGACCCCGCCCTGCGGCGTCGACATACCGGGAGGATGAGGATCCGGGCCGGGCCGCGGCGGAGCCGGCCCTGCGCGGGGCCCGCCGAGCCGGCGACTCGCGCGGGTCGCGGGGCGGGTTTTGTGGGCTCCGCACGACCTGTGGGACGATGAGTGTGTCCGGCGACCCAGCGCCGTAATCCATACGCGCACCCGCGCACACCTCTCAACCACACGGAGCGTGACCGTGAGCACCAGGCCAGACGACGAGCCCGACGACAAGCGTCCTGCGCCCGACGAGTCCTCCTCGTCCAGTCGAGAGGAGCGCGTCCGCGGTGGTTTCTTCCAGTCGGACACCGCCGACACCGCCGGCTCTCCGGGGGACTCCGCCGAGAGCCCTCGCACGGGCGACGCGCCCGAGGACCCCGATGAGGGCCGCGGGAACCCGCTGAGCGGCTTCGATCCGGCGTCCTTCCTCTTCGGCGGCGCCGCGCCCTTCGGCGCGCGGCGCTCGGGGGACGGGAGCGGCTCCGAGCGGAAGGACTCCACCGGCTCGGGCGGGCCCCGACGCCCCTCTCGGCCCACCGCCGGTGACGCGGGCGGTCCGCGTCGTCCGGGTCCACTGGCCCTGACCCTGGGGATCCTCGCCGCGCTGGCCGCGATCATCATCTTCCTGTCGCGCACCTGGACCGAGGTGCTCTGGTTCAACCAGCTCGGCTTCGCGCGCGTGCTGTGGACCCAGTGGATCGCCACCGGGATCATGTTCGCGGTCGGCTTCGTCGTCATGTTCGTCGTCATGTTCGCCGCCATCACCAGGGCCTACCGCTCGCGGGAGATCAGCCTTCCCCACGATGAGGCGACCCGCAACCTGGAGGCCTACCGCACTGCGGTGGAGCCCATGCGCCGGGCGCTGACCTGGGGCGTGCCCGCGGTGCTGGCGCTGCTGGCCTCGGCATGGGAGCTCGCCCCGCACTGGCGGGAGGCGCTGCTGGCCATCCACTCCCACTCCTTCGGCGTGACCGACCCGCAGTTCGGCCTGGACATCTCCTTCTACGTGTTCATCCTGCCGGTGCTGGAGATCGCGGTCTCCTTCCTGTCGCGCGTGGTGGTCTTCGCCGGCATCGCCAGCGTCGTCGTCCACTACCTGTACGGCGGGATCTCGATCGCGCGCAAACCTCACTTCACGCGCGCCGCGCGACTTCATCTGACCGTCTTCCTGGCCCTGTTCTCCCTGCTCCACGGCGCGAGCTACTGGCTGGGCCGCTACTCGTCCCTGTACGCCTCGAACACGAAGTTCGACGGCGCCGGCTACACCGACGTCCACGCCTCCATCCCGGCCCAGGCGATCCTGGCGGCGATCAGCGTCGCCGTCGCCGTCCTGTTCGTCGCCTCGGCGCGCACCCGCTCCTGGCGGCTGCCGGTCACGGGCGTGGCGGTCATGGTCATCTCGGCCCTGATCGTGGGCGTCGCCTACCCGGTGGTCATCCAGAAGTTCGTCGTGGACCCCAACGCCCAGCGCGAGGAGTCCCAGTACATCGACCGCAATATCAAGGCCACGCTGAGCGCATACGGCCTGGGCGACGTCGAGGCCAGCACCTATGACGCCACGACCACCGCCGAGGCCGGCCAGCTCATGCACGACGCCGAGTCGACGACCTCGATCCGCCTGCTGGACCCCAACCTCGTCTCCCCGGCCTTCAAGCAGCGCCAGCAGAACAAGCAGTACTACTCCTTCGACTCCCAGCTCAATGTCGACCGGTACCGGGTCGGCGACGAGTCGCGCGACACGGTCATCGCGGTGCGCGAGCTGAGCCAGGAGGGCCTGGACGCGGGCCAGCGCACGTGGATCAACGACCACACCGTCTACACCCACGGCTATGGGGTGGTCACCGCCTACGGCAACACGGCCAGCTCGGACGGCTCGCCCGCGTTCTGGGAGGGCGGCATCCCCTCCAAGGGCGACCTGGGCGACTACGAGCCGCGCATCTACTTCGGCAAGTCCTCTCCGTCGTACTCGATCGTGGGCGGCGACGACGGCGGCAGCCCGCGCGAGCTCGACTACCCCGACGACTCGGCGCCCTCCGGCCAGGTCAACACGACCTTCGCCGGCAGCGGCGGCCCGAACGTGTCCAACCCGTTCAACCGGCTCCTGTACGCCACCAGGTTCGCCGAGATGAACATCCTGTTCTCCCAGGAGGTCCGTCCCGGCTCGCAGATCCTCTACGACCGCGACCCGGCCGAGCGCGTCGCCAAGGTCGCCCCGTGGCTGACCCTGGACGGCAACCCCTACCCGGCTGTGGTCGATGACGACGGCGACCCGAGCACGCCCAAGCGGGTCGTGTGGATCCTCGACGGCTACACCACGACCAACAACTACCCCTACTCCCAGCACGAGTCGCTGGAGGAGACGATGTCGGAGGCGACCGGACAGGCGAACCTGCTCGGGGCGCCGGAGGAGTCCAACTACGTGCGCAACTCCGTCAAGGCCGTCGTCGACGCCTACGACGGCAGCGTCAAGCTCTACGAGTGGGACGAGCAGGACCCGCTCCTGGACGCCTGGGAGTCGGTCTTCCCGGGCACCGTGACGCCTATGAGCGAGATGAGCGCCGACCTCATGGCCCACATGCGCTACCCGGAGGACCTGTTCAAGGTCCAGCGCACGGTCATGGCCAGCTACCACGTCACCAACCCGGATGACTTCTACTCGGGAGGCGACTTCTGGAAGGTCCCCGACGACCCGACCAAGGAGGGCGACTCGGCGCAGGCCCCCTACTACCTGACCCTGAAGATGCCCGACCAGGAGCAGGCGTCCTTCTCCCTGTCGAGCGTCTACATCATCGGCGGCAACACCGACCGCAATGTGCTCACCGGCTTCCTGGCCGTGGACTCCGAGACGGCCGGCGGCGAGCCGGGGGTGAGGAACCCCGACTACGGCAAGCTGCGGCTCCTGGAGCTGCCGCGCTCGTCCAACGTGTCCGGCCCCGGACAGGTGCAGAACAACTTCAACTCCGATGGCACCGCCAGCCAGGTCCTCAACCTGCTCAGCCAGCAGGGATCGCAGGTCATCAAGGGCAACCTGCTGACGCTGCCGGTGGGCGGCGGCCTGCTCTACGTCCAACCCGTTTACGTCCAGTCCTCCTCCGGGACGCAGTACCCGCTGCTGCGCAAGGTGCTGGTCTCCTTCGGTGACAAGATCGGCTTCGCCGACACTCTGAAGGAGGCGCTCAACCAGGTCTTCGGGGGGGACTCCGGGGCGACCACGGGTCAGGAGGTCGTCGACGGCGACTCCGCCGCGGCCAATGACACGTCCTCGGCCACCGACCCGGCCGCCTCTCCGCCGTCGGCGGAGCCCTCGGCCCCGTCGACCGCGACCGGATCCGCCAGCGCGCAGCCGCCGACGGCCAGTGCGCGGCCCTCGGCCTCTGCGACCGGGAGCGCGCCGGCGTCCGGTGACGCGCAGGCGGAGCTCGACGCGGCGCTCACGGATGCCAGGACCGCCATGGACGACTCCAACAAGGCGATGCAGTCCGGGGACTGGACGGCCTACGGGGAGGCGCAGAGCAGGCTCAACAACGCCCTCAACCGGGCTTTCGAGGCCCAGAGGAAGCTGGGCGGCTGACACCTGGGGAAGGCCCGCCGCTCATGGGGCGCTCGCAGGGCTCTCCTGCGGGCGCCCCGCCGTCGTCGATCCTGTCCGGGACTCGGGGCTGTGCGCTCCCGCCGTGCGGGATGCGCCGAACCGGACTGCTCTGGTGAGCAAGGGCACGCGGCAGCGGATTGAGTTCCCGGGGCCTGGCGACTAGCCTGTTCCCATCGCCGCGGGGTGGAGCAGTTCGGTAGCTCGCCGGGCTCATAACCCGGAGGTCGCAGGTTCGAATCCTGCCCCCGCTACGAAGCGCCATGAGGCAGTGAAAGACTTCGACCCCTGTCACTCAGCAGGGGTCGAAGTCTTTTTGCTGCCCGGAGCCGGGTCTGAGCTCGGACCTCCGACCGGCGCGAACAGCTTACTCATACGCTATGATCATACGTTTTATTTATTTGTCTCAAGTATTTCGGAAGGTTCAGTGTCCTCTTTCTCTGGCGTGAGCATTGTCTCCCCGGGCTTCGTCGCCGGACTCGCCGTCGTCACCCTGAGCGCGCTGACCGTGACGGTCGCCCTCCTGTCCTGGCCGCGCCGCCGCCGTCGGCGCCCCCGGCACAAGCACGTGAGGAGCGTCCCCGCCGCCTCCGCACGGCGCCGGCGCATCCTGCTGGCGGCGCTGCCCGCGGTGCTGATCTGCCAGCTCCTCATGGTCGGGCTCGCGGCGGCGAGGATCAACGCGACGCTGCGGTTCGCCAACACGCTCGGGCAGGTCGCCGAGCTGGCGTCCGGCTCCGTCCGCGGCTCGGGATCCACCGAGCTCGCACCGGTGGCCTCCCCGACGGCGACCGGGGAGGCGGATGACGAGGCCGCCGCGACGCAGACGCCCACACCCGACCCGGCCTACGTCGCCTCCCTGGAGGCGACCACGGAGGGCGGGAACACCTTCAAGACGTCCTTCCGCGGCCCCGCCAGCGGCATCACCGACGACGTGTGGTTCTGGACGCCGCGCGGCTACTCCGCCACCGACGGGAAGTCCTACAACGTCCTGACCCTCCTGCACGGCGTGCCGGGCACGGCCGATGGCGTCGTGCCGGGGCTGGAGCTCGGCCGCCAGCTGCAGGCGGCTATCGATGACGGGCGCCTGCCCCCGACGATCGTCGCCATTCCCTCGCTCAACGCCGACGCCGCCCAGCGCTCCGAGCCCGACTGCGCGGACATCGTCGGACACGCCAAGGTCGGGACCTGGATCCAGCAGGACGTGCCCAGGATGATCCGGGCCACCTTCCCCGGGGTGCGCGCCGATCGCCGGGCGTGGGCGCTGGGCGGGGTGTCCTCCGGCGGCTACTGCGCGGTGTGGACCACCATTATGCGCTCCGACGTCTACGCGACCGCGGCCTCCCTGTCCGGGTACGACGTCCCCGACGTCGGAGGGCTGGCCTCGCCCGAGCTCCGCGACGCCAATACCCTGAGCGCCCTGGTGGCCCGTCAGCAGCACTCCCCGATCAGCCTGTGGCTCCTGGGGGCCCAGGACGACCCGCTCGCCGCAGGGACGGTCACCGCTCTGCCGGCCGCCGTCGGCAAGGGGGACACCGCCGAGGCGGTCAGGCCCGACGCGGGCGGGCACTCCTGGAGCCTGTGGAAGGACCAGACGTCCGCGTTCCTCACCTGGTGGGGGCGGCGTCCGGGCGTCAACCCGAATGGGGCCGTACCGGCCACTCCCACCCCGACCCCGACGCCCGCGCCGACCTCCGACGGCGCCGCGTCCCAGGCGCCGCCGGCCGTCGAGGCTCCCCCGGCCTCACCGGGGGAGAGCCTCGGGCTGGGCGGCCGTCTGGTGCGCTCCTTCACCCAGATCCGCGGCACGGGCGTCATCACCATGGTCTTCCTGCTGACGCTCGCGACGACGCTCGCCTGTCTCGTCGTTCCGGCTCGGGCGGCTGCGCGCGACGGCGCCGGGGACGGTGAGAACGACATCGAAGCCGCAGAGGCGAGCACCGGCTCCAGCGCCTGGACCGGTGCGGCTCGCGGTTGGGGAGGGACCACAGTCCGTGTGGCCGCCAGGACGCTGCTCCTGATCAGCGCGTGTGCCCTGGCCGCGATCCTGGTCGGTCTGATCGGCAACAGGATCGGCGCCTTCTACCCGACCTGGGGGCTGGCCTGGGCGGACATCGGCCCGGCCCTGTGGTGATCAGCGGTTACAGCGGCGGTGCGTAGGGTCCGCGTGCGGCGATCTCCGTCCAGCGCTGCTTGCTGATACGGGAGGCGAGCAGCGCGGCGATGGCGCAGAAGACCAGGCCGCTTGCGATCCACACGAGCCGGCCGTTCGGGAGGTCCACGCCTGTCACTATCGGCATGAGCCGTCTGCCGAGGTGGAGGCCGCCGTGGATTCCGATGGCGGCCCAGGTGCTGCGCATCATCAGTGCGAGGTAGGCGGCCGCCAGTGCGAATCCGAATGTTTCGACGAGGTAGAGGACATGGTCCAGGGCGTTCTCCTGGCCGCCTTTGGAGAGCAGGTGCGGGATGGTGAAGACGATGGCCGAGATCCACACGGCGCGCTTGGGGTGGTCGGAGAGGCTCTGCAGGAGATAACCGCGCATCACAGCCTCCTCTCCAATGCCTTGGAACACGTAGCAGAACACGATGGTACTGACGACCACGAGCCAAACCGGCTTCATGGCCAACTCACTCCATGCCTCCTCCGGGATCCGGATTCCGCTGCCGAGAAAGAAGAAGACTGCGGTGAGGCCGCCGACGACGGCTACAGAGATCCCGGTTCCGGTCAGCAGGCCGAGCAGCGCGCGGCGATTGAGGGTCAGGCCGGTGACCCGCATGGGCCGGCGGTCCACGTATCGGGTGAGCAGGAAGGTGAACAGTAGGTAGGAGGGAAGAAGAAACGACTGGATGAGAGTGCGCGCCTCTGTACTGAGCAGGGGGTCGCTCGAGTTGTTGGCCGCTTCGTTCAGTGGGCCGATGACATACACCAATGCCATGATCGGATAAGCAGCAGCATGGAATGCGACGAGCGCCAGGAGGGCGCGCCCCCAGCCTGGCAGACGAGGACGGGTCTGTTGCGGTTCCCGGGGCGCCCCGGTTTCGGGCGACCGGGACGCGGGGTACTGCGACCCGCCGGCCTGCGGCTGGGAGTCTGGAATTGGATGTGGCGGAGTGTGTTGGGTCATGCCATGACGCTATGAAGTCTCCTGGAGCGGTCTCGCGTGACCGGGGGCAGGAATCCCGATGCGCACTCATGACTGCGGTCATGGGACGCCGGGGCGCGCACCGGTCTACGGTGAGCGGATGAGCGCTCAGCAGCAGAGAACCAGCAGCCGTTCGGAGGACGCCCTGCCGACAGGCGGCATGCTTCTCCCCCTCCTGCAGCTCCTTGCGTTGGCGTGCATGATGATCCACGGTCTGTACTGCTTCCGTGAAGCGCCATCCACCGGTGTCGCTGTGGCCGTTGCGTACCTCTTTCTGAGCGCGATCTGCGCAGTCGGCGCTCTGTGGATAGTACGGCGGCGGTTGGAGGCCGGTTGGGGACGCGCCGCCTGCTCGGTGACCGTGATGCCTCTCGTGGCTGGATTGTCGATGGTGGGCACCCTTGGCTTCTCCACGCCGGCCCTCATTGTGGCCACCGCGCTGCTGGTCGTCGACATTGGTGTGCGCACGAGCCTGGCCGGCGACGTGCTCGTGTCCGCTGTGCTCCTGCCAGTGTTGCCCCTGGCCGTCGGACTTTCGTGGAAGGAGACTCTGTACGAGGCCTTCACCTTCATGGTCCTCATGTCGGTCGGCACCGCCCTCGGGCTGGTCCTGTCCAGGTACGATGCCGCTCTGGCCGCTCAGCGCCGGGCGATCGCCGAGCGCGACGCGGCCCTGGAGAACGTTCAGCGGGAGGCGGCGCTGGAGAAGGAGCTCATGCTGGCCCAGGAGCGCGAGCGGGCCGCGCACGAGCTGCACGACGGCCTGGGGCACCGGCTGACGCAGATCCGGATGAGCCTGGAGTTTGCGGGCCGCGTGCGCGACTCGGACCCGAGTGCCGCGTGGAGCGAGGTGGCGGTCGCCGAGCGCACGAGCCGCGAGGCGGTGGGCGAGATGCGCACCTGGGTGCGGGCCCTGAGCCCCATGCGCTCCGAGACCGGCCGGGGCGCCGCGGGCCTGGAGGCCGTCGCGGCATCATTCCGCGGGACGGGAGTGGAGGTGAGGGTCCGCGACGAGCTCGGCCCGCACGTGCTCACCGAGCCTGCCGAGCTCCTCATGTACCGCACCGTGCAGGAGGGCCTGACCAACGCCCTCAGGCACTCCCGGGCCCGCACGGTGGACATCCTGGCGGCTGCCGGCAGCGATGGCCTCCTGGTCTCGGTGGCCAACGACATCTCCGCCGAGCGCCGTCAGGCGGTTCCGCGGGCCTTGGTGGGGGAGGAGGGCGGCGCTGCCGCGGGGTTCGGCGTGGGCGGCCTGTCCGAGCGCGCCGCCGAGTTGGAGGGCCTGGTGACAGCGGGAAGGGTCGGCGACTCGTTCCTGCTGACGCTGACTCTTCCGCACTGGCGGGCCAGCGCTCCAGCCGGTCGGGGCGCGTCATGAGCGAGGCGATCCGGGTGCTCGTGGTCGATGACCAGCAGCTCCTGCGCCGCGGCCTGGTCATGCTCTTCGGCACTGTCGACGACGTTGACGTGGTGGCCCAGGCCGCTCACGGGGCCGAGGCCCTGGCGGTGCTGCGCGCCGAGGAGGTCGACGTCGTCCTGGCGGACGCGAAGATGCCGGTGATGGACGGGATCGAGCTCGTGCGGCAGTGCTCCCGGGCGCATCCGGATCTGCCGGTCCTGGTGCTGACCACCTTCGACGAGCCCGATGTCGTCCAGGGGGCGGTCGCCGCTGGAGCGGCCGGATTCCTGCTCAAGGACACCTCGATCGAGTCCCTGGCCGAGGCCGTCCGCGCTGTGGCGCAGGGTGGGCTGGTCATCGACCCGCGCGTGGCCAGACTCGCCCTCGCCGCACCGCAGAACGACAAGACTGAGTCCTCCATGTCTCCCGTGCTGGCGATCCTCACCCCGACCGAGCGCGAGGTTGCGGCGCTGGTGGCCGAGGGGCTGACGAACCAGGAGATCGCCGCTCGCATGGTGCTCGCCGAGGGCACGGTCAAGAATCATGTCTCCGCCCTGCTGCGCAAGCTGCAGGCCACCGACCGCACCGTGCTGGCACTGACCCTGTACAAGGCCTTTCATGCTGACTCCGGCTCGTGAAGGACCGGCTCTCGCGCTGTTAGTGTTCCCCTCGCGCTGCCATGGTGAGGGGAGACGGGGATGAGTGACGAAAGCGCCGAGAGTGTTGAAGGAACGGGGAGTCCTGACAGTCACGACAACCCTGACAACCCTGACAGCCCTGCGGATGCTGGGACGGGCCGCGACTGGTCGGAGCTGAACGGGGCCTACGGGCCGGCCACCGAGGTGCCTGAGGCACTGGCGGGCCTGACCGATCCCGATCTCGCCGATGACGCGATCGATGATCTGTACTCCGTCGTCCTCCACCAGGGCACCCTCTACTCGGCTTCCGGGCCCGCCGTCGTCGAGGTCGCACGCCTGCTCGCCGCGGACCGCTGCGCGAATCCGGCCGGGGCTCTCGGCCTGGTGGCCTACTACGGTCAGTGCGTCACGGAGCATCGCGCTGCCCTGTCATTCCTTCGGGCATACCCGCGTGGTTACCGGAGAGCCGAGGATCGGCTCAGGGAGTTTCAGGCCCGACTCGACGAGGCCACCGATGTCCTGGCCCCACTGCTGGCCGAGCTCGACTCCTTCGACCCGCTCGAGGCCCAGGCCCTCGTCCTCCTCCAGGCCCAGCGCTCCCGACTCGACTCCCGGCGCGCCGCCGCGCTGAGCGTCCTCGCGCGCAGTGCCGCGATGGGCGAATCTGACGGGCTCGAGTCGGCAATCGCCCGGGCCGCCGCCTTCGCCCTGGGCCGCCATGATCTGAGCACCCCCGACACGTCCGAAGCGCGGGCCTGTGCTCTACTCGGACGCGTCGCCGGTCATCGCGCCGATGAGGGGGACGTTCGCGCCCTGGTCGCCGACTGGTCCACGGCGCAGCGCGTCGCCGATGTCTGCCTCAACGAGCTCACGGATGACCTCCCCGACTCCTCGCTGCCGATGTGGCTGGCCATCACTGATCCGCGACTGGCCGCGGCAGTGCTCACCGCCCTGCCCGTCGACGCCGGCGGGGCGAGCGAGGAGGTCATCGACGCCCTCGCCGAGGCGGTCAACAGGTCGCGCGGGGCCACGCCGCCGGCCCTCGCGCGCCTTCTCGAGCTCGCGGAGCGACCTGCTGCGGACCCCGACGTCATGGTAAGCGCCCTGAGGTTCATGCCCCCGCGCCCCGAGGTCCGCGACGCCCTGGCCCGCCTGGCATCGCGCCCCGGCGCGCTGGACCCGAGCCGCCACCGGGGCACGCCGCGCACCGATGCCGCCTACGCCCTCGCCGTCCAGGGCGACGACCGCTGGGCCGCCCTGCTCGCCTCCGCTCTTCAGGCGCAGCCGGATCTGTCCGATCTGCGCCTGAACGACATGACCGGGTTCATCAGGGACTTCGCCGCGACGGACGTCGCGCCCACACCCGAGCTGCTGGACGCCGTTGTCGATTGTCTGACCGACCCCGCTGTCGAGGACGATGCTGTTGAGGCCGTACTCGACCTTATGGCCTGCTGGGCCGGGCGCTGGCCGACCAGTCTTCTCTCCTCCGTGGTCCCCGCTCTGGAGCGGGTGCGTGCGGATCGGCCGCAGGCGACGAGGGCATTGAAGATCCTGGCGTCCTGGGGCAACGGCCCGGCTCCGGTGAGGCGGCCCGGCGCTGCGGTTCAGGAGGCGTGGTCGAAGCGGGGACGGCAACTGGCCGCCGCCCGCCGCTCGGTCGATGCTGGGGGACCGGTGGCGGAGCAGCTGCCGTTGGTTCTCGGCATGATCGAGGGCACCGGTGATGATGTCGATGAGGCTGCCGGCGCCGCGGCCGCTCTGGCGGCGCAGTGGGATCGTGCGGGGCTGCTGAGCTCGGAGGATGCGGCTCGACTGCGGAGTCTGCTCACCGAGGCGGCCCTTCGAGATCCGGCCGAGTCGCCCTCGTGGATAGGCGCCCGTCCGTTTGCGCAGATTGCCGCCGTTCTCGTGGCGATGACCGGGTACTGGCCGGGCACGCCCGATCAGGCGGCCGAGCTCGTCGCGGCGTGCGTGACGAGCGGGCGACCGGGCAATCTGGATGCGGGCCTGGACCTGACCGACTCGCTGGCAACAGCAGGGGAGGTGCAGGTCGGACTTGCCGTCGCGGAGGTCCTGACCCGTCTGCTCGATGCCGATCAGAGGCGTGAGATCAGCGATGCGGGTAACGGCGCAGCCGCGGACGAGAGGACGTGCGACCGCCTGCAAGCACTGGTCGCGCGCCTGCCCGCGGCCGCGGGCCTCTCCTCTCAGCGGGTCACTTGTCGCCCTTGAGGCGATTGACAGCCCCCTCGGCGACTCCCTTGGCGTCCTCGACGACGTCCTTGATCCTGCCCTCGGCCTGCTGAAGCCTGCCCTCGGTCTCGGTCTCCTTGTCGCCGGTGACCTTTCCCGCGGCCTCCTTGGCCTTGCCGGACAGTCTGTCGAAGGTTCCGCTGTCGCTCATGATGACTCCTTTCCGTTACGTGCTTCGAGCATAACATTCACTACCTGGAGTGGTCTGCAGCGTTCTCTGCGTTGTTCTCCAACAGATACATGACCCGTCGGTCGGGCCGGGACGCCTCCTGGTGGGCCCGTCCTCGCCCCCCGCGCGCGCCGAGCGCATAGCCTTGCTCCCATGACAACTGATGCAACGACGCCCGACCGGGCTGCGACGACGCGCACCGAATCCGACTCCATGGGCACCGTCGAGGTCGCCTCCGACCGCTACTGGGGCGCGCAGACGCAGCGCTCCCTGACCAACTTCGACATCGGCCGGGAGACCTTCGTCCTGACCCGCCCGCTCATCAAGGCCCTGGGCGTGCTCAAGAAGTCCGCCGCCCTGGCCAACGCCGAGCTCGGCGAGCTGCCCGACGACATCGCCCGGTACATCGCCTCGGCCGCGGACGAGGTCATCTCCGGTGAGCTGGACTCCCACTTCCCGCTGGTCGTCTTCCAGACCGGCAGCGGAACCCAGTCCAACATGAACGCCAATGAGGTCATCTCCAACCGGGCCATCGAGCTGGCCGGCGGTCAGATGGGCACCAAGTCCCCGGTCCACCCCAACGACCACGTCAACCGTGGCCAGTCCTCCAACGACACCTTCCCGACGGCCATGCACATCGCCGTCGTCGACGAGCTCGCCCGCATGTACCCGCGCGTGCAGCAGCTGCGCAACACCCTGGACGCCAAGGCGGGGGAGTACGACGACGTCGTCATGGTGGGCCGCACCCACCTCCAGGACGCCACCCCGATCCGGCTGGGCCAGGTCATCTCCGGGTGGGTCGCCCAGATCGACCTCGCCCTGGACGGCATCCGCTACGCCGACTCGCGCGCCCGCGAGCTCGCCATCGGCGGCACCGCCGTGGGCACGGGCCTGAACGCCCACCCCAGGTTCGGCGCGCTGGCCGCCAGGAGGATCAGTGAGGAGACTGGCATCGAGTTCACCCAGGCCGACAACCTCTTCGCGGCCCTGGGGGCCCACGACGCCCTGGTCCTGGTCTCCGGCTCCCTGCGCGTGCTGGGCGACGCCCTGATGAAGATCGCCAATGACGTGCGCTGGTACGCCTCCGGACCGCGCAACGGCATCGGCGAGCTCATCATCCCGGAGAACGAGCCCGGCAGCTCGATCATGCCGGGCAAGGTCAACCCCACGCAGTGTGAAGCGTTGACCATGGCTTGTGCGCAGGTCTTTGGCAACGACGTGGCCGTCAACATTGGCGGTGCCAGCGGCAACTTCGAGCTGAACGTCTATCGGCCGATGATCGTGCACAACCTGCTGCAATCGGTCAGGCTGCTGGCTGACGGTGCCCGTAGTTTCAACGACAACTGCGCCGTCGGCATCGAGCCCAACCGTGCGCGCATCAACCAGCTGATGGAGCAGTCGCTGATGCTGGTGACGGCGCTGAACCCGCACATCGGCTATGACAAGGCTGCGCAGATTGCCAAGAAGGCGCACAAGGAAGGCACGACGCTGAAGGCGTCTGCCCTGGCGCTGGGCTTTGTCACCGAGGCACAGTTCGACGAATGGGTCCGGCCCGAGAAGATGGTGGGCTGATTCTTTACCATTCCCTGGAGGAAATGCATGAAGAGCAACCTGCAACGCAAGGTCATGCGCTTGGGCGCCGTCCTGCTGGTGCTGGGCGCCCTGGGGGCCTGCTGTGGCCCGTGGGGTCCCGGACCTGGCCCCGGCGGCGGTGGACACGGCGGCCCGGGCGGTCCGGGCCACCTGCAGCAGCCCTGATCGGCTGAAACGCCTGTTGGTCCCTCCATCCCGTCGGCCCTGATGCCGATGGGCGACCGGAACGTTTCCCGTTGGGGGCGTTCCGGTTTTTTCATGTTGAAGGGCCGTTGTATCGGGGGCTGCCGGGCGTCGAAACAAAACGAAAATAAACGCCACCGCACCGAGATGATCGGATCGGCGGGTAACCCGAACATGTCTCCCATGTTCAGCGTGCCCGGGCACTTCCGCCCGCACGTGTTGAATGCCGGTTCTTCCGGGCATGACGGGATCCGGACAGGCATGGCTGCCGAGGAGAAGGCACCATGGCCAGGCGGATCCCGCAGAGGTGACATCATGGGAATCAAACGAGTTCTGGTTGGTCTGACGGCCGTGGTGCTGGTGACTTCCGCCGTGGCGGCATGTGGTTTCCGGGGGACAGACCCCTGGGGTGGCCCTGGTCCTTGGGGTGGGCCTGGTCCTTGCGGCATGTCGGGCATATTGGGAACGAGGCGTTTGAAGAACTCGTAAAACGG
>ERZ773022.1613-NODE-1613-length-14759-cov-12.149007_pt1 | contig 14759 bp, 14 predicted proteins | sample MGYA00580839_ERZ773022 | MGnify/ENA primary metagenome ERZ773022 (study PRJEB29015, sample SAMEA2738020) | human oral metagenome | biome: human oral; feature: human-associated habitat; material: dental | place: China | collected 2044 ... | reverse complement strand
CTGCACGACGCCGTGATCCGTGATGGCGACCGCCGGCCAGCCCCAACGCGCCGCCGTCTCGACGAGCACCTTGGGCGGGACGACGGCATCGAGCGCGCTCATCTTCGTATGCGCGTGCAGCTCGACACGTTTTTCCTCCGACGTATCCTCGCGCTGCGGGACACTGCGCTTCTCCATGCTGTCGATAAAGAGCACGTAGTCGCTGATAAATTTATCGTATTCGATTTTTCCTTGGATACGCACAGCCCCGCCCTTGCCGATTGCCTTGAGAATGCGCACGACCTCTGCATCGATCTCCTCCTGTGTCGTCTTTCCTCGTGCGGAGAAAAATTTCTTGCAGCTGATGCCGTTCGTCGCATCGGCAAATTTGAGAAGAAGGATGTAGGCGCCGGACTTCAGCTGATTCGCCTGTGGGTCAAAGACCTCACCCTCGAGGACAACGTTCTTTACTTCATCCTCGATTACGCCCAGCTCACGCGCCTCGCCCGACACACCGCGCCCGATAATAACCTCGGGGGAAAGTCTCTTCGTCTTCGCATTCTTTGCCGTATGCGCGGGTGCCGCAGACGGGGCGGCGGCCTTCGCCGGAACGGCAGGCACAGCGGGTGGGATCCAGTCTGCCCCAGGGAGCGTACCGCTGAGCGCGGACTCCTCGCAGACGACGCGGCAGGCACAGCCGACACGGGTGCGCACGGCACTCTCGATGCGCCCTGCCGCACCGCTCTGTGCGAACAGTTCCGCACCGAACGTTCCCGGTGCAGAAAGGCGTATCACATTTCCGTCCACGGCATAGTCCGCCTGCATCAGTGTGTGATAGAGAACGGCATCCCCGGCGGCGGCATCGCGAACGATACTCTCCCACAGAGGGGCAACAGCAGGTGCGAGTGCAACGATATTCTGCTGGATGAGCACCTGCGACAGCTGATAGTTTTCTGCTACCTGTGCTGCGGCGCGGTCTATGAGTGCGTCATCCATGATCATCTGCGTGCCGACGACGATTTCCCACGTATCGCCGCGTACCTCGACATGACGCACCGCACAGGCACGCAAAAGAGCCCGCTCCTCATCGTCAAGAGCGAGCCCGTGCAGCAGGCGCAGCAGCAGATCCGCTGCACACGGAAGGATGCGGTATGTCTTCGTCATTTCTCATACAGCCTCTTATAGTGTTCCCTGTCCTCCAGAACGCGGCGCACGTAGAGCCGCGTCTCCGGATAGGGGATTGCATCGATTTCATCAAACTGATCCGTCCAGTGACTGCGCTCCATCCAGTCGCGCACATTCCCGCGTCCTGCGTTGTACGCAGCAAGTGCGAGAATGTCGTTGCCGCCGAACTCACGCTCCAGCTCTGCAAGATACCACACGCCATAGCGAATGTTGAGCGCAGGGTCGTAGAGATAGTCCTCCGTAAACGGTTCCCCGAGCTGCCCCGCAATCCATGCCGCAGTCTGCGGCATGAGCTGCATCAGTCCGACCGCACCGCCGTCCGAGCACGCCGTTGTCTGGAACTTGCTCTCATGCTTGACGACGGCGGCAACGAGATACGGATCCGTGCGCTGCTGTGCAGCACTCGTCTCGATGTAGCTGCGGTAATCATAGGGGTAAATCCATGTCCGCTCGACGAGCGTCCAGCCGCCGATGAGGACAAAGGCAATCACTGCCGCGACAATCAGCCGCAGCAGCAGCCATAGCCGAAGCCGCAGATTACGTATGCGCGATGCACGTCTTCCATAGTTTCTCCACACACTTTTTTGTCTCATCCCTTGTCCCACTGTTATCGATCACCACATCCGCCCGCATGCATTTCTCTGCCAGCGGCATCTGCGCATCAATACGCGCACGTGCCTCTGCCTCATCCATCGTATGGTCACGCGCGAGGAGGCGTGCCAGCTGCTCCGACGGCGGAAGGCTAACCACCCACGTATCAGTGGTGAGGGCATCCCATCCCGCCTCAAAGAGAAGCGGAACGTCAAGCACCACTGCCGGAATCCCCGCCATGTGAGCTGCATCCAGGCAATCTTCCACCACCGCGCGGATGATCGGGTGCACGCGGGCGTTCATCTTGTCACGCAGTGCTGTGTCAGAAAAGACGCGCCGTGCGATCTCCGCCCGATCGAGCGTCCCCTCCGGGGTCACGATCTCCGGCCCAAAGAGCTCCACATAGGCGTGAAAGATGGGCTGATTTGGCTGTGAAAGTTCATGGGCTATCGCATCCGCATCCACAATGCGTGCGCCGCAGTCCTTCAGCACCTTGCTGACCGTGGATTTTCCGCAGGCGATGCCGCCCGTCAGTCCAATGATCTTCACGCGTTACTTTGCCTCCGCCCAGTTCTTCCCAACATGTACATCGACGGCAAGCGGCACAGCCAGCTCTGCCGCCCCGCTCATCGCTGTGCGCAGAAGCCCCGTGACCGTCTCCGTCTCCTCTGCCGTGACCTCCATGACAAGCTCATCATGCACCTGCAGCAGGATGCGGCTCTTTACGTCCGCCGCCTGCAGTGCGTCGTAGGCGCGCACCATCGCGATCTTGATGAGGTCAGCTGCCGTCCCCTGAATCGGCGTATTCATCGCCATGCGCTCCGCGAAGGAGCGCTGCATATAGTTGCGGCTCGCGAGCGCGGGAAGAGCGCGCCGCCGCCCGTAGAGCGTCGTCACATAGCCGTTCGTATGCGCATCCGCCACAATTTTGTCGAGGAAGGTGCGTACGCCGTGATAGCGTTCAAAATAACGATCGATATAGCCGCCGGCCTCCCTGCGCCCGATGCCGAGATCGCGCGCCAGACCAAAGTCGCTGAGCCCGTAGACAATGCCGAAATTGACCGCCTTTGCACGGCGCCGCTGCTCCGGTGTCACCGCGTCCAGCGGCACACCGAACACCTCCGCTGCCGTGCGTGCATGGATATCCTGCCCGTGACGGAACGCGTCAATCAGCGTCACATCGCCCGACATGTGCGCGAGGATGCGCAGCTCGATCTGCGAGTAGTCCGCCGAGAGCAGTGCGTCATAGCCTTCCCCCGGGGTAAAGAGAGCACGCACGGCGCGCCCCTCCTCCGTCCGCACGGGGATGTTCTGGAGGTTCGGGTCGGAACTCGAGAGCCGCCCCGTCGCCGTCACGGTTTGGTTAAAGCTCGTATGGACGCGCCCCGTGGCGGGGCGGATGAGTGCGCCGATGCCGTCGAGATAGGTCGAGCGCAGCTTCGTCCACATACGGTAGGTCAGCACATTATCAATGATGGGATGCTGATCACGCAGCCCCTCCAAGGTTTCCGCATTGGTCGAGTAGCCCGTCTTGGTCTTTTTGACCTTCCCGCTGCCGAGCCCGAGGTGCTCAAAGAGGATCTCCCCGAGCTGCTTGGGAGAGCTGATGTTGAACTCCGCCCCCGCAAGTGTATGAATCTCACGGGCAAGCGCATTGATGCGCTCTGTCGCTGCCGCACGCTCGCGCTCAAGTGCCGCGCGGTTCACGCAAACGCCCGTCTGCTCCATCGCCGCAAGCACAGGGACAAGCGGCAGCTCCACCGTGCGGTAGAGCTGCATCAGCCCCTGCGCGGCGAGCTCCGTCTCCATGACGGGCTGCAGGCGTGCGCCAAGAAGTGCCTCGCGGACAGCGTACGCCTCGGAAGAGAGCCCCTCCGCCGAGGTCGCAGTACCAAGGAGCGCAAACGCCGCGCGCGCAATGTCGCGTCGGCTCTCCTCGGGGTGCAGCAGATAGTCCGCCAGCTCCAGATCAAAGACCTGTGCCGTCCCCTGCAGCCCCGCCTGTACGTAGCGCTTCGCATTCCAGAGCGTGACGGAGCGCTCTGCCAAGCATGCCAGAATCGCGGCAAAATGCGGAGACGACGCAGATGCGATGCGCCGCTCCCCATCCATAACGAGGGCGAGTGCCGTAATCTTCACGAAGGGCGGCGTACCCGCAAAGACGCCGCCGACAGCGGTCTTCTCCGCCGTGCGCAGCAGCGCCATATCGGCATCACAAAATTCCGCTGCCGTGAGGTCAGCCGCAGGTGCAGGCTCGCCAAAGAGCGACTGCTGCGCTGCGGCGGAAGCCGGTGTCTCAGCCGCTCCTAAGTACTCCGACAAGGCGCGCCCGACCGTGCGCAGCTCATAGGCATGACAGAACGCCTCAAGCGCAGCACGGTCGGGCTGCATGCGGAATGCCTCCGCATCGTAGTGCAGCTCCGGCACATGACATTCGATCGTGGCGAGCTGCTTGGAGAGCAGTGCCTGCGCGCGATATTTCGCGAGCGACGTGCTGAGCTTTTTCCCGCTGACCTCTGTGGCATGGTCAAGAACGTTCTCGATGGTCTCATAGGCAAGCAGGAGCTTCGTCGCCGTCTTCGGGCCGACGCCGGGCACACCCGGAATATTGTCCGAGCTGTCCCCCATCAGCCCCTTCATATCGATCAGGCGGATCGGCGGAAAGCCATACTCCTCCTCGAACGCCGCCGTATCATACGCCTTCGTCTCACTGATGCCCTTCTTCGTCAAAAGGACGGTGAGCTGCGGGCGGATGAGCTGCAGGGCGTCGCGGTCGCCCGTAATGACGCGTGTCTCCACGCCCTCTGCCGCCGCCTGCACCGCGAGCGTGCCGATGATGTCGTCCGCCTCGTAGTCATCAAGTTCGAGAAACGAAATGCCGAGTGCCTCCGCCAGCTCCTTCAGCAGCGGAATCTGGGCGATCAATTCCTCCGGCGTTTTGTCCCGCGTTCCCTTGTAGTCGGGATAAAGGGCCGTGCGAAACGTCGTACGGCTCTTGTCGAATGCGATGACGATCTGTGTCGGCGACAGCTCCTTCAGGAGCTTTACGAGCATCATGGCAAAGCCATGTACTGCATTCGTATGAATTCCGCGCGCATTCGGCGGGAGCTGCAGCGCATAGAACGCGCGAAAGAAGAGACTGCTCCCGTCAATGACCGCAAATATTCCGCTGCTCACAGGTTTGGCTTGTCCTGATCCTCAAGGCGCATGAGGATGAAGATATAGTCCGAGAGACGGTTGAGATAACGCAGGTCGATCTCTGCCACAGAGCCGCGCCGCGCCAAGGTCCATGCATGACGCTCCGCCGCTCGTGCCGTCGTGCGGGCGAGATCGAGCATTGCACTCGACTTCTTGTCGCCCGGGATGATGAACTCCCGCAGCTCGGGCAGGCTCTCCTCAATGTCCGCGATCGACTTCTCAATGCCCGCGATCATTTCCTCTGTGATACGCGGTGCCTTGTTGCGGCTCGCAAAGTCCGCCATCAGCACACCGAGCTGCTTCTGCAGGTTGTAGATACGCTCCTTGACCTCGGGGCTCGTCACGAAGGCACGCGCCATTCCGAGGGTCGAGCCGAGGCTGTCCACGGCTCCATAGACCTCCACGCGCATATCATCCTTCGCGATGCGCTCCCCCGTAAAAAGGCTCGTCATCCCCTGATCGCCGGTTTTTGTCGTCACACTCATCGTCATGTTCCTCCTCTGCCGATAAATGCACCCGATCATACCGTGTATGATCGGGCACAGCAAACATCATTCTTTTCTAGAAGATTTCCGTCTCACTGAAGAAGATATGCACCTCGCGCGCCGCACTCTCGGGACTGTCGGATGCGTGAACGGCGTTCTCACTCCCATTTTTCGCAAAGCGCTTGCGGATCGTTCCCTCAGCCGCGTTCGCAGGATTCGTCGCGCCGTGCAGCTCGCGCACGCGCGCAATCGCATTGTCCCCAGCGAGTACCATCGCCACGAGCGGTGCCGAGGTCATGAACGCGGCGAGCTCTCCGTAAAACGGCTTTTCAAGATGCTCTGCATAGTGGATGCGTGCGATGCGGTCCGTCATCTGCATCATCTTCATCGCGCGGATCTCAAGCCCCGCCTCCTCGTACGCCTTCGTAATGTCCCCGATGTGGTGGGCACCGACAGCATCCGGCTTAATGAGAACCAAGGTACGTTCCATTACTTCATCTCCTCAATGATACGTTTATACTCTTCTCCAAGGTCGGCGTAGTTGAGTGCCGCCGCCTGAAGTGCCTCGATTTCATCGTCGCGCAGGGCGCGTACGATCTGTGCAGGATTGCCGAACACAAGAGAATTCGATGGAATCTTTTTATGCTGCGAGAGGAATGTCCCCGCGCCGATCACAACGTTTTCGCCGATCTCGGAGTAGCCCATGATGATCGAGCCCATGCCGATCAGCGTATTCGATCCGATATGGCAGGTATGCACCACGGCATTGTGCCCGATGATGACACCGTCGTCAATCCGTACGGGCGCATCACGCATCACATGGATCGTCGCATTCTCTTGGATGTTGGTATTCTTCCCAATTGTAATGGGCTGAAAATCCCCGCGCACTACAGCGCCGAACCAGACGCTCGAACCGGCTCCGATGGTCACGTCGCCGATCACGGCCGCCGTGGGCGCAATAAACGCCGTTTCATCGATAACGGGAGTCTTCCCGCGATAGGGCAGAATGATTTTGTCCACCAATACGCGCCTCCTTCGTACAGATTATCCAGCATCATACAAACGTATTATAACACGCTTATTCCTTCTCCAACAAGAGTTTTTTCAGGATGGCGATGTGCGCCGTACGCAGCCATGCACCAATTTCCGCACCGCGCAGCGCAGACGGCGCGTCACGCCCCGTAACCGTGCGCATCGCTGTAAGATATGCCTCTCCGCAGCGGAGATACCGCGGCAGACTGCCGTGATCGGCACGAATCACAACGTTAAAGTCCGCGACAGAGAGCCCTGATGATTCAATTCCAAACAGGAGATCCACGATCTTTCCGGGATGCGTCAGGCGCGGCGCACGCATGTGCTGACGGATCACAAACGCCGCCGCCTTTTTCCAATCATGGGGAAGTGTCATGCGTTGATTCCATGATGCGAGTGCCTCAAGCCCTGTTTCTTCATGTCTGTAGTGATGCGGCAGCATCTCCTGCGGCGTCCTCCCCTTGCCAAGATCATGCACGAGCGCACAGAAGCGAACGATGATATTGTCTGACCTCTCCGCGACAACATCGAGCATCGCCATCGTATGAGCATAGGCGTCGCCCTCGGGATGAAACTCCGTCGGCTGCGTCTGCCCGACAAGTGCCGCGATCTCCGGAAACGTCACCGTGAGGAGCTCTGCCGCATGCAGCACGCGGAAGAACACCGAGGGGCGCGGCGTCATCAGTGCGCGCCGCAGTTCTCCCACCAGGCGCTCGGACGGCTCATGGCCCAGTTCCTCCGCACAGGCGTGCATCTGTCCCAATGTTTCCTTCTCCACCCGATACCCGAACTCTGCCGCCTGCCGTGCCGCGCGCAGGGCACGTACAGGATCCTCCGAAAAGTGGGGAGATACGGCGCGGATGATGCCTGCCGCAATGTCCGCACGTCCGCCGTAAGGATCAAGGAGCGTACCTGCAGGAAGCTCCACTGCCATTGCGTTCATCGTCGTATCACGGCGGTAAAGATCCTCCTCAATCGACACAGAAGGATCAAATTCGACATCAAAGCCGTGGTAGCCCATCCCTGTCTTGACTTCTCTGCGGGCAAAGGCAACCTCACAGCACATGCCGTTGATGCGGACATGGTAGACGGGAAATGTGCGTCCGATCTTCTCCGCGCACGGAAAGAGCGCACAGAACTTCTCCTTCGTAATGCCCGTCAGCACATAGTCAACATCCTTTGCCTCTGCCCCGCGGAAGCAATCACGCACACATCCGCCCACACGAAAAACGCGCGCCCCCGCCGCACGTACGACATGCACAAAGACCGCCTCGATCATCTCCTCGCCTCCCTCACAAAAATAAAAAAGCATCACCTGCGCGATGCTCTCATTTCGATTGGTGGGCCCACTTGGACTTGAACCAAGGACCGACCGGTTATGAGCCGGTTGCTCTAACCAACTGAGCTATAGGCCCCAAACAAATTGGAGAACGCCGAAGAGCTCTCTTCTTCAAAAAAACCTGCGCAGTGCGCAGGTATGGAAAGCGATGGAGCGGAAAACGAGGCTCGAACTCGCGACCCCCACCTTGGCAAGGTGGTGCTCTACCACTGAGCTACTTCCGCAGATACTCTCTGCACCGCTGTGATGCGATACTTAGACAGTATAGCGATAAATATATCCTCTGTCAAGTCCAAAAAATGAAAACACAATTTGACCACGATTCCTTAAAATGATTTGACAGGACGCTCCAATTCTGTAATAATGCAAATTGAACTATTTTATAGAAACTTTTGGATATGATCAGGAGGGATCAATCATCAACAAGTTAAATAAAAAGGATCTCCTGACGCTTGGCTTTATGATGTTCTCCATTTACTTCGGCGCGGGCAATCTGATCTTTGCGCCGGCACTTGGACAGGCAGCGGGCGAGCATACGCTGCTTGCAATCATCGGTTTTATGACGACGGGCGTCGGGCTGCCGCTCCTAGGCATCACGGCGATCGCACTCGCGGGCGGAGAATACGTCCCCCTGCTGCGCACAAAGACATGGCCTCTGTTTGCGACGGTGCTGCTCGTCATCCTCTATCTCATCATTGGGCCACTGTTTGCGATGCCGCGTACGGGTGCCGTCTCGTTCGAGATCGGCATACGCCCCTTCCTCACCGCAGACAATCTCGCCCTCGGGCAGCTGATCTACACGGCGATTTTCTTTGCCGCATCTTACTATCTCGCGCTGAATCCAAACAAGATCATTGACCGTGTGGGAAAGATGCTGACGCCCGCGCTTCTCCTCGTGCTCTTCATTCTCTTTGCCCAGGCATTCCATACGCCGCTTGGAGGGATTCTGCCGCCGACGGGAACATACGTTGATGCGCCGTACGCTCAGGGATTCCAAGATGGCTACCAGACGATGGATCTGCTTGCCTCCATCGCCATTGGTGCGCTCGTGACAAACGCCGTCCGTCTGCGCGGCATTACGGACAGCCGTGCGATTGGCTCGGCATGTCTGATCTCAGGGCTGATTACCGTGGTGCTCATGACGGTAGTCTACGGGTCGCTTGCCTACATCGGTGCAACAAGTGCCTCAGTACTCGGAGATACAGAGAACGGCGGACAGATTCTCGCAGGCGCCGTCGGTATTTTCTTTGGTTCTTCCGGCAATCTCCTGCTTGCCGTCATTATTGCCCTTGCATGCCTGACGACATGCTGCGGCATTACGTCGAGTGCAGCAATGTTCTTCAGCAAGCTGCTGAAGGGGCGCATCTCATACGAGCGCCTTCTGCTTCTCTCCATCCTGTTCAGCTTCGCTGCATCGAACATCGGGCTGACTCAGATCATCGCCCTGGCTGTTCCGTTCCTCGTCACGATTTACCCTCTCGTCATCGTCTTTGTCATTCTCTCACTCTTCGATCATTTCATTGGCTGGCGAAAGAGCATCTATCAGGGAGCGATCTTTCTCACACTCATATTCTCGCTGATCGACAGTCTTCATGCGGCAGGGTTGTGTCCCGCCGCTCTGCATGAGCTGCTCTCACGCACGATCCCGTTCTACGGCATCATGATGGGGTGGGTCTGCCCTGCCGTGATCGGTGCACTCGGCGGATTCTGCATTTCTCTCTTTCAGACGGCTCCCGCATCGGCAAAAGAAGCGCATACGCGGGCATAAAAAAGCTGCTGCACACCTTATGACCTGACCCCAAACGTTAGACTTGAGGAATCTAACGTTTGGGGGTCACTGCATCATGCAGCAGTTTTTTAACCCCCGCTGTTTTTCTTTCGCCGCCAACGCAGGTAAAGGACAGCGATCCCGACAGCAGCGACGACAATAACGATTATGCTTGCCTCGTGTCCGTACGCCATAAGATCCGTCCAGCTCTCGCCGAGCACCATGCCGGCACAGAGGATTGCTGCCGTCCATGGGAGGGAGCCCGCTATCGTGTAGAAAAAGAATCGCTTTGGGTTGACACGGGCAAACCCAGCAGGCAGAGAGATAAAGGTCCGCACGACGGGAAGCATGCGGCTGAAGAATACGGCCTTCAGTCCATACCGATCAAACCAATCCTGTGCGATGTTCACGTGTGACTTCTTGATAAGGAAATATTTTCCATACTTGTCCACGAAGGGACGTCCGCCGCGTGCACCGACCTCATAGGCAAAGAGCGAACCGAGGAGTCCGCCTGCCATCCCTGCGAGAAGTGCTCCCTCGAACGACATGTGCCCCGCAAAGATGAGATAGCCGGCAAAGCCAAGGATCAGCTCACTGGGAATGGGAATGCACGCGTTCTCCGCCGCCATAAGAACAGCGACAGCAACATAGCCCCACGAGGCAATGAATGAAAGAAATATCTGCGTAAAATGCTCCACAGGGATGCTCCTTCGCATGATGATGAATGCCAACAAAAAATCCCCAGTGCATCGACAACACCGGAGACTCAGCTACAAGGTGGTGCCTCAGAGCGGAATCGAACCACTGACACGGGGATTTTCAGTCCCCTGCTCTACCAACTGAGCTACCGAGGCAAGAGGAAAATGGCGACCCGGATGGGACTTGAACCCACGACCTCCGCCGTGACAGGGCGGCATTCTAACCAACTAAACTACCGGGCCGTTCTTGGTGACGCGTACGGGATTCGAACCCGTGAAGCCGCCGTGAAAGGGCGGTGTCTTAACCACTTGACCAACGCGCCGTATTCGCGCTGTGCGGCGGATGATCCTTGCAGACCATCCGCCGCACATTCACGAACGCCATTATATGGGATTTTACCCCACTTGTCAACAAATTTTATTTACAAATAATCCCATCTCAAAGCCATCTCAAAGGCTCATCCCGCCGCCGAGGTTGGCCCACTGGACATCTGCGGCGTATTCCTCGAGCTCCGGCAGTTTCTCCATGAGGTACGAGTTCGTGACACGCACGAAGGTTCCCTTCATGCCGAGTGATTTCGACTCGATGACACCGGCGGACTCGAACTTACGGAGTGCATTAACGATAACTGAGCGCGTGATCTTTGCCTCGTCGGCAATACGCGACGCGATGAGTCTGCCCTCGAACTTCCCTTGGCTCGCAAGTTCCTGCAGAATCGCATGTGCTGCCTTGCGCTCAGAGTACGAGAGTGTCTCCACCGCAATGCGTACTGCCTCACGCTGACGTGCCTCGATTTCACTCTTTTGCGCTGTGTCGCGCAGCATCTCCATTCCGACGACGGTCGCGCCGTACTCGCTGAGCAGGAGGTCGGGATCACCGAACTCCTTCCTGCCGCTAGCAACGACAAGCGTTCCGAGGCGACGGCGCGGCCCATAGATTGGCGTCACAACGATGTTCTGATCATGGAACAGCGTCGCCATCTCCTTCTCGAAGGACGCACCATCTGCGCCCACACGAATGTTGGAACGTGTCTCCTCGAGTCGGTTGAGCCAGTCCACGAACTTGCGCGGGAACTGTCCCAACTCAATCGCCTCATTCGTCATGAGGTCGTCATCATCGTCATAGAATGCATATCCGCAGATTCTGCCGCCCTCATCGGTGATATAAACGTTTGCTTCCAGGACATTACTCAACACGCGTGAGATCCCGTCATACTCCACGCTTTCCGAACGTTGGAGCAGACGATTGATTTGCCGCGTCTTTCCCAGCAATGTAATCATCTGAATCCCCCTCTTTCCCGAGCTGCACCCATACAGCTCTGCGAAACGACAACCACACCCCGTAAGATACATTTTTCCTTTACCTACATCATACTACACTTTTCCCAAATTTCAAGAAATACTTGAATGTTTTTCATCTTTCATTGATAAAATTATTCTATCGATTTATAGCTCAATATGATAATTATGAAAAATCTGTCTTATTCGGATGGCACTGCATCTTGTCAGCAATTCCTTAGAATTTTTTTTGTGACACCTTGCTTAACGGACAAAATCATAGTATAATGACACGGTGTTTGCGTGCGGCTTGAGTGAAGCCCACGTTGAGGAGGTGTAACAATGGCAAGTGTATGCGAGGTCTGCGGCAAAGGGATGATGAGCGGCAACAATGTGAGCCACTCCCATGTAAAGACGAAGCGTAAGTGGAAGCCGAACATTCAGCGCGTCCGTGCCCTGGTGGAAGGTGAGGTCAAGCGTGTCAATGTGTGCACACGCTGCCTGCGTTCCGGCAGTGTCGAGCGTGCCGTTTGAGCGAATACGCGCATAGAAAAAGCCGTCTGTTTAAGGAACCGCTGATAAAATGAGGTATGCCGGATTGGCGTACTGAATTTATCCGTGTTTTCTTAATTCGGGCGGTTTTTTCATAAGAAATTGCAGCGATGTCAGAGAGAGAAGGGGTTCGCCAATGGGAACAAATGTCACGGAGATCTGTGCGGCAAACGAGCGCTACGCCGCTGCATTCGGCGACAAGGGAGGGCTATCGCACGATCCAACGCGGCGTTTTGCCATCGTCACCTGCATGGACTGCCGTCTCGACCCGGCAAAATTTGCGGGGATCGCGGAGGGCGATGCGCACGTGATCCGCAACGCAGGCGGGCGCGTGTCGGACGATGTGATTCGCTCTCTGCTGATCTCCTACAGGATGCTCGGAACAAATGAATGGTTCGTGATCCAGCATACGCACTGCGGGATGCAGGGCCTCACCAATGAGGCGATATGTGCGCGATTCGAGGAGGATGCTGCCGCGCATGGCGGGGATGCCGTCGAGGCACACTACATCGACTTTATGCCAATCGCAGGAGAGCTTGAGGAGAATCTCGTCCGCGATGTGCGCCGCCTGCGCACGCATCCGCTCGTCCCCGCATCCATCGTGATTCACGGCTGTATCTACGACGTGCACACGGGACGCCTGATCGTCTCGGAGGAAGCGGAGAAGATCGGCGCGGCAAAATAAGATAAATCAGCACAATAAAAAATGCTCCGAATGGAGCGTTTTTTATTGCATCTCACTGTTTTCCCGAGCCCAAGTATTTAGTACCTTCTTTACTTCACGCCAGTCGGGGAAATAGCGATCCATGCGGGCGTAGAACTGCGCGTTGTGCCCGCGCACCCATAGGTGCGTGAGTTCGTGCATCATGACATAGCGCAGAGCACGCACGTCATACTGTACCAGCTGCAGATTGAGCGTGATGTAAGCCGTCCGCACATTGCAGCTGCCCCAGCGTGTCTTCATCGCGCGGATGCGCCAACGTTCGGCATGTTTTCCGACGGTTGCCTCACAGTGCGGTGCTTCTCGTACGATTGCCGCTGCGAGTTCGCGGCGCCAGAGTGCATCGACTGCCGCGCGGCGCGTTTGTGCATCCGCGTCCGCAGGCGCGTGGAGCAAAATCATCCCGCCGACACATTCGGCATACGCCTTCCCCTGTACCAGCGGAGCATCGACAATAGGATATCCCCTGCCCCAAAGATGCACAACATCCCCCACCGCACAGAGCGACGGGGGCTTTTTTGCACGCATGGAAAGCAGACGTGCATCAATCCACGCACGCCTGCGCCTGACGAAGTCCTCCATATCGCGCATCAGCGTCCGGCGCGGCACGCTGAGTTCGATCCGGCCGCCATCCGCACTGACGCGGAGGTAGAGGTTCTTGATGCTCTTGTAACGAATGACAGCAGGAATCCCCGCCAGTGTCCGTTCCTCCTCACGCAGGATGCGCCCCTTCATTTTCTATGTCCTGCACGCATCTTCTGCGCGACGTTATACATGGCGTCGAGTTCTTCCTGATCGAAGGTATAAACTGCACCGCAGAAGTGGCATTTCACCTCTGCCGTCCCGTCGTCGCGGAGTGCGCGCAGATCTGCCTCGCCAAGGGTCAGCAGACGGTCGGTGATGTAGTTCTTCGAACAGTTGCAGCGAAAGGCAAGATCGGTATGGGAAAGGATCTTTACATCGTCAAACCCGCCGAGGACGCTGCGGATGATGCCCTCCGCATCCAGACCGCCCTCCACCATGTGGGAGACAGAGGAAATTCCCTTCAGGTTCCCCTCAAGGCGGTCAATCACCGCATCCGATGCGCCCGGCAGAGGCTGGACAAAGAAGCCGCCCGCGCCGAGGCACTGCAGCTCGGGACTGACGAGGACACCGAGCCCGATCGAGGACGGTGTCTGCTCCGAGGTGTAGAGGTAGTGGATGAGATCGTCGGCGATCTCTCCGCTGACGATATTGACGCTGCCCGTCACGGGCTCTTTCAGCCCCGTGAAGCGCGTGACGGAGAGGATGCCCTGCCCAATGCCGCCGCCGACATCGATCTTGCCGTGCGCATTCAGCGGCAGATGGACATGCGGATGATCGACACAGCCGCGCACCGAGCCATCCGCCGTCGCATCCGCCGTCACCGTGCCGAGAGGTCCATCTCCCTTGAATTTGATCGTGACGGATTCCTTGTTCTTGAGATTTGCGGCAAAGAGGAGCGCGCCCGTCATCGTGCGCCCGAGTGCCGCCGCCGCAACGGGCCAACAGTCATGCCGCCGCATTGCCTCGGCGACCACATCCGTCGTCACCGCCGCAAATACGCGCAGCTGTCCGTTTGCCGCCGTTGCTTTTACCAGTTGATCCATATTGCCTTACCAGTCGAGCGCGCGCTCATGCAGAACATCGCCCGTATCAATATCAAAAATCCGAATCGTGCCGTCCTCGAGGACAGCGACGGTATTGCGCCCGTCGGGGCGCTTCGAGAGCGCCGCCGAACCGGGGTTGAGAAACACCGTATTGCCGCGCTTTTCGAGAACGGTGACGTGCACATGCCCGCTGATAAAGAGATCAGCGCGCAGATGCTGCGCCATTTCATCTTTCTCCGCATCCGTCATAACGGCATCGCCGTGCGTGACGATGATGCGCCGCCCCTCCCACACGACGTAGGCGT
>ERZ773022.1610-NODE-1610-length-14790-cov-6.056261_pt1 | contig 14790 bp, 11 predicted proteins | sample MGYA00580839_ERZ773022 | MGnify/ENA primary metagenome ERZ773022 (study PRJEB29015, sample SAMEA2738020) | human oral metagenome | biome: human oral; feature: human-associated habitat; material: dental | place: China | collected 2044 ... | reverse complement strand
AAATCGTGATATTTTTCAATTATCCGGAGGAGAGCGTCAGATGGTTGCGATAGCCTCCGCAATGATGTTGGGACAAAAAGTCATCTTGCTAGATGAACCATCTGCCAATCTTGATTATCACAACACCTATGTATTTAGAGGGCTGGTTGAGAAATTAAAACAAGAAGGCTATACCGTCTTGATTGCAGATCATCGTTTCTATTATCTAAGCGGACTCATCAGCCGTGTTTTTCTATTTAATGATGGAAAGATGCAAATCTTCGATAGTGAGCAGATGTTTAAAAATTCAAACTATGATACGCGAAGCTTTGATTTATTTGCGATGGATATTCCATTTCAAACACCTAGTGTGAATAAAGAAAAAGTTCTTTCGCTAGTGGATATTTCATACAAGGATATCTTACAAGATATATCGCTGGATTTCTTTACCAACGAAGTCACTGCAATTGTCGGTACAAATGGAGTTGGCAAGACAACACTTGCAAGATTACTCTGCAAGAGTATTGCATGCACGCATGGAAAGATAATCGGAGATATGCCATTCTATATTATGCAAGATGCGGATTACCAACTGTTTGGCACATCCGTACAGGCAGAGCTTGAAATCGCAGATCATACGATCAATCAGAAAGGGATTCAGGATGTGATGGATTATCTACAACTTACAAAATATGCAGATACACATCCATTCTCTTTGAGTGGTGGGCAGAAACAGCGTATACAGGTCGCATTGGGAATCTTGAGCAATCGTAAAGTTATCATTTTCGATGAACCTACCAGCGGATTAGATCTTTCATCCATGCGTAGGGTCGCAAGAGAGATTCAAGAATTAAAAAAGAAAGCATGTGTCATCGTCATATCTCATGATTATGAGTTTATTCGCTATATCAGTAATCGTGTTGTGTATTTAAAGGATACGACAGTGAAGAAAGATATTCCGCTAAATGCAGAACATCTATCCGAATTTAATCAAATTTTTATAGAAATGAGGGATGAATTATGAATTTGAAGATAAAGGATTTTGTATTACTTGCTTTACTAACAGCCTTATATGTAATCGTATACTTTGTGGGAGCGATGTTGATATCGCTGATAGGGCCATTTGGTGATTCGATTAGCGCAGGCGTATGCGGACTACTATCAGGGGTCATACTTGTATTTATCACTCGCAAGATTGGTAAGATGTGGCAGTTTACCATCATGGAACTTATCGTGATGGCTGTATTCGCACTCATAGGTTCAGGCTATTTACCGTGGTTTATTACATCCATGGTTGGTGCTATATTAGCAGATGTTATCGCATCTACATCAGAAAAGCCTAGTGTATTAAAGATTGCGATTGCGTCGGGCATTCTTCATGTTGGTAATGCTTTGGGTGGTATCATTCCTGCATGTTTCTTTGCGGAACAATATATGAATGAATGGATTGCAAGAGGACAAAAGCCAGAACAAATGCTAGCAATGGTAAAAGCGGCTCAAGGTACAATGGGTATTCTTGCGACAATCATTACCTTCATACTTTCCGTGATTGGCGTATACATTGGCTATTCAATATTAAAGGGACATTTAAAAGAGAAATAATAGAAACGGTTTTATAGAAAAGAGGGATAAACAATGCGTTTGAAAATGAAAGATTTTGTATTACTTGCTTTACTAACAGCTTTATACATCATTGTATATTTTGTGTCGATGATGCTAATTTCGCTTATGGGTCCATTTGGACATGCGATTAGTCCAGGTATTTGTGGTTTGTTATCTGGTGCAATCTTGATATTTATTAGTCGTAAGATTGGCAAGATGTGGCAGTTTACACTAATGGAGCTCATCATTATGGGCGTATTCGCACTGATGGGAGCCGGCTATCTGCCTTGGTTTATTACATCAATGGTTGGTGCAGTATTAGCAGATGTTATCGCATCAATGTCTAATAAACCAAGTGTACTAAAGGTCGCAATTGCGTCAGGTCTTATTCATGTAGGCAATGCATTAGGTGGAATTATTCCTGCATGTTTCTTTGCAGAGCAATATATGAATGAATGGATCACAAGAGGGCAAAAGCCAGAACAAATGTTAGAGATGGTAAAGGCAACACAAGGTACCATGGGCATTCTTGCGACAATCATTGCGTTCACTTTATCCGTGATTGGCGTATACATTGGTTATTCAATATTAAAGGGACATTTGAAAGAGGACTAAATGGAAATCGAAGAGAAAATAAAAGAAGATGTTAAGCGGTCTATAGAAACGAAGAAAAAAGATGCCATTAATCCAAGCATGGTTAAAAAATGGTTATTCTCCTTCGCCCCACAGCTACAAGGCAAAATGCGTTTATCGATTATACTTGCATGTTTTGGTGAAAGCTTAAAGTTCACATCGTATTTCTTTGCGGCATATGTCGCAAATGCTGTTATTACAAATCATATTGATTTACAAAAGATTTACTTATATGGAGGATTAACACTGCTGGCACTTGCATTACAATGTACACTAACATGTTTATCTAGCATGAAGAGTCATCGAATTTCATTCGAGATTCTTAGAAGCATACGAAATAAACTAAGTGAGAAATTAGAACGTGTTCCACTTGGGTATGTTACATCAACACCAATCGGATATTATAAAGCATTAATCGTTGATCGTGTTGGTTCTTTGGAAGATTGGATTGCACATGTCATGCCAGAGTTTCCCTCTCGCTTATTACACCCAATCCTAGCAACCATCTTGTTGTTTGTTGTGGATTATCGCTTGGGTCTAGCATGTTTTGTGAGCGTTCCATTTATCATTCTTGGATTTATGCTGATGTATTACAAGAGTGAAGAGCGTATGTATACTTGGTTAAATTCCAATCAGGATTTAAATGCTAGAATCATTGAATATGTAAATGGGATTCATGTTATTAAAACATTTGGACAGAGTAGACGTAGTTATCAAAAGTTTACAGAATCAGTAAACTACTACTTCTCATCTACATTAGACTGGTGGAGACAGAGTTGGATTGCGATGGCTTTACTATTTGCGTTTGTAAATTCGCCAATCCTTGGAACATTACCGGTTGGCTTATATTTGTATTCACATCAAATCATCAATATGTGGCAGTTAATGCTAGGCTTAATCCTACCGTTATCGATTATTCCAAATGCATTCCAATTAATGATGAGTATGGAAATATATTCTTCGATTGAAACAGGCTTCCGTATGATTCGCAAAGTACTTACAATGCCAGAGCTTGTAAGGCCTAGTAAAGATGTAACACTATCAGATAAATGTTATCAATTTGAGAATGTATCCTTCTCTTATGAAAAAGGAATTGAAGTATTACATGATATCAACTTTGAAGTAAAACCAAACTCTGTATTTGCGATTGTTGGAGAAAGTGGAAGTGGTAAGTCCACAATTGCGAAGTTAATGGCTGGATTCTTTGATGTAGATGCTGGAACAATTTCCTTTGGTGACCAAGATGTCAAAAATATACCTACAGCACAACTCATGAAGCATGTTGCATATGTTGCACAAGACAATTTCTTATTTGACACAAGCATCCGTGAGAATCTAAAGGTTGCAAAAGCAGACGCAACGGATGAAGAAATTCAAAGAGCCTTACAAGCTGCCAACTGTCTAGAACTGATTGAGCGATTACCAAACGGATTAAATACAAATGCGGGTGATTGTGGTAAGTTTCTTTCAGGTGGTGAAAGACAACGCATTACGCTTGCAAGAGCGATGCTAGCAGATGCGAAGTGTATCATCCTCGATGAAGCTACCGCATATGCGGATGTTGAAAATGAAGCGAAGATTCAGGAAGCACTGAGTCGATTAATGAAAGATAAGACATTGATTGTTGTGGCACATCGGTTGAATACAATTGTTGGTGCTGATCAAATTATGGTATTAGACCGTGGCAAGATTGATAACATTGGCACACATCAAGAATTAATACAAAATTCTTCTGTATATAAGAAACTATGGCAGAGTTACAGTGGCAAGGAGGTGGCCGAATGAACTACTTTCGTAGATTATTTGAATTAGTTGGAAAAGATAAAGTGAAATTTATCTTTGGCTTATTCTTTGCATTCTTTAAGAATTTCAGTTTTATGTTTATCTTTGGTGCTTTGTATATTGCATTCTTAAACATACATGCATTAACAGCTACTGTAATATGGAATTGTGTAATGATCATGATAGGTGGTATCTTATTCCACTTTGTATTCCGTTACTTGGAAGATATCCTTGTTTCAGCTGAAGGCTATGTCATGTTTAGAAATTTCCGCCTGCAGGTGGGAGATGAGTTGAAGAAAGCACCACTAGGATATTTCGATGACGCAAAACTAGGTAATATTCAAGGTGCTATGACAACATCGATAAACGCACTTGAAAACTATACGATGATGTTAGTTACAGGTGTGATTGCTGGATTTGGAATTTCAATCTTATTAACAATTGCGATGTCAAAGATGAATGTGTCGTTAGGATTATTTATGATTCCAGTGTTAGTGATACTGTCGTTTACCTTAGGGAAGCTTTATAAAATCGCAATGAGAAATGTTCCGCTACAACACAAAGTTGAACAAGAGATGAATTTTGCGGTAATCGATATGATTCGTGGTATGTCAGTTCTGCGAACATATCCGATTAACGAGGATAGTCCTGTTAAGAATATGATTCAAGAGAAGGCAAAAGACCTTTATGCAGAAAAAAAGAAGGTAGATATCCGTTGTGAAGTAGAATTTTCATGGCGTGCTAAAGTTTATAGTTTTATTGTGAATGCAGCAAGTGTTATTTTGATTATTCTTACAGTTCATTTATACATGCATGAACAGATTACCTTTGCGAATTGTATGACGATGTTAGTGGGTTCCTACTTAATATTCTTGGGACTTGCGCCACTAAGCGATACAGCCTTCCTATATGCAAAGATTCCTGGTCAACAAAAGTACTTGGATGATGTATTCCAAATCCCTCAATTAGCAGAGGGAAATCAAACTACAATCAATGGACCTTTAGATATTCACTTTGACCATGTATGGTTTGGATATCGTAAAGATACGCCTGTGATAAAAGATCTCAGTTTTAAAATCAAACAAAATGAAAAGGTCGCAATCGTAGGACCTAGTGGATGCGGTAAGACGACAATTGTCAATCTTCTCTCTCGATTCTGGGATGTAGATAAGGGAGCGATATATCTAGCTGGAAAGGATATTCGCGAGTATACAGTAGAGACATTATTTAAACAGATGTCTGTCGTATTCCAAGATGTGTATTTATTTAATGATACGATTATGAATAACATCCGTTTCGCAAAACCAGAAGCGACAGATCAAGAAATCTATGATGTGTGTCAGAAAGCACGCTGTGCTGAGTTTATATCAAAACTTCCACAGGGATATGAAACTGTCATTGGCGAAGGTGGTGCAAATCTCAGTGGTGGTGAAAAACAACGCATCAGTATCGCTCGAGCATTATTGAAGGATGCACCTATCATTCTGCTGGATGAAGCCACATCAAGTGTAGACCCAGAAAATGAGGCAGAAATTCTAGCTGCGATTGATGCGCTATGTAAAGGGAAGACGGTGATTTCGATTGCACATCGTATTAGTACAGTAGAAAGTGTAGATCATATACTTGTCATTGATGATGGTTCTTTACAAGAAGAAGGAAAACATGCGGATTTAATTCAGAATGGCGGAATCTATGCCGGGTTTATCAAATCTCGTAAAGACGCAAAAGGTTGGCGAATAGAGAATTAGCCAATATGCATGAATGGTAGATAATCATATTGTTCAATGTAGCTTTTCAGACAATGTCTTTGTTCAATCAAGCATTACAGTTCATGCAAGGGGTAGATGTGAATATCTGCCCTTTGTTAATTTGTTAACTTAGTTCTTGCAATGAGTATTACATGGGCGTATAATTCGGTTAGTTTAATAAAACTAACTTCTGAAAATGAGAGTGTTGCACGTGCTTGCATGTTATCAAGATTATTAACTAACATTGTTGGAATTTCAAACAAAATAGGGTAAAATTCACAAGTAAAAAAATCTGATAATATCATTGGACGTATAAACCGCTTTCATTTACAATAAAAAATGTTAGGTAGACGGAGGAGAAAAAAATGCTAGATAATGAAAAATGGCAAGGCTTCCAAGGAAGAAACTGGAAGGAAGAATGCAATGTTCGTGACTTCATCCAAGCAAACTACAAACCTTATGATGGTGATGAGAGTTTCTTGGCTGACGCAACAGATGCGACTAACAAGCTTTGGAGCAAATTACAGGAATTGCAGAAGGCTGAACGTGAAAAGGGTGGTGTTCTAGACGAAGAGGCTGATGTAGTATCAGGCTTAACTGCATATGGCCCAGGCTATATTGATGAATCCTTAAAGGATTTGGAAAAGGTTGTAGGTCTTCAGACAGATAAGCCTTTAAAGAGAGCGTTTATGCCTTATGGTGGTATCCGTATGGCAGAAGAAGCTTTATCTACATATGGCTATACACCAAATCCAGAATTACATAAGATCTTTACAGAGTATCACAAGACACATAACCAGGCTGTATTTGATGCGTATACACCAGAGATGAAGGCTGCTAGAAGTAGCCATGTTATCACTGGTTTACCAGATACATATGGGCGTGGACGTATCGTTGGTGACTATCGTCGTGTAGCTTTATATGGTATTGACCAATTGATCGCATGGAAAGAAGAAGATAAGTTAAACTGTGGTGATGGCACAATGGTTGATGATGTCATCCGTCAAAGAGAAGAACTAGCTGAACAGATTCGTGCATTAGAAGGCATGAAGAAGATGGCAGCTGTATACGGATATGATATTTCTGGTCCAGCATCCAATGCTAAGGAAGCAGTTCAGTGGTTATACTTCGGTTACTTAGCAGCTATCAAGACACAAAATGGTGCTGCGATGTCTGTTGGACGTATTTCTACATTCTTAGATATTTATATCGAAAGAGACTTAGAAGCAGGCACATTAACAGAAAGTGAAGCACAGGAATTAATTGATCATATCGTTATGAAGTTCCGTATGGTTAAGTTTGCTCGTATTCCTGCATATAATGAATTATTCTCTGGCGACCCAGTATGGGCAACACTAGAGGTTGCAGGTATGGGTATGGATGGTCGCTCTATGGTAACAAAGAACGATTTCCGTTTCTTACATACATTAGAAAATATGGGGCCTTCACCAGAACCTAACTTAACAGTATTGTACTCATCCCGTTTGCCAGAAAACTTCCGTAAGTATGCGGCTAAGATTTCTGTCACAACAAGTTCTATTCAGTATGAAAATGACGATGTAATGCGCCCTGAATGGGGAGATGATTACAGCATCTGCTGCTGCGTATCTGCTACACAGACAGGTAAGGAAATGCAGTTCTTCGGTGCTCGTGCAAACCTCGCAAAGACACTTCTATACGCTATCAATGGTGGTGTAGATGAAAAGAGCTTAAAGCAGGTTGGGCCAGCATATCGTCCAATTACATCTGAATACTTAGACTACGCTGAAGTAGAGGCGAAGTATTTACAGATGTTGGATTGGCTAGCAGGTTTATATGTAAACATCTTGAACCTCATCCAATATATGCATGATAAGTATTACTACGAAGCAGCTGAAATGGCTTTAATTGATACAGACGTTAGAAGAACATTTGCTACAGGTATTGCAGGATTCAGTCACGTTATTGACTCCCTATCCGCGATCAAGTACGCAAAGGTTAAGACAATTCGTGATGAAAATGGATTGGTTGTTGATTATGAGATTGAGGGAGACTTCCCTAAGTATGGTAATGATGATGACCGTGCAGACGAAATTGGTGTATGGTTATTAAAGACATTCATCACAATGATTAAGAAGCATCACACATACCGTAACTCTGAAGCTACAACTTCAATTTTGACAATTACATCAAATGTTGTTTATGGTAAGTACACAGGTAATATGCCAGATGGCCGCCGTGCTTGGACACCATTGGCTCCAGGTGCTAACCCATCTTATGGTGCAGAACAGAATGGATTACTTGCATCACTTAACTCGTTAACAAAGCTTCCATATCACTGGGCATTAGATGGTATTTCTAATACACAGACAATGGATCCTAATGCATTAGGTCATAGTGATGTTGAAAGATCTAACAATCTTGTAAACGTATTAGATGGTTACTTTGACCAAGGTGCTCACCACCTCAACGTTAACGTCTTCGGCAAGGAGAAGCTCGTTGATGCGATGGAACATCCAGAGAAGCCAGAATACGCTAACTTCACAATCCGTGTTTCCGGATATGCAGTTAAGTTTATCTCTCTAACAAGAGAACAACAGTTAGACGTTATCGCAAGAACATTCCACGATCATATGTAATTGTTCTTGTGCAAAACAGGACTATAGTTTGGTAAAATGACTCTGTTATCTACAGAGTCATTTTTATCAAAAAGATATAAAGGGGTGAGAACATGAAGGGACGCATACATTCATTTGAAACCTTTGGGGCAGTTGATGGACCCGGAGTACGATTTATCATATTTTTAAAAGGCTGTAATATGCGTTGCAAATATTGCCACAATCCAGATACTTGGGAGATGGCTGGAGGAGAACTCTATACCGCAGAAGAAGTATTACAAAAGGCATTACGCTATAAAAACTACTGGGTCAACGGTGGTGGAATCACTGTATCTGGAGGAGAAGCTTTATTACAAATAGATTTCATGATTGAACTATTTGAACTGGCACATAAGCATGGTATCCACTGTACTTTAGATACAGCGGGCAATCCATTTACATATGAAGAGCCATTTTTCTCAAAGTTTGAACGATTAATGAAAGTAACAGACTTAGTACTGTTCGACTTAAAAGAGATTGATGATAAAGTGCATCGATATCTAACGGGTGCATCCAACGAAAATATTCTAGAGTGTGCGAAGTATCTTTCAGATCATCATATCCCAATGTGGATTCGACATGTTCTGGTTCCAGGCATTACCGCAAATGAAGAGGATTTAAAGAAACTCAGAGAATTTATCGACACGTTAGATTCCGTTGAAAGGGTAGAAGTGTTACCATATCATGTATTAGGTATCTCGAAATACGAGAAGATGGGTATCAGTTATCCTCTAATGGATACACCGCAACCTACAAAAGAACAGATTGAAACTGCAGAGAGGATTTTGGGGGTGAAGAAATGAGTGATATTCTCGGCATTGAAAAGAAAAGAAACTTACGTGATCTAGGTGGATACAAGACCCAAAATGGTAAACATGTTAAGAAAGGGTATTTCTTTCGTAGCAGTCGCTTAATGGACTTTGATCAAGCAGAACTTGAAATCTTGAATTCTTTACATATCAAGAAGATTTATGATTTACGTTCAAAGGAAGAAGTGAAGGATGCACCAGATCCAGAGCTACAAGGTGCCGAATATATTCATTCATCCGCCGCAGTACGTGCTGATGGAACAGAAGTAAACTTTTCGCCAGCTGCACTCATTGCGGAAAATGTTTATTCTAAAGAAAGCAATGATGAATTTACACATAAGGTGTATGGCAACTTACCATTCTCTTATGCATATAAGAGAATGTTTGAGGATATTGTGGCAGGTAATGTGCCAATCTTATTCCATTGTTCTGCTGGAAAAGATCGTACAGGAATTGTGGCAATCTTAATTCTACTAGCACTTGGTGTAGATGAAGAGACAGCGATGTATGACTACATGTTAACGAATGAATACCGTAAGGAATATATCGAACGTTTCAAGAAGGATTTTCCACTTACAAAAATAGATGGGGAACTTGCGGGTATGTTACTGGCGTATGAGGGAGTGACATACACCAATGCTGATTATTCGCTCAAGCGTATTAAAGAGAAGTATGAAAACTATGATGAATACTTTGAAAAAGAATACAATCTTGATAAAGACGTATTACAAAGACTAAGAGATTTATATACCGAGTAAGAGATAAATAGTTCGATTTTTAATGGTCGTTTCAATTATTTTTTTGACGACAGTTCCTTTGTAGGTCATTACATGAGACAATTCAATACACTACTACTTTCCCTTAAGGATATGACATAGCATAAGCGATTTTACATAGCCTTTAGACATAGCAGGTTTTCTGCCTCAGTATGATGCAGAGGAAAATATATAAAATTCTGCAAAAAAGCGCAGGATAGCTTCATATCTATTCGTATCACATTAAGCTAATTTCTATTTCCGATATTCAACAGATTTTTAAAAAGAGATTGTTAAAGAATACAAAGTATTGGAAACAAGAAATAATAAAAAACAGCGCAAAATGAAAATATATATTTGACTTTAGAGTTGAACATTAAAAAATGGTGTAAGACTACAGATTAGAATCTATAGTTCAACACCTTTTTTAGTTTTGTTGTAGATAAAAAATAATTTTCTAAAGGTAATCCTGTCATGTCGGATAATTCTGTAATGAAGTTGCTTCCTATGGATATGTTTGTGTAACTGTCTTCTCCTTCAACTAATTGGAATTCTTTGTAGAATTCATTTAACTCTGAAGATGAATATTTGTTTTCCAAAACTTTGAATTGAAATATTCTCTGCAGCAGTACGGTAAGATAACATATCAAGAAATACCCCTTGATCGTATTCTCGAGTTGTAAATAAACAGATCAATACTAGACCTGAATTATTTTATCAAAAATGTACTCCTAAAGATTAATGATTCTAACTTCTCAAGATGGGTATATAAAAAGAAGTTGTTGAAGAATGCGAAGTATTGGAAACAAGATATAGTAAAAAGTGCAAAATAACAAGATTGAGATATATAATATACTTGGGAGATTAACTAACTATACAAGAGGTTTGACTATTCAGTTTCGCTAATAACGAGAAAAATATATGCTCTGTGGGTCAGCGTATTCTGAATAAACGCTTGGTTGATAATGGAACATTTTCACTTTACACCGCAAATATATTTGAATCTTGCGAGTATGTTGATGATTTTTGACTACAGATTATCAGCTTGATTCTATTTTGTGAGGAATTGATGAAATAAGCTTTATACTATAGGGACTTCAATTCTAGTGATTACTGTAGTATCTTACGCTGCAAGACTGATTCCATCAGTTTTAGATATCAAGCACATATTCCCAAAGTGGGAGGTAAAAAAATCTACTTCTTCATAATATAGACCCTCAGTTTACCTTATTTATTGAATGCCTTTCTAAGTACTTGGTTTTAGAAGTTAAATGAGAATATCATAAAGGTGCATCGCCTTGAGAAGTAGATTACTGAGGCCATGAGAAAGTTTAAAGATACCTAAAAAGTATCTTAATTAGCATTAATGTCTGATTTAAATATGGATATATATTAACTACTCTACATTGGATAAAGAAAGGAAGATGATTATGAACAGAGCGAGAGTAAATAAACTACTTAACGATATATCGGATGAATTAAATGTTCCAGACAGTATTTTGAAGAAAGCAATAACTAGCTATGAGAGTCTTGGGGAATATATAAATAATAACACAGACTGTGATGTAAAAATTTTCCCTCAAGGATCAATGAGATTAGGGACGCTGATACGTCCGATAAATGATGGGGATGATTATGATGTTGATTTAGTTTGTTTTGTAAATAGAAGTGTAAACTCTCCCAAAGAATTGAAGAATATAGTAGGTGAAGTGTTAAAAAATAGTAATAGATATTCGAAATTGCTAGATGAGGAAGGAAGGAGATGCTGGACATTAAAGTACGCTGATGAAGCACACTTCCACATGGATGTCCTACCGGCGAAATGTGGGTCAAATTTGGATGATGAGCCAATTATAATTACGGATAAACAGAATGGAGTATACTCATACCAATCTTCTAATCCAAAAGGATATGCGAAATGGTTCGATAAGAAGCAAACGGGTGGGGAGCCAATATATCAATATAGTATTGAAGGAATTAATTCAAGCAAAAACAAGTCAATTCTTCAGAAGGGAGTACAGTTACTAAAAAGACACAGAGATATTTATTACTCTGCTAAGGATACATCTGCTATTGATGATAAACCTATTTCTATAATAATAACGACAGTTGCAGCTGAACTATTTGATGGTAGGTATTCATTACTTGACTTTGTTGAAAAAGTGGCAAATTCATGGGAATCTTGTTTTACAAAAGATGAAAATGGCAACCTTGTTTTAAAAAAACCTGTGGATGTGAATGAAAATTTCGCAGATAAATGGATTGAGCACCCTAATCGCAAATCCGCATTTATAGAATGGATGAATAAATTAAAAAATGATTTGAATGAATCCAACTATGCAGAGTTCACTAATAACATAAAAGAAGCGGAACATTTACAAGGAATGTTTGGGAGAGGAATTGTTATGGAAGCATATAAAAGGCATAATATAACAAAATCTGACCTATTTATTGACTCGTCTAAGTCTGCATTGGGAATTACTACTAACGTGACCAAAATACCAATTAAAAAACATACATTTTATAGCAATGGTGAATAATTTTATTAAAAGAGTGCGTAAAAAAAATCTTGCACAGCAGATGTTTTCTATTAGGCACCGATATTCACAGAATATTGTGGAATATGCAATGAAAAATAATGTTCTTCATTGCATTGTAAGAGTCTGCCCAACAGAACAATCAAGACAGTATTTAATTACCTTGAAGTATAAAACGGGGGAGTCTCCTCAAGTGTTTCTAATAAATCAAGGAATAATGAAAGATAAAAATGATGTGTTGCCTCATTGCTACGAACGGAAATATTATAGCTCCAATAAGGAGCGAGTAAAACTTTGTTTATTCTACCCTGGTCGTGGAGAATGGGATAATTCAATGCTAATAGCAGATACAATAATTCCTTGGGCTGTTGAATGGCTTTATTATTATGAAAAATGGAGAATGACAGGAGAGTGGTATGGTGGGGGCGAACATCCAAAAAAGAAAAAGAGGAGTAAATGTTGATGATATATGTTATTTAGTAAGAAAAATAGTTATTCCTATTGTTATTATGACGATTTTATCTGTAGTGTTTTCAACTAAGATTGAATTACTTGATGGTACGCTATTTAGTTTTATCAGGATTCATTTGGAGAATGATGACTTTTGGAAATTGAGAATTGTTAAGGGTCTTGTAGCATTCACTATCCTTTGGTATTTAAATCGTTATCAAATAAGTAAACAGGAATGCATTTTCGCGGAGAATATTCAAGGAGATTTTTGTAAAGGATTTTACTTTATTTCTTCATTAATGGGTTATAGAAAAGTATCGCTTGTTCACAAAAATACTCCTATGCAATTCTATTTGATGAACTCAAATTTCTATAGAAGTTTTGATACTCACGAAAATGCTATTGAAATAATAGAGAAAGGGGATTTAGACTATTCAAGGAAAGATCTTAAAGGTGATATTTCATCAATCAACATCTGTATCTTTGATACATATTCTGGCGATGAAACAAAGATACCGAAATGCCTTCAAAAGAATATGACTATAGTACTAATTCCAAATAGGAAGCCAAATACGCCAAAGAGATTTTTTGCAAAGGCATTAATTTATGAACTTGAAGAAATACTGAAAGAAAATAGGTCAAAATATAATTGCACCCATTACAATTTGTTTCTTTTCACAACCCCGCTAACTAATCAAAAAATCTACGAACTAGTGTTCAATACCAAGTCAGATAATAATAAACTATCGGTCTATCGATATGATATAGACCGGAAGGTGTTTACAAAAAAATCGATAAAGATTGTCTGTTAAAACACTATTAAAACAAGTAATATGAAAATACAAAAGAATGTGAGGTAATTAATATGAGTAGTGGATTCCAAACTCCAATAAAGATTAAAGATGTAATTGATAAAATTCATAATAGACAATATCTTTTGCCGGCAATTCAACGAAAATTTACTTGGTCGAGTGAACAAATCGAAATGTTGTTTGATAGCATTATGCGCGGATATCCTATCAACTCGTTTATGATGTGGAAAATAAAAGATGCAGAAATAAAAAGCGGATATAAGTTTTATGAATTTTTGACAGAATATAGAGAGTTTTTTAAGGAAAATAATAATGATATTGATACCTCAGGAACTCCTGATTTTGAAGCAATTATTGATGGGCAACAGCGATTAACCAGTCTATACCTTGGACTAAGAGGGTCTTATGCTTATAGAATGCCTAGAAAATGGTTGAAAGATAATGAAGATTGTTTGCCGACACGCCGACTATATCTTAATCTGTGTAAACCTGTCAATCAGCAATATGACAATCAAAAGATGTTTGATTTTAGATTTTTAAGTGATTTAGACATTGCTAAATACAGAGAAAATGTTAATGAATACTGGTTTAGAGTTGGAGAAATATTGGATTTAGACAGTTCTAAAAAAATGAGCCAATATCTTGATGATAACCGACTTAAAGATAATGAATATGCATATGAAGCATTGTCAAAACTATATGAGAGTGTCCATGTTCAACCTTTGATTAATTATTATCTTCAAGAAGAGCAGGAACCAGATAAAGTTTTGGAGATATTTATCAGAACTAATAGTGGTGGAACACCGCTTTCGTTTTCTGATTTATTAATGTCAATAGCATCTGCAAATTGGAAAAGAATAGATGCAAGAAAAGAGATTGAGTTACTTGTCTCTGAAGTATATGCGATAGGTAGACCAGGATTTATTATTGATAAAGACTTTGTATTAAAAACCTGCCTTGTATTATTTGTTGATAATATCAAATTTCAGTTAAAAAATTTCACGTTTGATAACGTACAAATATTTGAAAATAATTGGGTAGAAATAA
>ERZ773022.1607-NODE-1607-length-14803-cov-52.550719_pt1 | contig 14803 bp, 2 predicted proteins | sample MGYA00580839_ERZ773022 | MGnify/ENA primary metagenome ERZ773022 (study PRJEB29015, sample SAMEA2738020) | human oral metagenome | biome: human oral; feature: human-associated habitat; material: dental | place: China | collected 2044 ... | reverse complement strand
TCCACGTTTTATAGTAATTTTTACAGTGCTCGTGTCGTTGTGCGGCGCAGCGACGGCGTCGTCCGCGACCTCTATCGCGACAACAACTACGCTGCACTCAAATATCTAGACCTCTCTCAGGAATCAGGCGTCGGTTCGCCTGTGGACAACCCGAAATACGGCGGCGTCGAGGGTATGCTCCGCGAGCAGAATATCCGCACGATGATGGACGACATCCTAAAGGAAGTTGAGGATGCGGGCAGTACCTACGAGACGGAGAACGGACAATCGCTGACGCGTGCACAGGCAATCGATCGTATGTTCAGCGACTTCGTCGGTGAAACTGCGGAATATTTTGACCAGAATATCCCCGGCAATTACGGCGGTTCGATTGGGAGATACAACGGCGTATCAAAATTTTTCTCGGCAATGATGGGCAACGAGCGCTTCAATCCGCTCAACAATGCCCCCATCCCCCTTCCCGGGGCCCCCATCGCCTTCCGGCAGCCCGGTTTCCTGCTGAAACACGACGTGATTCCAAAGATAGAACGTGCAGGCTTCCTCAAGGTACGCCATCAGTTTGGCAAACGCCTCGGTGCGGAGCTGTGGACGCTGCGCTCCTTCGGACACGGCATGGATGTGAAAGGCGAAAGACTGCCGATTGCGAACGTCATCGGCATCGGTGCACGCGCCGTCCTCGGTCCGCGCACGATGTTCTCCTTCGACTATGGCATCAACCGCGCTGCAACAGGACGCTACTTCCACGGCGGCAGGGATATCTACGGACGCTATACGGGCGGCGGCTCTGTGCCGTACTTCTGGGTCATGCGCCTCGACTTTGGCATTCCCGACATGGACATCCCCGGCAGCTGGGGCGTCTACCTCGACTACAAGAACTTTGAGCACGGCGCCTTCCTCGGCGGCACGGGCGCGGATCTGCCCGACCGCTACCTCGACGGCATCCGTTCCTTTACCGCAGGGCTTGCCTTCGTTCCCGCCCAGAACCTCATGCTCGAGGCGACATATACATTCGGCGCGCGCAGTACGCAGATGCGCGACACGCTCTACACTCCCGAGAATTTCCGCCTCGGCGACTACACGCGCATTCAGCTCACCTATCGGTTCTAAATTCATTGCCACGCAAAAAATCCTGCTCCCGAGAAAAATCGGGAACAGGATTTTTCTTTTCCGTTCGGAGTGCCTCTTTCAGCGCTTGTTGGCCTGTCCAAGAGCAAGCCCATAGGGCGCAGCTGATGGAGAGCCGGTCGTATGCAAAAACAACCCAAGAACACGAGCGTGAGCGACATTTGATTGGTTGACGTTGACTGCTGCCACGCGGGATGTGCGTGGAACATGTAGAAGCGGCGGGCGCAGCGATCCGATAGGAACGCTCATACAGCAGCCCCATTTTTCGTTTCACCTCACGGCGTCGCAGGCGTCTCCGCGTTCACCGCGCTGCGGCGGATCATATCGCCGACGCGCAGATCATAGGTGAGTGCCTTCTTGTGCAGGGTCTCGGCACGCGCAAAGTCCTCCGGCAGTCCTGAGTCGAGGCCTTTTACGAAACTCTCATACGAGGCGATGGACGCCTCCGTCGCCGCCTTGCGCTGCGCCGCAAGGTACGCCGCGCCGCGCGGAACTTCCACAGCATCGAGTTCACGCTGGTATTTTTTCAGCACGGGGATCATATCCTCCTGGAGGAGACGCGTGAGCGCCCTGCGGCGCTCGGTCGTATAGGTGCTGCGCTCCGTCTCCGTGAGGCTGCGGAACTCGCGCTGCGTCGAACGAAATACGCTGTTGTAGCGATCAACGATCGGGCGCGTCGCCTCGATATAGCGTGTGATGTCGCTGCCTGCCGCCGACTGGACCGCCTCGAGATAGGCGCGATAGTTCGTCACGCGTACGATCTGCCATCCCGCTGGCCCCCGCTCCATGCGCAGCTGCAGCGGGAACTCGATGCCTGTGCCGCCGTCCCGCACCTGGATCGATGCGACGGCAGCACTGCCGTCCCATGCGGTCTCACCGATGCTGAGCAGCTCCGTATCACGCAGATGACTGCACTCCATCAGATACTCATAGTCAATGCCGAGTTGGCGTCCCTTGAGCGCATCCGCTCCGCCGGGTTCCTCCCACACGCCGCTCTTCACGGCATTCTCAATCGTGCGGACAAGTCCCTCCGTAACGCTCTCCTTGACATTCTGGTAAAACTTGCCGGATGCATTGCGCTGCGCCTCTTTGAGGCTTGTATCGCGCGCAAAGAGGACATAGGTGAGATCGTCATAGCCGGCATCACAGACCGCCGCGATGTTCACGCGCCGCAGAAAAAGCTCCGCATCGTTCTCCCTGACTGCGGCTGCCGCCTGTTCAAGCGCATAGGCAGGGCGTTGGATGTAGTAGCCAAGGTAGCCTGCAAGCACAGCAATGGTGAGGACGATGAATCCCGCTGCCAGACGGAATTTTCGCTGATATGCCTTGCGTCGCCGCGCCATGCGTACACGCCACGCGAACTCATCCACCGCCATCGCTGCGCCTCCCGTCTCATAAAATTCAAACGGTGTCATTATAGCATTGAAGATTCATTTCCCGCAACTGTATAAGGCTGCCTACAAAAGCAAATTTTCACCGCAATTTTTATTTAAATAAATTGCAGTTTAAATTGTATTCTCTTATTGACAAAATCGTATAATATGCATTAATATAAGGATAAAAATTGAATATAGACGGGAATAGGCGTCGAGAGACTTAATCTGGAATTCGGTGAGGAATCGCTGATAAAATGAAGTCCGTCAGATTGGCACAGATTTTTTGACCTGTCAAGGAGACAAACCGAACGCATAGCAAAGGCTATGTGGAGGGTTTGTCGACGCAGAGAGGGCGAAAAAGATGTGCTGAGATGACGGTGCTGAGTTTATCAGCGGCTCCTCGAAGCCGAAGCGGTCCCGCCACTGTAAGGAAGAGTCTGCACATATCATGTCACTGGAGCAATCTGGGAAGGCTTGTGCAGGCGATGACACCAAGCCAGGATACTTACCTATTCTAACATCACCGTCGGCTTTTGCGGATTTCAAGAGCCGGTACCTGCGAGCGATGGGTAGGGGATTTTGTCGATACTTCATGACAAAGCATCTCCGGCTGTATTTCATATGCCGGTTTTTCGTTTTCTCATAAAGGCAATCCGTCTGAACCAAGCAAGGTCGCAGACGGATTTTTTCGTTGGGAAGAAGGAATTCTTCCAGGACTTATTGTCTATATATTTTAAATATAAATGAGAAAACGGAGGCTCTTTCATGTCCGAGAAAAGGAAAAAGAGACATTTTGTCGCGGGTGTTCTGTCGATGCTGCTCATCGGGGTGCTGTGTCATCCGGCGGACGCTGCAGAGACGGTGTCTGCACCGAGCCCTGCCGTGGATGGCGGGCAGGCTGAGACATCATCCAGCGAATACACGACGCCCGATATCACCGTTGAGGCAAAACGCCCTTCGTGGGAGGAGATCCTCTCCCCCGGTACCGTGACTATCATCCGTCCCGAGGAGTTCAAGGGGGAGCAGAAGTCCTTGCCCGACTTCCTCAAGATGGTTCCCGGTGTGCATGTGCGTGAGGTCAACGGCAAGGGACAGTATACGACGGTCACTGTACGCGGCTCGACAGCAGCACAGGTCGGCGTATTCGTCGACGGCGTGCTGACGAACCTCGGCGGCGATGCGGCGGTCGACATCTCGACGATCCCCGTCAGCAACGTCGAGCGTATCGAGGTCTACCGCGGCTATATCCCCGCGCGTTTTGCGGGCACCTTCATCGGCGGTGTCATCAACATCGTGACGAAGAAGCCGACAGGTGCACACGGCTCTGCCGAGATCGGGCCGAGCTCGTTCGGCGGGAAGAAAGCATCGGTCGAGGTTACGGCGCCTGTCGGCAAAGGCAGCCTCCTCTTCGGATTCAACCACGAGTCGCGTGACGGCGACTTCCCCTATCACAGCTTTGCGGCGGATCAGTATTATACGAATACCCAAATTGGGCAGACGATCCTCGAGACGCGGGCCGAACTGCAAGGTTACCTCGCTATGACACCGGCAGAGAAAGCCGCGTTTGATATCGCAAATGGCGCCGGAGCATGGCAGCAGAATGTAGATGATTGTATCCAGTGGCTTGGTAATTACGAACGCCAGACAAGTGCTGCCGACGATCCGCGTCGCTGGCGAAAATACAATGACTACAGCAATTCGGATCTCCTGCTCAAATGGCAGAATGACGACTGGATGATCAAGGCCACGTATAAGACCGTCGACCGACATCTGCCCGACAGTCTCTGGGTCGATTACAGAAGCTATTTCGATATGATTACGCCCGGCCTTCTCGTGGATAAATACGATCTCTATAAATACGACAAGCGTCACCAGAAGATCACGGCAAAAGAGCTGCTCGTGCAGCGCCGCTATATAGGAAACCGCTACGAATGGGGCTGGATGGTCGACTACCTCACCCAGAGCAAGGACTACCGCGCCGAGAATATTCATGATGGTCTGCGCTACATGATTAAGGTTCCCATGCGGGAGTGGAGCCGTTACCGTTCGAAGAAATACAATGTACAGATAGACGGTACCTATCAGCTCAACAAGCGTAATATGCTTGATTTCCAGATGAACTACTCCCACGAGCGTATGAATATCCAAGGCGACGGGCTCGACGAGGTTATCGAGGATGTACAGGCGGGCATTGGAAATCTATGGACGCAGATGCGCGACCAGTTCGATCAGAACATCTTCAACGCACAGCTGCAGGATACGATCACACTCGACAAGAAACGCTCTTGGCAGCTCACCCCTGCGATCCGCTACAACCGTTCCGAGATCGTCGGATACAGCAGGTTCGGCCGCTTTGATCCCCAAAAGACATACCATTGGGTACATCCAAAGGACAGTCAGGTGGATTCCAGAGTCACATGGCAGCTCGCGGTCAAGAAGGAATTCAACAACCACTTCACAATGCGCATGACGGGCGGTACCTACTTCCGCCTGCTCAACATGTACGAGATCGCGGGCGACGGCGCGGGCATCATGCCGGCGCCAATTGATCACAGAGGCAACAGTGCAAAATTCCCGCAGCCCGAGTATGGCAAGCAGTTCGATCTCAGTGCCATCTGGGACGGGAAGTTCCTCGGCTCCGACAATCGCACGACGCTCACCTATTTCTGGCGCGATACGGATCGGATGCTGTATCTCTATCGCGCGGGTCTCAACTACAGTTCCTACTTCAACGATATGCGCGGCAAGGCACACGGCATCGAGCTGCAGACGAACTTCCACTGGAAGAAGTTTGATCTCGACATAGAAGGCACACATCTCCATATCAGCGCGCAGCGCAGGGATTCCTCTCCAGGCGTTGATCACTCCTGGTTAGAGGTGCGCCCGACCTATCAGCCCAAGTGGGAGGGCAACATCCGCCTGACCTATCGCCCGACGGAGAAATGGCTCTTCTTCGGTGAGACGCACTACGTCTCAAAGTACTACACGCATTATGCTATCCCACAGGTAAGAGACCCCGTGGAAAAGGAACTTGCCGGCAGACCGAGAGCAGCACTGAAGACGATCAATCTTGGGCTCAAGTGGTCACCGAAAAAGGATATGACGCTGACGCTCGGCTGCAACGACGTGTTTGATGCGGCATCCAGGCTGAAAGTGAACAGCGTGCAGCGCTACGGCAGCAATCCGGGCATGGTGAACATCGAGTATCCGCTGCAAGGACGCAGCTATTATATGACATTTCGCTACGAATTCTAAGGAGGAGAAGTTATGAAGACGTATTTTGGCAAACGGCAGCAGCTGCGTCTCTGCGCTCTTGTGATGGGCGGACTGCTCTACGGCGCGACGGCAAGCGCAGCGAACCTCGTCTCAACCGTTCCGTCGAACTACAGCAACAGCGAGATGGGAACGGTGACCGGCTCGCGCGTGACAACAGAGGTCGATGCGGCGCCCCAGCCCGGCGTGCTGAAGAACCTCAACCGCGATCCGGCGTCCTTTAATTTCCATCAAAATGGCAAGAGCATGCTGTTGATGCGACAATATACATACAGCACGACAGAGTTGGAGGACAGTCTGCTCATCGATCCAAACTCTGCGGGAGCTGCGGCGACTGTAGCGAAAGGCCAGACAAGTGCCGTGCCGAATATGCATGCGGCGGCAGCAAGTGATGAGCATATCTATATGACGGGGTATGACCTCGGGCAGATCGGTGTTGTACGTCAAAGAGGTACGCGATTGATGGAAAATACCAGCGCCGTTGTCAACCTAAAAAATGATATCCAGCAGTACTGCGGCTACAACTTCAACGAAGCCTTCCAGAATATCGACGACAACAAATCCTATGTCGGCGATCCTACGAAGGCCCAGGTACACGGCGAGGCACTGCTCGTTGACGGGAAGAATCTGTATGTGGCAACCTCCGTCAACCCGCTCGGCGGCTATGAGCCCTATGACGACGGTTTCCTCATGCAGTATGAGATACAGCGTGACGGCAGTCTGAAGTTCGGCAGCTATACGCGCATCAGCCGCAACATCGATCAGGGACGGCTCAACAAGTTCAACGACCAGATCCTCATTTCCTGTATCGGAGGCTATCAGCACTACGACGGAACCGGCAATAAGAACTATACGGCCATCAATATCGCCAAGCTCGGCGAGGGCGGCAAACTGGCAAGTACGGAGCAGCGTCGTGCCGTTCTCCCGAACAATGTCAAAGCTACGGGCGAGGACATGCGCGATCTGAAGGTACTGCCGAACGGCACTGCCTATGTCATGACGTACAACCTCAGCCCGACCGGCAGCCAGATCGACGCACATGTCTATCAGACGACCATATCTAATCTTCTCTCGGAGAATCCGATCGACTGGACAGAGCTTGCTGTTACACATCAGGAAGAGGGTTGGTTCGGCAAACTCAATGCCGAGTACTACACGAAGCGTCTCTGGCTTGAGCTGGGCGACACACTGCGTGTCTATACGGACGGTGACACCACAGAGAAATACAAGTGGCAGGCGAAGGATTTTTCGGACAACAAGTCATTGAACCGCTTCAACAAGGTCACAACGATTGATCCGGACTGGGTCTCCGGCAACATCGCCTCCGTCGTGATGACGCTTCCTGCGGAACTGGGCGGAGGAACGACCGCCGCAGAGGAGAATAGGAGCGCTGTTTGGAAAACAAATGCGGATATCACAGCCCCTGTTGCAGATCGCCGCAACTTTAACGGCGACACAGTCATAAGCGTCGGAAAGGATATGCTTGGCGATCCGCATACCAACGTTATTGCAGCTATCTCGGGGACAAACGGGAACCGGCTTAATATCAACGCACGAAAGAACTCTCTGCAGCTGCAGGTGGAGAATACCGTCGGCAATCCGACAGGAATCTATGCCGGAAACGGAACAAATGTCACTGTAACGGCACAAGAGGTTAATATTATCACAAAAGGTCTTGCGGGCGGGAATTCCTTGACCAACGCAATTCAGCTTGATGCACAAAAAGATAAAGGATCCCTGCTTGCAGTCAATGGCTCGGTCAATATCTCGATGTCAGGCGGCCTTGGCGGAAACGGGGTTGCCATTCAAAAAAGCGACCGCCTCGGCGAAAAATCCTATGAAGCAACTGCAGCTTCGAAAATTCGAATCAACGGTGATTTAAAAATTGCCGGTGCGCGTACAGATGAGTGGGGTATTCCTCTCAATCGCGAAAATGTTTTTTCGCGCTTTAACAATGCGGGTATCCTGACGCAAGTTGAAAAGAGTGAGGTTGTCATCGCCGGCAGCAGCGCGAATGGAAAAAGCGGAAATGCCGACATGACCGTCTATGGCAACGGTGTGACAACAAATGCCAAAGACAGCAAAGTCCGTATCGCTGGCGGCGGGCATATTCAAGTCCCTGCAGGAACAAAATACAGCTACTATGCACTTGCAGCCTATCAAGGCGATATTTCTATGAATATGGGCGAGGACGGCTCAAAGCCTGGCAACGACAAGAAAGGTCCCAATATTGCGGACGTAAAACTTGACGGTGATCTCTTTGCTCTGCCGACCGGCACGCTGAACGTCGCACTGCTGACGGATAAGTCCTACCTGCACGGCCTTGTGGATAACGGCGGTACGGCGAATCTCTATCTGCAGAACGGTGCAGCATGGCTGAATGAGGGGCGCAATGCGCGCTACTATCAGGACAACGAGGACATCGGCGCGGGCGCGCTCACCGATGTCGCCGGCAAGAAGATCTATGTCGGCAGAAGCCGTGTCACCAATTTCTATGGCGGAACGACAGAGGCCACACGCGGCATCATCTACCAAAAGGATTCGGATGCAACGGCGCTTGATAATTATAGCGGCCATACAGCAGCTATTTATCAGCATGACGCAGCAGTACCGACAACCTTTAAGGGCGGTGATATTGTCATCGGCAAGGCTGTGGGAACGGAGAATGTTTTCACACTCTTTACCGACGCAAACGGAGTGACAGCAGCCAATCAGGACACCGTACTGAATGCTCTTGCCAATAAGCTGACGTACAAGAATTTCGCCGACGGGAAACTCAAAGGCAAGCTTGCGATCGGCGAGGGTCTGACGGCCTCCTCCATCAACAAGAACATTACCTTTGCGACGGAACGCGGCAGCTACGCCAGTGGAGGTCCTACACCTCCGCCGCCAAGCACGGAGCAGACAAAGACCTCGTTCACCGAGCAGCTCACACAGAAAGACGTGGCGGAATACAAGAACGCCAATGTTGAACCGTCCCCCGGCAGCTACAAGTTCACCAAGGATACGAAGATCTCCAAGAATACCTTCGACGGTATTATTCACAACGTGGGATTCCCAAAGCAGCCGCTGACGATCGATGCCGCAGGCCATACGCTGACGCTCAAGGGAGATGCCGACAGCGGATTTATCCTTGGCATTAAGAACAGTTCTGCCAATGGTATTGACATCACTGCAGATACGCTGAACATTGATCTCAAAAATAGGGATGGAAGAGCCTATGGCATCTGGAATATTCAAGACAACTCCACCGTCCGCGTTAAAGGGAATCTAAAAATCAATGCGATCGGCGGAGATACGGTGAAGGGGCTCTCGACGAGCCGCGGCGCGGCAATCGAGGCCGACGGTCTCGAAGTCACGCTCAACAAAGCCTCCTCAGAGGGCTGGTCCATCGACAGCGACGGTGCTGTCACGGTCAATAAGGAAGGCACGCATAACGTCTCCCTGAACGGCAATATCCGCACCGGATCAAACGGCAATGTCGATCTCTCGCTGACAACAGCAGAGTCCGTACTGAACGGCGTCATCCACAAGGAGGGCGAAACGGCAAACGGAGCGCGTCTCCTGCTTGCAAACGGTGCCGTTTGGAACAACAAGGACTGGAATCAGTCCCCCTCCGTGCTCGCTGGCATGGACAATCCGTTCCTAGGCAGCAGACTCATGTCGCTGGCCGGCGGCAGCGATGCCGACAAGGCCGGAACGATCAACCAAATTGATCGGCGCACACTTACTATTGATAATTACAGTGGCCATACAAATATCGACTATGCGCATACATCTGCAACGCCAACCGTATTCGATGCCGGCGATGTAAAGATCAATAAGGCGGCGCTTGATTCCTTCGTCACACTGCGAACGGATCAGGCCGGTGTAACGGCCGCGAACCAAAAGGATGTGCTGGATGCCCTCGCACATAAGCTTTTCTATGCAGGTGCTGCAGACGGCAAACTCACCGGAAAGCTGCAGCTCAAGGAAGGCCTCACGGCATCTGCCGTCAACAAGTACATCACGTTTGCCTCCACGCAGGGCAGCTATGACGAGAATGATCCGCGCAACGGCTCTACGCCCCCTCCCCCGCCGTCTGAGCAAACGACAACGGAGTTCACCACCTCCATCACAGGCGATGCGGCGCATGATAAGCCATATGTCGACAGCGGCGTCCGCAAGGGCGACGGTGACTATGTGTTCACGAAGGATACAACGATCACGGCGACGACTTCTGACCCGGTTCCCGGCGGGCCGTGGGTCGGCCAGGTGGACGCTGCCGTATCGAACGCAAATCCGGGAACTGCGCTGAATATTGATCTCAGAGAAAAAAATCTGACGATCAAGACGGCGTACGATACAACAGCAGCAGGTCTTGCCGCAACAGATAAGGGTGCCAAGCTCAACATCAAGAATGCAGGTGCCATTTCGATCCATGCCAAAAATACGGGAAGCCAATATGCCCCGGGTCTGTTTGTCAACGGCGGCGGCGAGATCCACATCGAAAACGGCGGTGACAACCTGGAGAACAAGGTGCTGACGCTCCGTTCTTCCGGCAAGAAAGAAGCGAGCATCGCCGTCATCAAGGCGATGAACGGCGTGTCAGATGCACAGTCGAACATCACGATTGACGGTCTCGTCGATATCCTTGCAGACGGAACCTACCCGGACGGCAAGGGTGCAAATGAGGGCGTCAGTGCTGTCGCATCCCGCGTCGATATCGGCGGCGGCTCCATCCGCGCAACCGGCGATGCATGGGCAGCAATCCGTGCCTACGGCGAATTTGTTTCAGACAATGCAGGTACCGTCAACTTCAACGTCACGAAGGGCGCAGATGGCCTCGCCAACGGCGCCGGCACGAATCGAGCCGTCCTCGAGGGCGACATCGTCACGGTGGGCGGCATGGGTTCAAACGGCCGCGTCTCTGTCGGTCTCTCAACCGCAGATTCCTACTGGCTTGGCAACTACACCACTGCCGCGGGCTATGGCGTAACCCCGGGGACACATGGCGGCGTAAATCTCTTCATGAAAAACGGTTCCTATTGGAAGGGATTCGCAACAGGTCCCATGAAGGTCACAATGGAGGGCGCCAATACGAAGTGGACCGGTTTCCATATGGGAGACAACCTGGAGCTCACGCTGAACAACGGAAGCATCTGGCACAATGCCATTACGCCGGAGCAGAAAGACAAAGACGGCAAGGCGGCAGTCGCCAAGGTCAATGTCTTCAAAGGCAATCAGGGCTTTATCGACATGACCGGTACAAACCGGTTCCTCGGGAAGTACAACGAGCCCACTGTTGGGTATCAGGGGAAAGAGACTTCTCTCGAAGAAAAGGGCCTTGGAGAGACAGGCGATCTCTCCATTGAGAACTTCAGCGGCAATACGACCGTTCTCTATCGCCACGACGCATCTGTGCCGACAAATATTTTCGGCGGAAATGTGACGATAAAGAAGGCGGCCGCAAACAGCAGCATCCTGCTTCGCACGGACAACACAGGGCTGAACACGAGCACAAATGCCGGCGCAGCTGACAAGAACCTCGTAAGCGCAACCCTCAACGCCCTCGCGAACAAGCTGTACTACACCGCATATACAACAAACGAGCGCAACCTCACAGGCAAGGTCGAGATCGCGGAAGGTCTCACCGCTTCGTCTGCGAGCAAGCGGCTCGAGAACATCACCTTTGACGCGGCGAGCGGAAAGGGCAGCTATGTCTATACCCCGCTCTCGCTGACAACGACAGACCCCATCAAAGAATCGGAGACGCTCACCTATGATCGTCTGGCTCTTGCCACACAGCCGAACACGAAGGGGAACCGCGTTGTCTCGGCGCTCTACACAGAAAACAGCGCCTATGACAAGCAGCATCCGATGGTTGTCGATATGAACGGGCACAGCCTGCGCATTGAGGCAAACAGCACAAACCAGGTTGCAAATGCAATCTATATCGGCAGCAACAAACATGTCAAAATTACAAACAGCGGTGCCTCTGCCCCGCTGACCATCAAGGCGTCGAATACCGATACGCGGGCTGCGAACGGAATCTACGCCGATGCAAACGCCCGCCTCGAGATCGACGGACCTGTCGTCATCGAAGATGTACACGCCAATGGCTACAATGCCTCCGCGGTGCAGACCAGCAGCACGATCGGGTCGAAGAGCGAGGTCGTCATCAACGGCGATCTCACCGTTCAGTCTGTACGTGCCGACCGCACAGATAAGAACCACCTCGCCGATGACGGGCGCAATCTTTCCGCGCTGGTAACGACGGGAGACGATACCTCGATCACGGTCAAAGGCAATGTCGATATCCAGGGCATTAAAGGCAGCGCACTGAAAACGGTCGGTGCAAACAGCCTCATCGATGTCAGCGGCGGCACCATCTCCGCGGCGGAAGACAGTAGCCTGTCCAAGCACTACTATGCAGTGCACGCCGAAAAAGGAACGGTGAACATCAACCGCTCGGAAGGTGTCATCGGAAACAAGAAGACGAATATCACGGGCGATATGTACGTCACCCGTGAGTACGGGAAGAAGACCATCGAGTACAGCGGCGGTCAGCTGAGAGACTATGAGGCCAAAGGCATTCTGAACCTTGCTCTCACAACAAACGACTCCTCTTGGACCGGTGCGGCGACCTATAACATCGATCACAATGATTTCGGTGCCGGAGGGTTCACGGCGCATGATGTCGGGCAGTTCAACCTCGCCCTGCAGAACGGCGCATCGTGGACGAACGTACGGAAGACCAAGGCAAGCGATACGTGGAAGGGCAGCCGTGTGGCAGCATTCACAGGCGGCAGCGATGCCGCGCACGCAGGCGTGATTCTCCAGAAGGATGCAAACCCCATCACGATCGACAATTACAGCGGTCATACGAAGGTGCTCTATGCGCATGACGCCGCAGCGCCGACGACGATCATCGGCGGCGACTTCCGCATCAATAATGCAGCAGGAGGCAGCGCCGTCACGCTGACGACAGACAATGTCGGACTCAATACCGAATCCGCAAAGGCAGCAGACAAGAATCTCGTGAGTGCAACACTCAACGCACTCGCGAACAAGCTCTACTACACCGCATATACGAGCGGTCAGCGCAGCCTCTCGGGCAAGGTGGAGATTGCCGAAGGTCTCACCGCTTCGTCTGCAAGCAAACGCCTTGAGAACATCACGTTCGACACGGCGAGCGGCCAGGGCAGCTATCTCTATACACCTGCCGTCGAACCTCCGCCGCCGAGCACGGAGCAGACGACGACGGAATTCACGACGCGTCTCCTCGGTGCGGATACAGATCAGGAGTACATTGATGCGAATGTTCGTCAGGCAGACGGCACGTATCGCTTTACGAAAGACTCGAACATCACGTATCAAAACGACGTGAGTGGACTCCGCGGCACAATCACGACGCGTGCGGATATTCATATCGATGCCGCAGACCGCGTTCTGACGATCAAGAACGGCAGCGGGATCACGAGTGTCACACAAGGCGCCGGCATCGTCAATACCGGAAAGGCGCTTGATATCAAGGCGAAGGCGCTGAAGCTCCTTGTGAACGATTCGACTTCCGCCGTTCCGCTGCAGACGACCTGGGGCATTTTGTCTACGGGCGGCGCGACGAATATCTCCGGCACGACGGAAATCGATGTCGCCGGCACGGATCGCAGCAAAGCGGTGCAGGCTTATGGCGGCACGGTGACGCTGGAAGGCCTCCATGCCAAGGTAAATGCCGCTTCCCAAGATGCGGCAACGCTTGATGTACAGGGCAATGGTCGCATCAATCTCAATATCAAGGACAGCACAGTCGGCAGCAGCGAAGTTATGCTCGACGGCAACATTGTCTCCAGGGAGTCCGACAGCCGTGTAGATGCTGCGCTTACGACCGGAACATCGTACCTCAAAGGGCTTATCTCCGGCGTCGGGACGCTCAATCTTTGGCTCCAGAACGGCGCTGCATGGCATAATCAGGAGTACATGACGCAGCCGACCGGATATGTCAGCCGTCTGTCGAACTTCACGGGCGGCAGTGACGCCTCCCATGCGGGTGTGATCTTCCAGAAGAACGCCAATGACATCACGATCGACAACTACAGTGGCTATGCGCGCGTATTCTACGAGCACGATGCCGCGACGCCGACGGTGATGAAGGGCGGCGACTTCCGCATCAAAAACGCAGCGGGCGGCAGCGTCATCACCCTGACGACGGACAATGCGGGACTCAATACGGAATCCGCAAAGGCAGCCGACAGGAATCTCGTGAGCGCAGCGCTCGACGCTCTGGCAAAGAAGCTCTACTACACCGCATATACGAGCGGTCAGCGCAGCCTCTCAGGCAAGGTGGAGATCGCCGAAGGTCTGACCACATCGTCTGTAAGCAAACGCCTTGAGAACATCACGTTCGACACGGCGAGCGGACAGGGCAGCTATGTCTATACCCCCGCTGTGGAGCCGCCGGACTCTCAGACACAGACGGAGTTCACCACCGCCATCACAGGCGATGAGGTGCATGATGCTCCGTATGTGAATACCGGTGTTCGCAAGGCCGACGGCAGGTATATCTTCACGAAAGACTCCACCATTACGACCGGCAAGGATCTGATTTCGGCCGGCGCGTGGATGAGTGATATCAGCGCGGCGATATCCAGTGCCAATAATGGAAAGACACTCGATATCGATCTGAGCGGAAAGAACCTCGCCGTCAATACAAAGACGGATGTCAGCACGACTGGCATCTCGTCCATTGGGAAGAACTCGAAAGTCAATATCAAGAATGCCGGAGCTATCTCTATTGATGCAGAGAGCACGGCAGGCGGACAGACTGCGGCGCTCTTCGTCAACGGCGGCGGCGCGATCCACATTCAGAACGGCGGCAGCAACCTTGAGGATAAGGTGCTGAAGGTACGTTCCAACGGAACCGCAAAGACGAACGTTGCCGTCATCAAGTCGATGAACGGTGTGAACGGTGTCGAGTCGAACATCACGATCGACGGTCTTGTCGATGTGCTGGCAGACGGAAATGATGCGGCAAACGGCAAGGGCGCAAA
>ERZ773022.1606-NODE-1606-length-14804-cov-6.857007_pt1 | contig 14804 bp, 11 predicted proteins | sample MGYA00580839_ERZ773022 | MGnify/ENA primary metagenome ERZ773022 (study PRJEB29015, sample SAMEA2738020) | human oral metagenome | biome: human oral; feature: human-associated habitat; material: dental | place: China | collected 2044 ... | reverse complement strand
TGGTGCGTATATCTATTTTGTTGATTACCGTTATTACGGGGATTTTTCGCTCCTTTAGCTTGCCAAACCACTCTATTTCCGACGATAAATCGGGTATATCGGTCAGAGATTTGTTGCCGCAAATAAGTATGGCTACGTCGGCTTTGTCTACGGCAAGCAGGGTCTGTTGCATACGTTTCTCACCCAATATACTGTGGTCGTCGAATCCGGGAGTATCTATGATTAGCGACGCCCCTATATCGGGCAATTCTATCGCCTTGTATATCATATCGGTAGTAGTCCCTTCCACATCGGATACCACCGACGTATGCTGACCTGTGATGGCATTCAACAACGACGATTTACCGCTATTGGTAGCTCCCAATATTACTATATGTAGACGTTCGGAGTTAGGTGTATTGGTGGTATTCATTCTTTTTTTTGCGTTTTTACATCAAAATCTGAAGTCGCGTTTGCCCTCGCTTATGGATTTCAGGTTGCGGACGGTCAGCAGTCTTATCTTTTCGTTGGGGATAGAGCCGAGCTCTTCGTCTATCAGTCGGAGTCCCGCTTTGAGGGTGCCTTCGGAGGCGTAATCTTCGAGGTACTCTTTGAGCGTCATCAGTGCGTTCGGTCCGCAGCAGTCGGCTATCTTGCCCGATTTTACAAGAGCCATAAATCTGTCACCTGTGCGTCCTTCGCGATAACAGGCGGTACAGAAACTCGGTATATGACCGAGCTCGAGCAGCCAACGTACTATCTCGTCGAGCGTACGTGTATCGCTGATATCGAACTGAGCCGAATGGTCTGCGTCCTCGGCTACATTCGAGTAACCGCCGACACTCGTGCAGGAGCCTCCGCTCAGTTGCGATACGCCGAGCTCCAATACCTTTCGTCGCGACTCCTCAGACTCGCGTGTGGAGATAATCATACCTGTGTATGGAGCAGCTATGCGTATTATTGCCACTATTTTACCGAAAATATCGTCGGATATCGAGTTGTCGAAGTCGTCTGTGTCTATGCTGTCGGCAGGGCATATACGGGGCACGCTGATAGTGTGCGGACCCACACCGAAACGGGCTTCGAGATGTTCGGCGTGCATCAGCAGCCCGGCGAAGTCGTATCGGTAGTTGTTCAGTCCGAAAAGTACGCCTATACCCACGTCGTCGATACCTGCTTCCATAGCACGGTCCATAGCTTCGGTATGATACGCGTAATTACTCTTCGGTCCGTAGGGGTGGAGCGTCTCGTAGTTTTGTTTGTCGTACGTCTCTTGGAACAAGATATATGTGCCTATACCTGCATCGTTTAGCTTCTTGTAGTTTTCCGCAGTGGTGGCGGCGATATTGACATTTACCCTGCGTATCGCTCCGTTTTTGTGTTTTATGCCGTAAATCGTCTCTATCGACTCCAGAATATACTCTATCGGAGCTAAGGTCGGGTGCTCACCCGCTTCCAGAGCGAGGCGTTTGTGTCCCATATCTTGCAGCGCTATCACCTCGCGGCGAATCTCGTCTTGAGTCAGTTTTCGGCGGGCAATATTTTTGTTTCTTGCGTGATACGGGCAATATACACAGCCGTTTACACAGTAGTTAGATAGATATAGAGGGGCAAACATCACTATACGTCTGCCGTAGAATTTATGTTTTATCTTTCGGGCTAAGTCGAATATTCGTTTGTTTACCATACAGTCGTCGCACTCCAGGAGCACCGCCGCACTACGATGGTCGATACCGCCGCATTTTTCGGCTTCGTCGAGTATGGAGTCGATAAGCGGCAGGTTGTTTTTATTCTCTTCGGCATATCGGATAGTATCCAATATCTCGCTATGGCAAATAAACTCCTCTGCTTTCGATGAACTTGGTATGTAGGGCATTTTTATATACTGTTTGTTATAGTTTTTTTAAGTGTCAAATAATTGATTGTTGAGAACAATATAAAATATATCTGGAGAGGTAGGCAAAGATTTGAAAACCTATCTTATTTATTGATATACAGTGTTTATTTTTGCATGGTCAAGTAATATATTGAAAAGCACATAACAGTGTTTTTTATAGTTCATATGTAAAAAGACTAACCTCACTCTCTTTTATTACTTCGTCCTTTTCATCAAATATAGTTTTGTCAAAAATAGACGCCGGAAGTATTAGTTTCTTGATTTTATTATTATCCCCATTAAACCAACTATTATCCCAAATCTCAATATTCTCTCCCTTCACGATACTGCATAACACTTCCTTAAAATGAAATTTATCGACACTACCTTTCAACATTCTTTGTAACCAAATTTGGGCTAATTCAGAATTTGATGTATCCATTAAACGGTTGTATATCTTTTCTGAAATGGATAACTTTATTCCTTCCTCTGTATTCTTCAATATTTTACTAATGATAGAACAACAGATAGGTATTGTTCTGGGACTATTAAGCATGATATCAACTGTAATACTGATAATTTGGGTGGAATCTTCTTTGTTTGATATTTTCTTATTTAATTCGGTTAATCCTCGAACCATACTTCCTGAATTAGGATATTGAATGCTATGTTGATGAATCAATAAAAATTGTGTTTGTAGAGTTAGGTCGCCTTGATTAAGCTGAAACCATGATAGTTTATCAGGCCTTACAGAACTTGATATGATATTCTTGTTCTCTCTCGTTTTCGAGGAGTTTAGTTTTAATCCGAAAGGAACGATAAGCTCCGACAATAGCCTTAGAATCATCTCTCCATCATTGGGTGTATTTACGAAAATTTTATAGTCATCTCTGTATCTAAATATATTGTAGTCCTCTATTTTATTTTCAGTTATTTTATCTGTAAGTAATTTATCAATATAGCCTAAGATTATTTCTGCAATAAAATCCATCAAAACAGAACCTTGAGGAATTCCATTAGTTTGCCCATACTGCATATTCCTTATATGATTGTCTATTTTGTTTCCTAATAAATCCTTATTATTTCTTTGCTCTTTTGCAATGTTAATTGTTTCAACAGCCCATGCTATAGAATGAGTGTATATAGAGCCATAACAATCAGCAATATCAGTATCATATGAAAATTTATAATCTAATGATTGATTTATAGATTCTTGTTCCATATTTTCCCACCATTGAACTATTTGTTCTTCCTCATCTGACTTTTTGCTCATATCTTCTATAGGGATACTAAAGCATTTAATCTTTTCATTTCTTTGAAAAGAACCAAATCTACTCCGTAATTTCTTCCAGTTAGATTCCTCAGTAATTTCCTTAACCAATAAAACATAAAGAAAAGGATGTATTATTTGCAATGGACGCCAAGAAAGTTTCCCATCTTTATTAGCAAATAGTGTATGATTTACTTCTTCAGTATTTTTTAGTTTTTTCTTGTCGTAAAAAGAGGATATATTTGTTCCAACATTCTTTATTTCATCTATAGCATCGCTTATATCAGTCAACAGCTTAGAAAAAGAAAAATAGTCAGGAAGGTCTATACTACAATAACTTTTGTCTTTTAGAAAGAATTCCTCAGCCTCTTTATGAGACATTTCAAGTATTGATTTTCGACTCATACATTCAAATTATAATAGTTAAACATCATCTTTCGCTCTCAAAGCCGCCTCGCTCGAACGATATTTCGTATCCTATGGTAATATTATTTCAGTAACTTTGCTGCAAGTTTATAAGTAAATAAAATTCGTGGATTGGATAAATCCCATTGCTGCACTTCGTTCCGTATCAATTCTGCGTGTTTTTTGCTAATATCCCTCAAAGCGTTTCCAACAGACTTTCGGAGATACTCGCTTTCGTGTGCCTTGTGTTTAGCGATTAGAGCAATAGCCAACGATGGATTTTCCTTGAAGAATGGTCGACTCGTCCAAATCCTCAATCCTTCTGTTACCGCACGGACAACATTTGGATTGTCATCGTCTAACCAATTCTCAATCAGGCAAAAGCATTTCTCATAACCTCTATTCTTACATATCTCATCGAAAGCCTTTGCAAGCATTTCCTGCACTCGCCAATTTTTATCTGTGCTTACTTGCTCTTTCAGAAAACGAAGCGCGTCATTATCCTCTATTGCCAATCGTCCCAATATCGTAGTTGCCAACATTCGTGCTTGATAGGCATCGTTTCGGAATAGTTCGAGGGCAACCTCAAAACATTGTTCCTTCGAGTTTGCAGAAAAAATTTCATCAGCCCCATCAATGATGTGCTGAAAGCCGTGCTCTATGTGCAGTATATTGTTTAGCATTTCATTAATCCCCATTTTTCTTATTCGGAAGTTTTTGTGAGGCTTGTTCTATCTTTTTCTCGTCTCGGGCAACCTTGCGTTCCAACTTCTTGATATCTTCGGCGGCAGGCAAATCTTCAGGTCTTATGTCGCGGTCTGCCAACATAGCACGTACACTTTGATTGTTCTGTATGTGTTCACGAGTAATGGACGTCTCTCCGTATAGGTCTTTGTTTTCCACGTTGTAGTTGGTCATTTCCGTAGCAAGGTTTTTGGCTGCTATGGTAAGAGTAGGCAGAAAGTCTGCCAATGGTCTATTGGCTTTCACACCCAAGCGATTTTTCATATCTTCGGTGGTGTGTCCTCCGAAAAGGGCTGTGTCGCCTTTGGAGCGTATACGCCCGAAACCTTTGTCGTCGACACCTCGTTGGTATATATTCTGCGACAATTGTTTTTCGGCTGCTCTCAATTTATCTCGAGTCTCCAAACGAGAAATCAGGTTTAGCCGTTCTTCTATCAATTCTGCCTTTCGTGTTTGTACGGCAAAGTAACTTTGGGCAAAGGCGATTTCTTCTTTCTTGGGGTCGCCGTTTTGGGCGATGAGATAACAAGCATAGCGGGTAAGCATAAAATCGGCGACTTCTCGTTTAGCTCCACTACCCAATTCGACCATTTTCGTGACCTCACGAAAATGGTCATCTACACTGATACCTTGCGCTTTACACGAATCAACCGCTCGGTGTATGGCAACTAGAAAGTTTTCCCAACGCGCATAGCCCAATATTGTTTGCAGTTCGCGGGCAAACCACACTTCTACTTGTTCTTTGGCATCATCGCTTACAATGTGCTTTACAATACTATCAAACAACGATTTATATTGCAGAATACTGTTTTTGTCCATTATCGTTTATTAAATTCAAGATACTTTACAAAGATATTAATTTACACGCAACTCCCAAAGTCGCCTCGCTCGAACGATATTTTGTATCCTATCTCTGCGAGTTGCTCCGCGAGCAGCGACAGTCCTTCAGCGGCTTCTGCTCCAAGCGTTGCTTTGTTGTCGTACAGAGAGTATTTCACTCTGTCGTCTTTTGGCGATAGGTTGGGCATCACTACATTAGCTCCGGCGAGTATCCCTCTCAGTCTGCCGTCGGGTGCAAGCGTAGCCAATGCCGTTGTAGCCGGTATCAGTGCCGTCGGGTGCATCAGGCGAAATATCGAGAGCAGCAGCAGTGTAAGCTCCATCGTACCCGATTCATACTGTGCAAAAGGCGTATCGCTATGAGGGATAAAAGGACCTATGCCTATCATTTCAGGTTGCAGCCGCTTGATAAACAGTATATCCTCTATGAGATTATCTATCGTCTGACGCGGACTACCCACCATAATGCCCGTACCTGTCTGGAAACCTATTTCTTTGAGCGCACCGATACACTCTATACGGTTGTCGTAAGACATTTCCGACGGGTGAAGCTCACGATAGTGAGCCTTGCTGTAGGTCTCGTGCCTCAGTAGATAGCGGTTTGCTCCCGCCTCGAACAGACGTCGGTACGTCTCTTTGCTTTTTTCACCCAAAGATAGCGTTATGGCGCAGTCGGGGAATTGTCGTCGTATACGTGCCACGATTGCCTCCAGTCGGTCGTCGGATATAGCGGGGTCTTCGCCGCCTTGCAAGACAAAGGTACGGAAGCCGAGTTCGTACCCGTCGGCACAACACCCCACGATGCTATCGTCCTGCAATCTGTAACGCTCTATATTGCGGTTGCTCTTGCGGATACCGCAGTAATAACAATCGTTCTTGCAGCAATTGCTTATCTCTATAAGTCCGCGTATGTATATCTTGTTCCCGAAACGGCTGAGGCTCACCTCGCGTGCCTCTCTGTTGATACAACTCAGTGTATCTTCGTCGTACCCAGCCAAAAGAGAGTAGAACTCTTCGGCAAGAAGAGTTCTATCCTTTTTCAGCTTATAGACCAACCGTTTCATAGGTCTTCTCTATCTTGAGCAGCTCTCTGTCTATCTGTTTTCGTCCTGACATAACGTCGTTGTATGCACTGGGTCCCGTTATACAACCGCCCGGGCACGCCATCACCTCAATGAAGTTGCCGTTGGCTTTGCCCGACCTTGCGCTAGCTCTGAGCAAAGCGATATTCTTCTTGTTGAGGTCTGATATATTAATATCTATCACCTGTTGGTCTTTACCCCGTACTTTGAGGTACGATTTGACAGCCCCTGCTACGCCGCCTGCAACAGCAAAGCCGTGTGCCTCGCGTACGGAGTCGGTTGCTATCCTGAATTGAGGAGCTTCTTCTATTTTTATATCGAGCCCATCGAATATGGAGCCTACCTCTTCGAATGTAAGCACCATATCTACCGCTTCGTCGCGGCGGGCTTCTTTGCGTTTACCCACACAGGGACCCACGAACACTATCTTGGCGTCGGGGTGTTGCTCTTTGGCTATACGGGCAGCATAGTACATAGGCGACCCTGTGGAAGAGACGTATGGTTTGAGGTCTTTCAGATGTTTCTCGGTAAGCTCTATATACGACGGGCAACACGAGGTAGTCATAAACGACTGACCTTCTTCGAGTTTTTCGAGTAATTCGTGTGCCTCGTGGCTGACGGTGCTCATAGCTCCTTCGGCAACTTCTATCACATCGGCAAAACCAATCTGTTTGAATGCCCCGTAAACCTGCTCTATCGTGGTCTTGAATTGTCCGAGAATCGACGGAGCTATGATAGCCACTATCTTTTCGCCGCGACGGATACTTTCGAGTATGTCGAATACTTGCGATATTTCGAAGATGGCACCAAAAGGACAAGCATTAATACATTTACCACAGTATATACATTTGCTTTCGTCGATATGCTCTATACCGAACTCATCTTTACTGATTGCCTTCACAGGACAAGACTCCTCGCAAGGAACAGGAATATAGACTATTGCGTGATACGGACAACTTTGGTGGCATATACCGCAACTAATGCAAGCGTCGTGGTCTATCTGAGCCTGACCGTTTTTCTGAAAGTGTACCGCATTTTTCGGACAATTGGTGTAGCAGCCGCGGGCTACGCAACCCTTACAGAGATTGGTTATTTCGTAGTTTATTTGCACGCACGAAGAGCACGCCTCGTCTATGACGCAGAGGATGTTCTCTTTTATACGTTCTCGTCTGTCGAGAGCCTGTCGGGCATAGGCAGACAGAGGAGTCAGTTCGTCTTTCTCATCGTCCATATCGAAACCCAGCAGAGGGAAGGTCTTGTACTTCCATACCGCTCTCTCTTTGTGGACGCAACACCGCCCCAGAGGTTTCGATTTCTTAGGACTCAGTTCTAATGGAAGTCTGTCAATTTTTTCTACAAGTTGTTCGTCTTTCCAGAGCCTTACGAGGTCTGCCAACAGTTTATGACGAACAATCATAACGTTGTTTGAAAATGCCATAGTGATAGTGTTATTTTTATATTTTTTTGTTGTCTTATTCTGAGGAGAAAACCCACCTCAGAAAAAGTCTGCAAAGGTACAAATATTTATACACAATATATGATTTTAGTTGATATCCATTAATGAAAAAAGGGTAATCATCATAGGATTACCCTTTTGTGTTAGGTTGCGACGGCTCTTTGGGTCGGTCAGACTACTTTCTCTATATTCCAGACGAATGCCTTGACGCCGATTTCGGGATTGCGTTTGTCGAGTTTGTGGGTCGTTTTGAGTAGTTCGTCGACCCTATCGTCTTCGACAATACACATAACCGCCGAGTTCATCTCAGGCCAGGTATGCGTACCGCGTCGCGGCTCTCCGCTGTTGGTGCCTCTGCCCTGAACCTGTTCGAAGAGGGTGAAGCCTCTTATGCCGAGTTCGTCGAGCATATACTCCACACGCTCTGTATTGGATTGGTTGAATACTATAAATACTGATTTCATCGTATCGATTTTATTTAGATTGATATTTTTATAAGAAAAGATAGAACACCGATGTGAAGCCCGATATGAGAATTATGGTTGATGACTGTGAACTTTAAATGACTTTTTTCCATTATTCGATTTAGTTTCTGTAATTCCCTACATCTTTCTGCACATAGGTGTTCTATACGGATAAATATGATTTTAGTTTTCGTCTTTTATCCTCATAAATAGAAATTCTTTGCGTTGCTTTGCCTTTTTATCTCGTTCGCCGTGTCGCGACATTAGTGCATAGAGCACAGGCACTATCACGAGCGTAACGACGGTAGCAAACAGCAGTCCGCCGATTACCACTATGCCGAGCGGTATCCATATTTCGGAGCCTTCGGCGGTCGACAGAGCCATAGGCACCATACCGAGTATTGCCGTTATGGCGGTCATAAGCACGGGTCGCAGACGACTCTCGCCCGACAGGGCAATAGCTTCGTTGAGCTCGTAGCCCCTGTCGCGCATAAGGTTGATGTAGTCTACGAGCACGATACCGTTTTTCACCACTATACCCACAAGCAGTATCATACCGAGCATACCGACCATTTCGAGCTCCTGCCCCGTGACGAACAGTGCAAGGAACGCTCCCGCGAAGGCAAACGGAATAGAGCCGAGCAGTATGAGGAACGGCTTGGAGAAGCTCTCGAACTGCGATGCCATCACTATGTATACCAGCAGTATTATGAGCAACATCAGCGAACCCATATCGCGACTCATCTCCATTTGGTCTTCGTACGTACCGCCGACGTTGATGACTACGCCCTGAGGCAGGTCGATACTCCGTGATATCTCTCTTGCCGCATTAGCCAATTCCAACAGCGACGTGCCGGCAGGCGTTACGCTGACGGATACAATACGCTGGCGACGTTTGTGGTCGATAGTGGGCGGAGCCCAAAATTCGCTTACCTTAGCCAGCTCTTTTACTTTGATAAGAGAGCCTGTCGGGGTCTGCAGAGTCATCTCTTCTATATCGGTGATAGAGTTGCGGAACTCTTCTTTGAGGCGTACTACTATTTTGTACTCGTCGCCGTCTTCTTTGAGGTAGCCTGCTTGATAGCCGTTGACCCTGTTGCGGACGGCTGTGGCTACCTGTGCAGCCGACAATCCGCTGAGGGCGAGTTTCTCTTTGTCGAAGTTTATCTGCAGCTCGGCACGGTCTTCGTCGCGAGAGACAGTGATATTGCGTGCCCCTTTGACGTCTTTCATCTTGTTTTTTATCTCTTCGGCTACCTTGTTGGTCGCCTCGAAGTCGTAGCCGTATATTTCGACAGATACGTTGTTATTATTGCCGCTGCCACCGAATCCAACATTTGTCGATACATTCGAGAAAACAACGTCGGCACGGTTGCCGAGATATTGTCGGAATACTTCGGCTATCTCGAATACCGTACGTTGTCTCTGGCTCCTTTCGGGGAAAGTTACGGTCATAGTAATGATGTTGTTCGACGACTGGTTCATCAGAGCCGAAAATCCTGCATCGTCGCTCGAGCCGGTAGTGGAGGCTATCAGTTTTATTTCGGGAGCAAGCGATTTCAGGTCGGCTTCTATCTGTCGGGCTACGTGCATACTCTCTTCGACACGTGTACCGCGTTGAAGTTCGATTTTGAGGCTTATGCGTCCATTGTCTTGCTGTGCCATAAAGTTGAACCCTATTTTACCCATAAATACAGGTGAAAATCCTATTATAACCACAGCCAATGCTATCAACGACGTAACGAGTTTGTGCCCGAGACACCACCTCAGCAGGTTGGCATACCATTTGTCGAGGGCGGCAAGCCATTTCATCACAGTATTTTCATACCAGTTGGCGTTTGCCGAAATCTCTTCTACCTCGCCCTTTTCGTTGATTATTTCTTTTTTACTTTTCAATAAAAGAGACGATAGCATCGGAGTAAGGGCTATGGCTACGGTAGCCGAAACGGTGATACAGATAGACACTATCCAGCCCATCTCTTTGAACAAAATACCTGCTTGTCCGCCAAGCATCGTAAGCGGTAAGAATACGGCAATGATAACCATCGTAGTGGCTATTACCGATACCCATACTTCGTTGGTGGCGTATATTGCGGCTTCTCGCGGACGCGAACCGCGTTCGATATGACGCATTATGTTCTCCAATACCACGATAGCATCGTCTACCACTATGCCGACGGCAACCGTAAGCGACGCAAGCGAAATGATATTGATGGAGCTATCGGCTACGAATAGGTAGATGAAAGCACAGATAAGAGATATAGGTATCGACAGTACGATGATAAGAGTTGCACGCCACCTGCCGAGGAAAAACATCACTACCAACGCCACAAATACGAAAGCGAGCATTACCGCTTCCGACAGACCGTCGATAGAGTTTTGTATCGTCTGAGCACTGTCGTAGATGATTTGTGCTTTTATATCGGGCGGCAGACCTGGCATTATGTCTTCGTCCATCATCTTTTTTACCTTTTTGACGATTGCCACCGTATTGGCTCCCGTTTGCTTCATTATCACCATACGTATCCCGTTTTGACCGTTGATTCGTTCGTCCAGATTGACGTCGCGTATGGTGTCGCGTACATTAGCCAAGTCTTTGACAAATATGTTTTTACCCAGTCTGTTGGCTACTACTATGTCGTTAATCTCCGAGCTCTCGACGTATTCGCTCTGTACACGCAGTTGATACTGCTCTTTGCCCATTTTTACAGAGCCTGAGGCGAGGTTTAGGTTGTTGGCGGATATTGCCTGTCCTATCTGTTCGACCGATATCTTATAGGCATCGAGTTTGCTTTGGTCTAAATCGATATAAATATAACGTTCGGGAGTACCCGACAGAGCTATGTTACCGATACCGTCGATACGGTTGAGCACACTTACAACATTGTCTTCCAATATCTTCTCCAACCCCGCATAGCTCTCTTTTGCAGTAATGGCATACTGCATAATGGGGAAGTTGGAGGTCGAGAACTTGAATATCATCGGGCGGCTGCAGCCGTCGGGCAGATTGTCGTTGACCATATCTATTGCCGAACGTACGTCGTTTACCGACTCATCGAGGTTTTGCCCCCAATTGAGCTGCAACGACACGACCGAGATATTGTCTTTCGACTGAGATGTAATCTCTTTGAGTCCGTCGACGGAGTTGAGTGAGTTTTCGAGCACCTTGGTAACGTTGGTCTCTATCTCGGAGCCGTTGGCACCTGGATAGGTGGTCATTATGGATACGTAAGGTATGTCCATAGCGGGGAATTGGTCGATAGGGAGTTTTGAGAAAGAAAACACCCCGAAAACGATGATACCCACAAATATCAAAGCCGTAGTAATCGGCTTGTTTATAGCGGTCTGATATATAGCCATCTCGAAAAAATTATTTTGTTTTTACACTATCTTTTGCTCCCTTATTGTCGGTTGTCTGCGGCGAGTTGTCGGTAATCTGCACTTTGACGCCGTCTACCAGACGTGCCTGTCCGACTACTACGAGTTCGTCGTCGTTTCTGAGTTCTTTCGACTCTATCTCGGTCATATCGTCGAAACGTTGTCCGAGTGTAACGCTGATACGATGTGCCGTATCGCCGCGTTTTACGAAGACATAACGTTCGTTAGACCCTTGCTGTTTGAGTACTGCCTGATACGGCACCACAATGGCATCGACCTTGCCGAGCGACAGCGTGGTGTGTGCAAACATACCCGGACGCAGCAGAAGCGATGGGTTAGGAATGTCTATTTTCACCGTAAAGGTATGAGTAGTAGGGTCTATAGTGGGGTAAACGATCTCTATCCGTCCCTTGAAGTTTTTGTCGGGATATATGTCCGACACTACGTTTAGCTGCATATTTTGCTTTACACGGGGGAAGTAGCTCTCGGGGATATTGATATGTGCTTTCAGACGAGCTATCTGGGCTAACTGCAATATCGGTTTTGTGGGCGAATACATCTCGCCGTCTTCGTAGTTTTTGGCAGTGATGATACCTGCGAAAGGAGCTGTAACAAACGTATTTTTTTGCAGAAATTTGAGGTTCTCTTGCGAGGCGTCGAACTGCGACTTGAGCTGGTCGTAGACACTCTGTGCCACGTTGCCCGTTTTGAGCAGCGCTTCGGTACGAGCCAAATCGACGGCGAGGCGGTTGTGCTGTACCTTAGCCGAATTCAGCTGTGTCTGGTCGAGACGTACGAGGAGCTGTCCTTTGGCAACGCGTGTGCCGGGTTCTACATAGATGTGTTCGATATTGCCCTGTACGGAGGGCGATACGTTCATCTGCTCGTAACCCTCGAGTGTGGTGGAGTACTCTACCTCTCGGCTTATCTGACGGGGTTCGAGGCGTATTACCTGTACGTTTTCTATTTTGCTTTCTTCTTTCTTCTGACTGTTGTCTGCCGTACCGCAACCGACGAGTGTCAGTGCTGCAGCTGCTATTATCAAGATAGATTTATTCATATATCAGATTTATTAATGTGTTTTTATATTGATTGTTATAATACTCAGGTTTATTGATTTGTATGTTGTTTTTATTTATTGAGCAAGTTTCGAAGCTCTATTTGAGCGTTGGTCATATTCATAATAGCTTGTATGTATGTGTTTTGAGCGTTTATAAAGTCGGAACTTGCCTGTGTAACCTCGAGCGACGAGGCTCGTCCGTAGCGGAATTTCTCGGTAACTTTGTTGAAGACACTGTTGGTAACGGCGATATTTTTCTTCTGAATAATAAAGTTTTCGTAAGCCGAATTAAGGTTGAATCTAAGCTGCTTGTCTTTGATTTCGAGTTGGTTGTGTGAGTCGTCGAAAGTGTTTTTTGCTTTCAGATAACTGTATTTTTTCTCTCTGATACTCATAAACGTTCTGCCTGAGGTGAATAGAGGCACTTTGACGCCGATAGAGAAGACATTTGGCGGGTTCATATTCATCATCGGTTCGCCGTCGAAATATTTGATGTCGGAGTAGCGATAACCTATTGTAAGCGAAGGTGAATAGCCCATTGCAGCGAGTTTAATCTGTTTACGCGATAGCTCAAGATTTTTGCTCATAAGCCGATAGTTGTAGTTGTCGGTTATATCGAACTTGGTATGCAAGAGTCTCAGCGACGCCTCGGCGTTGGTCAGTTGGTCGAGATTGTCGGTAAGCTCTATGTGTGTGTCGGCACTGACGCCGAGTTGCAGCTTCATAGAGCTGTAAGTCATCTCGAGCCCTTGTCGTGCACTGTTCAAGGCACTTTCGAGCTTCATCACCTGTACATATAGCTTGTCGGCTTCGGTCTGCTCGGTAACACCTATCTTGACGGCTTCCACAGTGCTTTGGTATATCTTTTCTATATTCATTTTGCTCGAGTCTAAAAGGTTGACTATATGTCTATTGGCGAGGATAGATATATAAAGCTGTGTTACTGTCGAGGTTATGGTCTGTTCGGTCTGCAGTCGGCTGATATCTGCCATATCGACGGCTATTTTGTTTATCATTGCTCCGACTATCTGTTGTCCGCTTATCTGCATTCCTGCCGAGATGCTGAAAGTGCCGTTGGGTGGGCTTGCCCGCTCGATAACGTTTACCATATCTTCGCCCGTAATGGGATTTTTACCTGCGGGGATACGCATCTCCATCTTGAAGCCCATCATATTCTGATAGTCGTAGCCTGCCGTAACTTGCGGCAACATACTTGCTATCGTCTGCCAACGTTGTGCCTGAGCGATTTTGATGTCGTACGAGGCGTTTTGCAACTGACGGTTGTAGCGGATAGCCGTATCTTTTGCCTGTTGCAGCGAGAGCGAGATGACGGTAGCACCCTCGCTTGCCCGCTCCCAACTTGGAATTATCGGAGTAGACACCTCTGTCTGTCCCCAAAGCATCACCGTCGTTGCCGCCAGCGCCAATATCAATGATTTTATTCTTTTCATTTTAATGAAATAATTTATGGTCGATTTATATTATTGTTTGTTATTTATCGAATTATAATACTCCAATCCTTTGTCGTTGCACACGATGCGGAACATAGTGTCCATACAGAAGTCCATCATGTGTATAAACGGTATTTTGTTCGTATTTGAGTACTCCAACATATTGGAGAATATCTCGCTGATGAGTTTTTTTGTAAGCGTAAGGTCCATATCTTCTCGAAATAACCCTTGTGCAATGCCCATATTTAGAATGCTGAGCGTATTTACCTCGGAGTCTTCTTTTATCAGCCGACAATGTTTGTCGAAAAGCTCGGGGTAATATTTTTTCATATCGAAGTGGATTTGGAAAAGCTTTTCGTCGTCGCGTTGAGTCTTGCTGCGGAATATATTGGTTTTCGATATCAGATATTCGATTATGTTGTCGTTGTCGGCAATCTCTTTACTCTGTTTTTCCTCTATACGTACGCTCTTCAATATCTCTTCTATGAGTTCGTTTTTGGTTTTGAAGACGGTGTAGAAAGTCTTCTTCGATATATGCAGTTCGGTGCAAATATCGTCGATGCCGACGCGTTTGAGTCCATAATCCCAAAACATCTGCTTGGCTTGTCGAATTATTTTTTCTTTCAATTCCGTCATACGATATGAATGCTCATTGATTTGATTGCGCAAAAGTACACAAAAGCGAAGAGGTAGAATTTATTGCGGGGTTAAATAAAGTTAATTGCCGAAAATATTTTCGTAAAAGATTGATATATAATAGTATTTTGGAAACTGAAAAAGTTTAAAAGTTTTCTGGTGT